>Ga0265295_1006249_pt1 | contig 14544 bp, 15 predicted proteins | sample Munlansysbiofilm_FD_192503 | JGI IMG/M metagenome (GOLD analysis project Ga0265295, IMG submission 192503) | Leachate microbial communities from a municipal landfill in Southern Ontario, Canada - Methane capture system biofilm | ecosystem: Engineered > Solid waste > Landfill > Unclassified ... | reverse complement strand
CGCGTACCGGGAGCGCACGGAGACCGAGATGCGCGGTCGTCTCGCGGATGATGGGTACACGGCGGCCACGATCGACACGACGGTCGAGCGGCTGCTCGATACCGGTCTTCTCGATGACAGGCGCTATGCGGAACAGGCTGCGCGCATCTTGGTCGACGGACGCGGCTGCGGCCGCGGTCGTGCAGTCCGATCGCTGCGTCGCTCCGGGCTAGGGGAGAATCTGGTCACCGAGTTCGTTGACACCTACGCACCAGCCGAAGGAGAGCGTGACCGGGCCCTTGTAGCGGCGCGACGCGCGGTGCGGCCCGGTGACACCGTCGATCGTCTTGGTGCGCGCCTCGTGAGACGCGGATTCGCGATCGCCGATGCGCTTTCTGCCGCTCGCGTCGTGATCTCGTCGGAAGCGACGCCCGACGATCATGACGATGATGCTCCGTAGCGCCACCCGGTGATCGGTTCCCGCTGCTCAGGACCGGCGTCTGCTTGACGCCCGACATCACGCGCAGGTAGGATGAGCACGGCAAATGCGATCGAACCGGCGGGCTTGTGAGGCTGTCTGGTTCGTATGAGGTTCTACATGGTGATACGGGCGGCACCGCTTCCGAGGGAGTGGTGTATTCGCCCCATACGCACAGTCGAACCGATAGAGTGATCGTACTTGCCGGGCGCGTGGTGCCCGGCTTTCGGGTTCATAGGGATCGAACCATCCCTTCCCGGGTCCGGGCGAATGCAGGATCAGCCACCGCATGGAGACCTGATTTCGCACATCGAAACCCGGAAGGGAGGGCACGCCCGATGCAACCACTGGTCACCGCACTGCTCGGACTCATCGTCGGCGTCGTCCTCGGCATCGTCATCAATCGCTTCATCATCGCAGGCAAGGCCAACCAGGCCCGTGAGGCCGCGGAACGCATGCTCGCCGATGCTCAGAAGCAAGCCGAGACGACCCGCAAAGAGATGCTTCTTGAAGCCAAGGATCAGATCTTCCATCAGAAGGCTCAGGCCGATGAGGAGATGAAGGAGCGCCGCAAGGAGCTCACCGCGCTGGAGACCCGCTTGCTGCAGCGCGAGGAGTCCATCGAGAGGCGCACCGAGTCCGTCGACAAGCGTGAACACCAGCTGTCGAGTCAGGCCGGCCAGATCGCCAAGCGCGAGAAGGACCTGGAAGACGCGATCGCCGAAGAGAAGAGCCGCCTGGAGTCGCTGGCCGGTATGACGTCAGACCAGGCCAAATCGGTGCTGCTCGACCGGGTACGCCAGGAGGTCGACCACGACGCCGCGCTGATCGTTCGTGAGGCCGAGCAGCGGGCACGCGAAGAGGCGGACCGCAAGGCCCGCAACATCATCGGTATCGCGATCGGACGCGTCGCCGCCGATCACACCGCCGAGTCGACGGTGTCGGTCGTCCACATCCCCTCGGATGACCTCAAGGGTCGCATCATCGGTCGCGAAGGCCGCAACATCCGGGCCTTCGAGCAGCTGACCGGCATCAACCTCATCATCGACGACACCCCGGAGGCGGTCATCCTCTCGAGCTTCGATCCGGTACGCCGCGAGGTGGGCCGCATCACGCTCGAGAACCTCATCGCCGATGGCCGCATCCATCCCGCCCGTATCGAGGAGATGTTCAAGAAGGCCGAGGTCCTCGTGGACCAGCAGGTCTTCGAAGCCGGCGAGCAAGCGGTCTTCGACACCGGTGTGCACAACCTGCATCACGACATCGTCCGTACCCTCGGCCGGTTGCGCTACCGCACGAGCTATGGCCAGAACGTCCTGAACCACTCGCTCGAAGTCGCGTATCTCTCGGGCGTCATGGCCGCCGAGCTCGGGCTCGACCCCGCACTCGCGAAGCGCGCCGGACTGCTGCACGACCTCGGCAAGGCGATCGATCACGAGATCGAAGGCCCTCACGCCGTCATCGGCGCCGACCTTGCCCGCCGACTCGGCGAGAACAAGGAAGTCGTGCACTGCATCGAGGCCCACCACGGTGACGTCGAGCCGCAGACGGTCGAGGCGGTCATCGTGCAGGCTGCCGACGCCATCTCGGCCGCCCGTCCCGGCGCACGCCGTGAAACGCTTGAGAGCTACATCAAGCGGCTCGAGAAGCTCGAGGCTCTTGCTGAGTCACACAAGGGCGTCGAGAAGTCGTACGCGATGCAGGCGGGTCGCGAGATCCGGGTCATGGTCAAGCCCGAGGAGGTCTCGGACACGGACTCGCTCATGATGGCCCGCGAGATCGCTAAGCAGATCGAGGAAGAACTGCAGTACCCCGGACAGATCAAGGTCATGGTCATCCGCGAGAGCCGTTCGATCGAGTACGCGAAGTGATGTGACAGCGGCGTGCTCATGCGCACCGCCTACCCGGTATCGACGCAAAGGGACCGCATGCGGTCCCTTTGCTCTTGAGAAGGACGGTCAGGCATGGCACCCTGGGTGACATCATGAGCGAACACGACCCCCTCATAGACTTCGTCACTTCGGTGTCGGGCGATGGCTACCTCAAGGTCGAAGAGACCCTTGGTGACGGATACGTCCGGCTCCGTGTGCCTGAGGCCGAGCGCAGGCAAGCGAAGCACGACATCCGCAGCATCGAGGACGTGATCATCGAGCTGCTCCGGAACGCCCGGGACGCACACGCCCAGCGCATCTTCGTCGCCACCACCCGCGAGGGGAGTACGAGGATGCTCACGATGATCGACGATGGCGTGGGCATCCCTCATGCGCTCCAGGAGGCCGTGTTCGAGCCCCGGGTCACGTCGAAGCTCGAGACCATGGTCATGGACCGGTGGGGCGTGCACGGACGCGGCATGGCGCTGTTCTCCGTGCGGTCCAACGCATCGAAGGCCCGCGTCGCGTCCTCTGCGCCGCACAAGGGCGCGTCGATCAGCGTCGTCGTCGACTCAGGCCACCTGAACGAGCGTGCCGACCAGTCGACCTGGCCCGTTGTGGAGCCCGATGAGACGGGGAGGCTCCGTGTCGCGCGCGGACCCCACAACATCATCCGGCGACTCGTGGAATTCGCCTGCGAGCACCCCGAACTCGAGATCTACCTCGGCACACCCACCGAGATCCTCGCCACGCTCCACGCCCTGGGCCGTGACCGGCTCGACATCGCTGACCTGATGTTCTGTGAAGACCTCGATCGGCTCTGCGTGTGGCAGCGACCGGCCGCGTGTTCCGATGCCGCGGAACTCACCGCCACGGCGGAGACGATCGCGCTTCCCGTCTCAGAACGCACGTCGCATCGCATACTCGCAGGCGAACTCGCACCTCTTGAGTCACTGCTGACGTCGCTCTCGGTCGAGGACGAGCCTTCGGCACCCTCGGCCCCGGACATCTACCGCGACAGGCGCTCCTTGCGCATCCACCACGGCGATCTCGTCGCGTTCCGCGCCGAACTCAGTCGCGCGTTCGATGTGCTCGCCGAACGGTACTACCTGAATCTCAAGGGTGAACCCAAAGTGACGGTGGGTCGCGACGCGATCACCGTGCGCTTCTCCGTGGAAAAGGAAGACTGAGCCCCGGCACCGCATGATGATGCTTGATGAGCACCCGATGGGCTATACTTCTCGCACGCCATTCACGGCGCACCCGTATCAGACGCAGACCTCGGTCACACCACATCCACAGCAACGACACCACCAGGATTCCGCACCAGGAGGCACCGTGGAGGTTCTCAAGGTTTCCACCAAGTCCAGTCCCAACTCCGTTGCAGGCGCCCTTGCGGGCGTCATCCGCGAGCAGGGTGTGGTCGAGATCCAGACCGTCGGCGCCGGAGCGCTCAACCAGGCGATCAAAGCCATCGCCATCGCTCGCGGCTTCGTCGCACCCATGGGGCTCGACCTCATCTGTACCCCGTCATTCGCCGACATCGAGATCAACGGCGAAAAGCGCACGGCCATCCGCCTGCTCGTGGAGCCGCGTCCGCCGCTGCACCCCTGATCCGCATGCCCGGCCCGGACCTCCACCTGCACTCCACATTCTCCGACGGACTCCTCCCGCCCGGGGCCCTCGTGGCGCGTGCGCTCACGCTCGGGCTGCCGGCAATCGCCATCGCCGACCACGACAGTGTCGCCGCGGTCGCACCGGCGCTCGAGGCCGCCCGTGGTACCGGGCTCACCGTCGTGCCAGCGGTTGAGCTCTCAGCCAGCGCTGACGGCCGCACGGTACACATGCTCGGCTACTTCATCGATCACCTCGACGCGATCTTCCTGGCCAGGCTCGCCTCGCTCCGCGAGGGACGACGCGCGCGTGCGCGGCGTATCGTCAACGCGCTTGCCACTGCAGGGATCGCAATAGACCCCGACACGCTCGAGTTGGACACCGATCAGGACGGCGCCGTGGGCCGTGCGCACATCGCACGGGCGCTCATCGAGGCGGGTCATGCGCGCGACATGCACGACGCGTTCGACCGCTACCTGGGCGATGGCGCCCCGTTCTTCGCATCCAAGGCGCTCATCCGGCCCGCAGACGCCATCGCCTGGATCAGGGATGCTGGCGGCGTTGCGGTGCTCGCCCATCCGGGCCTGAATGACATCGATGACATGCTGCCGTCGCTCATCGACGCTGGCATCGTCGGCATCGAGGCGTTCCACGCTTCGCACGCCCCGGACACCGCATGTCGTTACGCCGACCTTGCCGGTCGCTACGGCCTGATCGCCACCGGGGGCTCGGACTTCCACGGTTCGCCACGCGAAGGCGGCGATATGGGCTGCGCGGCCGCGCCCGACCGTGCGGTCGAGGCCCTTGCTGAAGCCGCTGCCCATTCGAGAGGCACACGATGAACCGCTACATCATCCATACCTTCGGCTGCCAGATGAACAAGCACGACTCCGAACGTATGGCCGGACTGCTCGAATCGCATGGCTACATCGCCGCCCGGTCCGACGACGAGGCGGATGTGATCGTGTTCAACACGTGTGCGGTGCGCGAGACCGCCGACGATCGCATGTACGGACAGGTAGCATCGCTCAAGGCCATCAAGACCGGCGGGCGTCCCGAGGTGATCATCGCGGTGGGCGGATGCGTGGGGCAGCGCGACGGCGAGGAGATGCTGCGGAGGCTGCCGCATGTCGATGTCGTCTTCGGCACGCACAACATCGAGGACCTGCCGTCGCTGATCGAGGCCGCGGCGTCGGGCAGCCCGACCGCCCGCGTGCTCACCGGGACCGACGCGTTCGCGAGCGACCTCCCCACGGTGCGTGAACATCCCTGGCACGCCTGGGTACCCATCACCGTGGGGTGCGACAACCACTGCGCCTACTGCATCGTGCCCGCCGTGCGCGGCCCCGAGCGCAGCCGGGTGTTCGAGGACATCGTGTCCGAGGTGACGGGACTCGTGGCCGACGGCGTGCTCGAGGTGACCCTGCTCGGACAGAACGTCAATTCGTACGGGCGCGATCGCTACGGGCAGCCGCGTTTCGCCGAGCTGTTGCGCGCCGTGGCGCATGCGGGCGTCCCGCGTGTCCGGTTCGCCACCAGCCACCCGAAGGACCTCTCGGACGACACGATCGACGCGCTGGCCGACGTGCCGGCGTTGATGCCATACCTGCATCTGCCGGTCCAGCATGGCTCCAACGTGATGCTCGCAGCGATGAACCGGCGCTACACGCGCGAAAGCTACTTCGCCCGCATCGAGCGGCTCCGCGCCGCGGTACCCGATATCGCGCTCTCGACCGACATCATCGTCGGCTTCCCCGGAGAGACCGACGAGGACTTCGAGCAGACCATGGACCTTGTGGAGCGCGTCGGCTTCGACCACGCCTTCACGTTCATCTACTCTCGCCGTGAAGGAACACCCGCGGCGTCATTGACCGACACCGTGCCGCGCGAGGTCTCGCAGGTCCGGTTCGATCGGCTGGCCGAGCTGGTGCGGGACCTGTCGTTCGCCTCCAACCAACGCATGGTCGGGCGTGTCGACCGATGCCTCATCGAGGGTGCGTCCCGGCGCGACCCGCGTGTCCTGTCCGCACGCACGCCGCACAACCGCCTGGTGCACGTGCCGGTGCCGGCGGGCCGCTCGGCCTCCGAGTATGAGGGCACGATCCAGCCGATCCGCATCACAGGCGCGCACCCGTGGTTCCTCACCGGGGAGTTCGCCACCGGAACGGTTTAGCGTGCGCCCCGCCGCGGGAATGCTCCTGGTGGCCCGGAGGTGACTGATATGATCGGAAGCACGCTCGGCATCATCGCCCCGCACCCGCCCATCATGGTGCCCGAGGTGGGGGGTGAACGGGCGCGCGTCACGTCGGCGTCGATCGCGTCGATGGACCTGGCGGCACGTGCGCTTCGTGCGTTCAAGCCCGACACCGTGGTGCTCATGTCGCCACATGCGCCGCTGGCCCGTGACGCCTTCGCCGTCGACGCCTCTGAGCGTTATAGGGGTGACCTCGGCCAGTTCGGTGCGCGCGACGTGCGGCTGGCGCCTGCTGGCGACCCGGCGCTTGCTCACGCCATCATCGACACCGCCCGGGCATCCGGCCTCGAGGCGATCGCCCGGACCGATCACCCCGCGCTCGCGCCCGGAGAGCTCGACCACGGCGCGCTCGTCCCGCTGAGCTTCCTCGACCGGGAGGGCGAGTATCCGCTCGTCGAGGTGTCGCTGTCGTTCCTGCCCCTCGAGCACCACCGCCGCTTCGGCGAGGCTATCGCCGCGGCCGCGGCCACCCTCGGCAGGCGGGTCGCGTTCGTCGCAAGCGGTGACTGCAGCCACCGCCTCACCCCTGAAGCTCCCGCGGGCTACACGCCCCGCGGCGCGGTCTTCGATGAAGCGCTCGTTGAGGCGTTCGCCAGCGACGACTACGCCGCACTCGAGCAGCTCGACCCCGGCCTCGTAGAGGAGGCGGGAGAGTGCGGCCTGCGTTCGTTCGTGACCCTCGGCGGGTTCCTCATCGGCACCGACGCGCGGACCCGCGTACTCTCGCACGAAGGGCCCTGGGGCGTCGGATACGCCACGGGGGTCGCCGCCTCTCCGGAGCTGCTGGCGGTGCTCGACGGCGCTGGCCCGCCTGCCACGACCGAGTCTGAGCCGGTGGTGCTGGCCCGACGTGCGATCGCCACGTATCTGCGGGAGCACCGTATCATCGCTCCCGCCGCGCCCGAGGGTCTGCTCGCGGAGCGCCACGGCGCCTTCGTGAGCCTGCACCGGAACAACGCCTTGCGTGGCTGCATCGGCACCATCGCACCCACCGCATCGACGCTCGCCGAGGAGATAGTGCACAACGCGATCCAGGCGGCCACCGCCGATCCGCGGTTCCCGGCGATGACCGCCGACGAACTCGATGGTCTGGACATCTCCGTGGATGTGCTGCACGAACCGGAACCCGCGACCCTCGAGGACCTGGACCCCCGCGTGTGGGGCGTGATCGTCTCGGCCGACTGGCGGCGTGGGCTGCTGCTCCCGGACCTCAAGGGCATCGACTCGGTCGAGCAGCAGGTGGCCATCGCCCGCCAGAAGGCGGGCATCAGGCCGGGCGAGCGCGTCCGCCTCGAGCGCTTCGCTGTCGACAGGTACCACTAGCGTGCGGGCATACGACATCATCGGCATACTCGGCCCTACAGCCGTCGGGAAGAGCGTCGTGAGCGACCTCGTGGCCGTCGCACTCGACGCCGAGATTGTGAGCGCCGACTCCATGCAGGTGTACCGCGGCATGGACGTCGGGACCGCGAAGACGCCGCCTGCGGAACGCCCGGTGCCGTACCACTGTGTCGACCTCGTGGACCCCGGCACGCCGTACTCAGCCGCGCTGTACCAGCGCGACGCGCGTGCGGCCATCGATGCTCTCCTCGCGAGGAACACGCCCGCGGTGGTGGTGGGCGGGACGGGCCTGTACGTTCGGGCGGCGCTCGACGACATGGAGTTCCCTGCCGGGGACACCCTCAGCCCCGCCCGCGAGCGCCTGGAGGCCCGCCTGGCCGAAGAGGGGGGCGACGCACTCTATGCCGAGCTGGACCGCTTGGACCCGGCCTCGGCCGCACTGCTCCACCCCAACAACGCCAGACGCGTGGTGCGTGCTCTGGAGATGCTCGCCGAGGGCACGTCGTACGCCACACAGGCTGCCGGCTTCCGCGAGCGTGGCTTCCACTACCCGCGCACCCTCCTCGTTGGCCTTACCGTGGACCGCGACGAGCTGTACCGGCGCGTGGATGCGCGTGTCGACGCGATGATCGAGTCGGGGCTGGTGGAGGAGGTCCGCGAGTTGCTGGAGACCGGTCTCTCCTCCGCGCTGACCGCCACCCAGGCGATCGGCTATAAGGAGCTCGTGCCGGCGCTCGCAGGGGAATCCGGCCTGTCAGAGGCGATCGATACCATCAAGCGCTCGACCCGCCGGTATGCCAAGCGGCAGCTCACCTGGTTCCGGGGCGATAGCCGCATCAAATGGATCGATGTCACCGGGCTGTCGGCCACGCAGGCGGCCGGGCGCGTGCTCGACCTGGTAGAATCGTCCGAACACGACGCGTAGGGAGGTTCGCGTGCAGCTCACGTTCACCAAGATGAACGGCCTCGGGAACGATTTCGTCATGATCGACGACCGCGATGAGGCGCTCGAGATGTCGCCAGAGGCCGTCGCGTGGTTCTGCGACAGGCACTTCGGCATCGGTGGGGACGGACTCATCCTCGTGCGACCCGCTACCACGCCGGACGCCGACTTCTACATGCACTACTTCAATGCGGACGGATCGCTCGCCGAGATGTGCGGCAACGGCGCCCGCTGCTTCGCCAAGTACGTCGTCGACAATGGCATGGTCGCGGCCGACGCGACGTCGCTGGTGATCGAGACCCTTGGCGGCCTGAAGCCCGTGACATTCGTGCGCGACGGATCCGGACTCCTTGAGTCGGCCACGGTCGACATGGGTGTACCCGCGCTCGCGCCCGCCGACATCCCCGCGCTCTTCGACGGCGAGCAGATCTACGACTGTCCCCTGGAGACGCCGTACGGCACATTCGGCCTCACGGCGGTCAATATGGGGAACCCCCATGTCATCACATGGGTGGACGATGTGCAGACCGCACCGGTGGAGACCGTTGGGCCGTTCATCGCCACCAACGAACGCTTCCCCGAGGGCACGAACGTCGAGTTCGCGCAGCACATCGATGAGAACACGATCCGCATGCGTGTGTGGGAGCGTGGTGTGGGCGAGACGCTTGCCTGCGGTACCGGCGCATGCGCGGTCCTCGTGGCGGGCACCTTGTCGTGCCGTGTCGGTCGCGAAGCGGCCATCGAACTCCCGGGCGGCGACCTGTTCGTCCGCTGGCACGAGAACGACCACGTCTACATGACGGGCTCCGCCGCGGTGTCGTTCACCGGCACCATCGAACTGCCCGACGAAGCGTGACCGGCGCGCCGGTCAGCCGGCGCGCTCTGGTACGATGACCCGGTATCCGCATACACCGACGAGGGGATGACGTACGTTGAGGATCGCACAGCGCATGGCCGACCTGCCGCCGTATCTGTTCGCCGAGATCGACCGCAAGAAGGCGCTCAAGGAAGCCGAAGGCGTCGACGTCATCTCACTCGGCATCGGTGACCCTGACATGCCCACACCGCAGCGGATCATCGACGCGATGGCCACCGCCATCACCGATCCGGCCAACCATCAGTACCCTGCGTACGCGGGCTCGCGTCCCTACCGTGCCGCGTGCGCCGAGTGGATGACGCGCCGCTTCGGTGTGGAGCTCGACCCGGATTCCGAGGTGCTCGGCCTCATCGGCTCCAAGGAGGGCATCGCGCATCTCTTCCCGGCGTTCATCGACGTGGACGACTACACCCTCGTTCCCGGCGTGGGATACCCGGTGTACAGCACCGGCGGCGTGCTCATCGGCGGCAAGACCCACTACATGCCGATGAACGAGGAGAACGACTGGCTGGCCGACTTCGAGTCCACGCCCGCCGACGTTCTCGCACGCGCCAAGATGATGTTCATCAGCTATCCCAACAACCCCGCGGCCGTCGCCGCCCCGGTGGAGTACTTCGATCGCGCGATCGCGTTCGCCAGGGAGCATGACCTGCTCCTGGTGCACGACAACGCGTACTCCGAGATCGGGTTCGATGGATACCTTCCGCCCAGCATCATGGAGCGGCCCGGTGCCCGCGACGTGGCGATCGAGTTCTTCAGCTGCTCCAAGGCGTACAACATGACCGGCTGGCGTATCGCCTTCGCCTGCGGGAACGCCGATGCCATCCGCACGTTGGGCATCGTGAAGAGCAACGTCGACTCGGGGCAGTTCACCGCCATCCAGCAGGCCGCTATGGAGGCCATGCTCGGCCCGCAGGACGACGTGGCCAAGATGCGCGAGGTCTATCAGCGCCGCCGTGACATGGTGCTCGACACGCTGCCGTCGATCGGCCTCTCCGCGCGCCGCTCGGCCGGGACGATCTACGTGTGGGCCCGCATCCCCGAAGGCTACACCTCGGCGGAGTACGCCGGACTGGTCCTCGACAAGGCTGGCGTCATCATGCCCGCCGGCAGCGCATACGGGCCCGATGGCGAGGGGTACGTCCGCATTTCGCTCGCCACGCCTGATGACCGCCTCGCCGAGGCGTTGCAGCGCATGGCCGACGCACTCTAGAAGGAGATCGCCGCACGCATGGTGCGTAACGCATACGAGGTCATCACCGACACAGAGGAACGGGCCGTGCTCGTGGGTATCGACCGTCCGCGCTCGGATGGCTGGACCCTCGAGGACGATCTCGCCGAGCTTAACCGTCTCGTGGACACCGCTGGCGCCACCGTCGTCGGCACGGTCACGCAGCGGCTCGAGCGGCCGAACCCTCGTACGTTCATCGGCGCGGGCAAGGCCGAGGAGGTCGAGGAGCTGGCCACCTCCGAGCGTGCGACGACGGTCATCTTCGACGACGACCTCACTCCCAGCCAGCAGGCGAATCTCGAGGGGCTGCTACCCGACGTCCGTGTCATCGACCGCACCCAGCTGATCCTCGACATATTCGCGCAGCACGCGGTGAGCCATGAGGGCAAACTCCAGGTCGAGTTGGCGCGCCTGGAGTACGTGCTCCCCAGGCTGCGCGGTATGTGGGGCCACCTTGAGGCCGAGCAGCTCGGAGGCGGTCGCGGCGCCAGGTTCGGCGCCGGCGAATCCCAGCTGGAGACCGACCGCCGTCTGACCCGCAAGCGCATCTCGGAGTTGAAGCGTGACCTCAAGCAGGTCGCGCGGGCACGTGAGACGCAGCGCGCGGCAAGAGGACGCTCTGGAGTGTTCCGTATCGCGCTCGTGGGCTACACCAACGCCGGGAAGTCGACGCTTCTCAACGCGCTCACCGACGCGGGCGTTCTCGCCCAGGACCAACTCTTCGCCACCCTTGACGCCACGACCCGGCGCCTCGATCTGCCTGACGGGCGATCGGTGACGCTGACCGATACGGTGGGCTTCATCAACAAGCTGCCTCACGGCCTCGTCGAGGCGTTCAAGTCCACGCTCGATGAGGTCCGAGAGGCGGATCTGCTGCTCCATATCGTGGACGGCTCACACCCGAACCGTGATGCGCAGATGGGTGCGGTGAAGGTGGTTCTCGAAGAGATCGGCGCCGCAGACAGGCCGCAGCTCGTGGTCTACAACAAGGCTGACCTGCTGCCGGTGCTCGAGCGCCAGCGGCTTGCACAGCAGCCCGGGGCGGTCGTCGTTGCGGCGGCCACAGGCGAGGGCCTGGACGGGCTCCTGGAGCGCATCGCCACGATCGCCGCGCAAAGCGACGTCCCGCTCACTGTGACGGTGCCGTATGACAGGGGAGAGTTGGTGCAGCTCGCGCACGAGCAGGCGCACATCCTCGCGGAGGAGCACCTGCCGGAGGGCACGCGATTGACCGTGGTCGCCTCAGAGGCCGTTCGCGGTCGACTCGCCGAGTTCCTGCCGCCGGTCGCCGACGAGCCAGAGGAGTGGGAGCGATAGCATCCGCGGCCCGGTGTGGGCCATCCCACAGGGAGGGCTGCTACAGGCGCCTGAAGAGTGCGACGACCTTACCAAGTATCGCGAAGTCGGCATGCTCATCGGCGTAGATCGGCTCCATCGTCCGGTTCTCCGGCTGCAGACGAACTCGGCCCGACTCGCGGTAGAACCGTTTAACGGTGGCTTCCTCGTTCAGCATGGCCACCACGATCTCACCGTTGGTCGCAGTGGGCTGCTGTCTTACCACCACGTAATCACCGTCGAGGATGCCGGCCTCGATCATGCTCTCGCCCTTCACACGCAGAACGAATGTATGCTCTCCCGCGAACGAGGCGGGGAGGGGAAGCGTGGCTTCGATGTTCTCGGATGCGAGGATCGGAGAGCCAGCCGCCACCTGGCCGACCAACGGCACTGCCTGCACGCTTTCGTAGTCGACCGCGCGTTCGGTGTCACGGTAGTCGAGGACCTCGAGAGCGCGTGGCTTGGACGGATCGCGACGGATCAACCCCTTGGCCTCGAGGGCGGCGAGGTGAGAGTGCACCGTCGAAGACGAGGAAAGACCGACGGCCTCACCGATCTCGCGTACGGACGGCGGGAACCCACGCCGATGGATCTCGGCCCTGATGAAGTCGAGGATCTGCCGCTGCCGTGATGTGAGCTCACGCTTGTAGACCATCAGGCGTCCCTTCAGATGAACGTGGCGCTTCGTCCATCGCCAGTGTACGACAGGCTCCTACGCTGTGCAAACACATGTTCGTATCACCTCTTGTGCAACGAACACATGTTCGCTATCATGGCCACACGAACACGTGTTCGTGGTCACGCTTCGATGTCAGACCCGCGCGATAGGGTCGATGCGTACACCACGAAGGAGGACACCATGGCAGCGACACTCGCACTCCAGACGCACCCCGGCTCGCCTGACCATGGCAGCATGCGTACACACGCACGCGTCGTACGCGCGCCGCAGGCCAGCGACGGAGCCAGGACCCGCGCCTATCGCGCCGTCGCGCCGATCCGCCGATACGATGTCGAGCGCCTCGGTAGACTCGTGCTCATCACGCTGCTCATCTGCGCCGCTCTGGTCATCGTGGTGTCCCGGGTAGCAGAGCCCGCGCCACCGATGCCCGAGTCGTGGGCCTCAGTCACCGTCTCCAAGGCCGCGACACTCTGGGCGCTCGCGCAAGACCATCCCATCCCGGGGCTCAGCACCGCCGAGACCGTCGCGCTGATCAGAGAGTCGAACGCCCTGCAGTCCGCCACGATCCACGAGGGTCAGGTCCTGCGGGTGCCCGCTCAGCTCGATACCGCGGTCGCCATCGCATCCCGGTAGGCCCCGGTAGCCCCACCCCCCGTTGACCCCGCTGGGCTCGTGTCGCGGATGCCGTTTCGGTGTGACCGTCGAGCCCCCGCTCGGGCGGCGTATCCGCGCACATCCGGGAGACCCATATTCGCATTGTCGCCCCATATCTTGTGTGCTAGTCTTTGCGCAAGCCAAGATATGGGGGACGCCCTTATGAAGTGCCCGTTCTGCGGCCACAACGAGACCAAGGTCGTCGATTCCCGGGACTCCGAGTCCCAGGACGCGATTCGTCGTCGGCGCGAATGTCTCGAATGCTCGAAGCGGTTCACCACCTACGAGCGTCGTGAAGAGATGCCCCTCATGGTGGTGAAGAAGGATGGCTCGACCGAGCCCTTCGATCGGGGGAAGCTCCTGAGGGGGCTTGTCGTGGCCACTGCGAAGCGGCCGGTCACACCCAGCGCCCTCGAAGCTCTGATCGACGACATCGAGGCCGACCTTCACAACGCGATGCAGTATGAGATACCGGCGAAGCGGCTTGGCGACATGGTGCTGATGCGCTTGCTGGACCTCGACAAGGTCGCGTACATCCGGTTCGCCTCGGTGTACAAGGAGTTCAACGACCTCGACAGTTTCACCTCCGAACTCACGAGACTGAGCGGCAAACGACGACGTGCGGCAGATGCGAACTAGGCGAAGGGCTACCGAGTGGAAGTGAAGCTGTTCATCCGGGACGACTGCCCTGAGTGTCCCGCCGCCTTGCGCGCGGTGGATGGCGTTGCGGATGTGTTCGTCTATGACATCGCCGATCCCGGTGGATTCGCCGAGGCATCGGCGTTTCGCGTTGATACGACGCCCTCCCTGCTGGTCCTGGACTCCTACGGCCGTGAGATCGCGGGCTGGCGCGGACAGGCACCAGGCGCCTCCGACCTGCGCGCGGTGTTGGCGCACTAGGCTGATGACCGACACGACCTCGCCGCTCACCGTCGCCGCCGTCCGGCTCGACCCGGATCTGCCGCTGCCAACCTACGCACACGAGGGTGACGCCGGTCTCGATCTCTACGCCGCGGAGGCTGTCGTTCTCGCGCCGTTTGAGCGGGCACTGGTCCGCACCGGCCTTGCGATTGCGATACCCGCCGGTCACGCCGGTTTCGTGCAGCCACGCAGCGGCCTCGCGTTGCGCGCTGGCTTGTCCTTCGTCAACACCCCCGGGCTGATCGACAGCCACTACCGTGGCGAGATCAAGCTCGTCGCCATCAACCTCGACCCCCGCACACCGGTGCACATCGAGCGGGGGGACAAGATCGCCCAGTTGGTCATCCAGAAGGTGTCGCGCGTGGAT
>Ga0265295_1006248_pt1 | contig 14545 bp, 11 predicted proteins | sample Munlansysbiofilm_FD_192503 | JGI IMG/M metagenome (GOLD analysis project Ga0265295, IMG submission 192503) | Leachate microbial communities from a municipal landfill in Southern Ontario, Canada - Methane capture system biofilm | ecosystem: Engineered > Solid waste > Landfill > Unclassified ... | reverse complement strand
CCGTGGAGTTGCGTAAGATCCAGGGCCTGAGCAGCCCCGAGATCGAAAAAATCCTGGGGCCGTGTCCGCACCAGGAAGTTGTGCACCGCGATAACATGGTGCTGGATAGCTCCCTGTAATGTGTCGGCATATTCTAAATACCGTTTTTGGGGCTGGGCCAAGTCGTAAGCATCCGCACCTTCTCGGTGTCATTCCCGCGTAGGCGGGAATCTATGTCTTTTCGGGTCGTTATTTGAAGTAGAAGAATGGATCCCCGCCTCCGCTAGGATGACGCAGTGGTAGGTGGGGCTTGCGTGAATCTGCTGGGCTCTTCGTCCAGATTCGACGAAACGCGTTAAAATAGTGCTTGGTCCATAAGACTTCGTCAAAATCCTGTTTTCGCGTTGACACCGGAACAATCAAGGCTCCCTGCATGATAGCGTGCACGGGGCCTTATTCATTATTTGGCCGCAGCATTGCGGTGTTGACCAACATATGGGCTTTTCCATGCGCAAGAGAGCGTCGTCATGAACCGTAAAGGTGAAACACGAACAGGCGCCCGCTGCCAATGGTGACGGTGGCACGGGTTTCCACAAAGACGTTGCTCATGCCCCAACTTGTCCCGAAGGTCAGGGTGGCGTCATGGAGCGGGTATTCAAGGCCTGACAGGCTCACTCCACTAGCCTCGGGCGTGGCGGGGAGCAGGGATAGCGTGTCGCCCACGGTGCCTTGCAGGGTAAGGGTCTGGTCCGTCAGGTGAATGCATTGCTCCTGGTCCATGATGCAGGCCGGAATCCCGCCCGGCAGGCAGCGGGCCAGAAGAAAGAGATTGCCCAGGGTATGGTCGAGCCTGCCTCCGGTCGCCCCCAGTATCGAGATGCACGTGGCGCCTTTGTCCAGAGCCAGTTCCAGGGCCAGTTCGAGATCCGTGGCGTCTTTTTTGGGAGGATGGAGATGCAGTTCCACACCTTCGCTGCGATACTGCGCAAGCAGGTCGTCCGGGATGGAGTCCATGTCGCCGACGGCCAGATGCGGACGCACGCCCATGGTGCGCAAATGTCTGCTGCCGCCATCGACCCCGATCAGCCTCTCGGCGGAAGAGATGAATCGGCGGATTGCGGGAGAGAGAGCGAGCGGTCCGTTGGCCATGAGAACCCAATGCATTGTGCCTCCACGATCGAAAAGTGGCGTTCTTGCTGTTTCGGGTGCGTCCCGATACGAAGCCCCTAGTTAATCATGCGTGCCGAACAAGGCAAGGCGCCGGATGGGCTGCCTTGGCGGGTTTTGGCGCCTTGTCTGTTCCGACAACCGGAAAAGGAGCCATCCATGTTCGATTCCTCTGTCTACGCGGCCCGCCGGGCGGCGCTGGCCCGACTCGTAAGAAGCGGCTGCATTCTTCTGCCCGGAAATGATTTCATCGGCATGAACTATCGCGCCAACACGTTTCCCTTTCGTCAGGACGGCTCTTTTCTGTATTTCACGGGCCTTGAACGGCCGGGGCATTGCTTGTGGTTGGACTGCGAGAGTGGCGAGGAGATTCTTTTTGGTCCCGAGCCGGGCATGGAGCACACCATCTGGAGCGGAGCGGCCCCTTCTCTTTCGGAACTGGCGGATCTTTCCGGTATCGCCGTAAGCAAGGCCATGCATGAACTGGCGCATACCGTCAGGCAGGAAAAAGGCCAGGGGCGCAGCATTCATTACTCCCCAACCTATCAAGGCGAGACGGCCCTGCTCTTGTCCTGCGTCCTGGGCATCCCGCCCCTGGAGTTGGAGGCTGGTTTTTCAAGTATCCTTGTGCAGGGCATCGTTGAATTGCGCAGCGTCAAGAGCGCGGCGGAAGTGGCGCAAATTCGTCAAGCCATCACGATTTCCGCTGAAGTTTACGACCGCCTCATGCAATCCTGCGTTCCCGGTGCGAGGGAGATGGAACTATATGGTCGCTCTCAAGGGCTGATTTTTTCGCATGGCAGCCGGGAAGCATTCCCCATGATCCTGTCCCGACGCGGGGAAGTGCTGCACAATCACACTCACGATCAGATTCTGCGCGACGGCGATCTGCTCCTGGTCGATTCCGGAGTGGTTTCGCCCTTGGGGTATGCCTCGGATATCACGCGCACCCTGCCTGTGGGCGGGCGGTTTTCCAGTCGGCAAAAGGAGATATACGAGATTGTGCTCGAAGCGCTGGCGGTCGGGACTTTGAACATGGCTCCGGGCGTGCCCTTTGTGGAATGTCACCTCGCTGCCGCCAGGGTTGTGGCCAAGGGCCTTACGGATCTTGGGCTCATGAAGGGCGATTCGCTTGAAGCTGTGCAGCGGGGCGCGCACGCGCTCTTTTTTCCGCATGGGCTCGGACACATGCTGGGACTCGACGTCCATGACATGGAGGCGCTGGGTGAGGATTTCGTGGGATATGACCATGAGTTCAAGCGCGCTGCCCAGTTCGGCCTGTCAGGCTTGCGCATGGCCCGCAGACTCAGGCCCGGGTTTGTCATGACCGTGGAACCCGGCATTTATTTTATCCCAGCTCTTATCAGACAATGGCGGGAGCAGCGGCGACTTGAAGAGTTCATCAATTACGAGGCGCTGGACGCCTATCTTGATTTTGGCGGCATTCGCATAGAGGATGACGTGCTTGTTACCGAAGATGGCAGGGAAGTCTTGAGCAAGGACATACCCAAAAGCGTGGACGATATTTGCAAGCGAATGGGAGATGCGTCGTGAGAAAGATCAGTCTGCACGGCGGGCACAGCGGACAATACTGCGATCACGCCCGCGACACACTGGCGGATATCGTGGCGGCCTATCATGAAGCCGGCTTTGAATGCGTCGGCCTGACCGAGCACATGCCGCCTTTTGGCGACGCGGGACGGTATCCCGATGAAGTCGAATTGGGCCGGACAACGGGCTGGATGGAGGCTCGGTTTGCGCTGTATGTTGCCGAGGCGAGAGCTCTTGTGCGCGCTTACCAGGATCGGATGCAGATTCTGGTGGGCATGGAGACTGAATGGTATCCGGGTTGCGCAGAGTGGGTGAGGGAACTGCGCCAGTATCACGCGCTAGATTACGTGGTGGGCTCGGTCCACCACGTTCAGGGTGTTTGTTTTGATTTTTCCCGGGAGTCATACGACACGGTCGCCGCCCTGTGTTGCGGAGTCAGCCGGATGTATGCAGCCTATTTCGACGAACAGTTTGAAATGTTGCGGGAGATCAAGCCGGAGGTTGTGGGCCACTTCGATCTCATCCGGCTCCACGACCCTGACTATTTGCAAACCATTGCGGAGCCGGAGGTCTGGAAACGGATCATGCGCAATCTGGAATGGATTCAAGGTGCCGGCGCCATCCTTGATATCAACGCGCGGGCCCTGCTGAAAGGCCATCCTGAACCATACGTGTGCGCGCCGATCTTGGACGCTGCGGCAAAGCTGGGGATCGCAGTTGCCTACGGCGATGATGCTCATGGGGTGGCGGATGTCGGATACGAGTTCGCGCGGGTGGAGGAGTTGCTCGTCCAGAGGGGAATGAAAGGGCCGGAAGCTTCCAGTTCGCAGTTTCTAAAGAGAATCGGTGGTTGAGTTTTTCCAGGCGCGCCAAAGCAACCGGCTGGAAAAGGCCAAGCCGCTACCGACCATGACATAAAGGCCGGTCTTGATGACGGCGTCAATGGGCAGAGCGCCGAGGGCCCGTCCGAATATAACCATGATCGCGATGAGCACCCAGTTGCGCACGGAAAAAAGCCCGCCCAGACAGGCGCGCGACGGCTTGCCCCCGATGTGAAGAATGATCCGGCCCGCAACCCGGTCCAGAATGAGCCTGCTCTTGAACAAGCCCAGAATCCCCCCGGCCGCGACCACCGCCAGCATCAATCCCCAAGTGCCTTCGCGGAAAAGATGGACTCCCTTCATAGAAAGAAAAATGCCAACCGCAGACCACACGAGTGCAGCGGTGAGCAGGCGTGTCCGAGGGTAGGCGCGGGGGGTGAAGTGATCGAGAAAATGAGGGCGCATGGGGTTTCCTTAAGACCAAATTAATAGGAAGTGCGCAGAGGAAAGTCAAACGCGGGGCCTATTGGCCCCGCGATGTGCTATTCTGTGATCTTACGCCAAAAGAGCGGTCCTGATCTTACATTGATGGGAGTTTCAAGTTCAATCGTGAGGATCGCACCGGTACTTGTCTGAACAAATGCCGTCGCGCCTTTTTCACCTACATGTAGAGTAGGTGTGAACGAGAGGCCACGGCCTAACGGTACAGAAGTATTCACAATGTCGCCGGTTGCGCCAAGTATCGGTTTATAAAACGCAGTTCCTGTCTTGTAGTGGACTGCCCAGAGAGAGCTGCTGGCATCAAAAGCTTCGCAAACGTCACTCATGGGCGTGTTACTAGTAAAAATAACTGTTCCGCCAAGTACAGCTGCTTGTCCTAGAACGCGTTCCCATAAATGATTTAAGTCAATTTTCCATCCATTTTTTTTGCTAACTGCATCCATTAGATTGTTCCAATGACCATCAAGCCAATCCCCTTTCATTTCCGTTCCGCCCTCAGAAACTTTGACACAGCTAATCGTATTAGCTCCAGAGCAACCACTGTTGTTAAGCGTGATGTTGGTGCTGTCGAAAAGGGTTGTCGTACTTACGGTGGTTAAAGATAACTCTTTTGTAGCGTTGTCTATAGGTTCTTTGATGCCATAAAATGTCATTTTTGAAGATTGAGGGATGTCAGTGGTATTAAAAAGACGGCCAGTGCCAAAATAGACCCAGATTCGAGCGTTTTCGTCTTTTGCGACGCTAGCTGCAGATGTGATTGGCTTTCCGGAATCAATAAGTGTCGAAATACCACTCCAGTCAGAGCTTGCTGTGTTTTTGGTGTGTATTCGATACATTTTTCCGGTAGGACTATCTTGTGTCCCGGCAGTTGTTCCAAAATAGATTAAATCGGTCTTAAACTCTTTGGAGGATGGCTCCAGACCAATATCCAGATCGATAGCTATTGGGTCAGAAATGAAAGAATTTGGTTCAGTAAATCCATATGGTTCTTTGCTAGGAGACAACGTGCCTGTAGCGTTTACAGTAAGAAGTGTCTTGCTTGCATCATCTCCTGCAACAATGGCCTTAAGATCGAGGATAAAAAGGCGCCCTGCCTGCTCGCTTGTTTCCTCGCCAAATTTAGTCCGAGATGCTTTGCCAGACGAGTCTGCAGGGCCGGAGCCGAAAACCAGGTACCATTTGTTGTAAGTCGCGGAAGGTGCATTTGGCTTGGTCATCGGCATTACCGTCGGGTAGCAAGTCGTGAATCCTTGGGCAGGTAGTGCGATTTCAGCTAGCAATTTAGGCGGTTGTTCAGGGTCAGTGATATCCATGACAACATATGCAGACGACATGTTGCGGTTAGACGTGCCGTCTTTGTTTATATCGACGCCAATTTCAGCCCCACCTAGTCGCATTCCTGCAACAAGGATGGTGCCCCAACCATCCGGATACGTGTCTGGATCTTGGGATTCTTGGTTGGTTAAGTCAGTAAAGAAAACGCGCGCATCAAAGACTCGTGGTTTGAGGTCCATGTAGGCTGCATGGAAATCTTGGCCATATTCGGGATGCATAAGCCATTTAAGGTGTGGCAGAAGGTTGAATGGTACATATGCCCATGCTTCCATGCCAAGCGGCCAATTGTGTTCGCCATTAGGTGACGTTAAAAATGCTTTTTGAGAGCTATCGTAGAAGCCTGCATTGAATGCATGTAGCATTCCGTCGTTGGCACCAACGTAGACCATTTGTCTTCTGTTGCTATATTGTTTTGTAAAGTTTTCATATGTATTGTCTCTATAGATCATGTGATAGTTTTCTGCAGGTTTGCCAACAACAGTTGGAGAAGAATAAATAATGTCTCCAAGACGCCATGTCTTGTCGCCATAAGATCTGCTACGAGTTAAATCCTGTATGCTGCCAATGGTAGCGTCTCCGACGTCAACACCTCGGATAAAGTTAATCTGGCGGTGTGACAATGCTCTCAGTTGAACGTCAGTAAGGCTTGGTGGAGTGGCAACGCTCCCTGATGTATTTTCATAAAGCGTAAGATAACTGCAAAAATTCTCCGAATCGATGCACGAGGAGTCATTGTGTGTAAAAGGCACAGTTTCTCCGCTATCAGAGATCATATCGCCATTTTTATCTACAAATGTAAATATATATCTTGAAGTAGCGTCTCCATAGTTGCGATTAAACGGTATGAGGCTGTCGGTTAAGTTGTTCAGCCATTCAGTAGATGACCACAGCAAGTTGATTTCATTTATGTTAAGGCCTTTTGTCTCGGCAGTTCCGTTTGCAGCATAGCGAGTGATGTATTCTGTTGCATCCGCTTTTGTGAATCGTATAATCTTGTCGTAATCTGTAAGGCTTGGATCTGTGTCAAGTCTCTGGTTGTTGGAAGTATCTTCGCGCATGTTGCCTTCAGAGTCGACCAGTAATCCATGCAATTGCCCGCCCCATGCGGGTCCGAGTGCATCATTGGCTGCAGGTTGAAAGAAAATCGCTTGGTAAACAGCGCCTTCTCCTTCTCCTGATGTCGGGGGTAAAGATGCTGAAGTTCCTGATGCAACGCCAGCTGTTGTAATTGCAAGTGCCTGAGTAACTGCGGCTTCAAGCTCTTCACCCGATGCGGCCTGAAAGAAATTCTCTGGAGAGGCGAAGTCAGCCTCGCTTAGGTCGGCAACTGTGTAAAGGCCATCCTTATTCTTGTCGCTGAATGAGCCAAATTGTGTTGCACGCTTTAATAATTCACCTCCAGTGGTATCGCCAAAAGATGCAAAAATTGTAAATAAATTTATACGCTGAGTTCCAGGCAATTCAGGGTCTGTGCGTAAATCTGTCGTTCGTGCCCACCATGCAACATCTTGAAGTTTGTCCATCCCTAAGCTTTTTCGGAACGGGGAAGGTGCTTTTTTTGGAGAGATGACATCGTTGTCGACAGAAGCTTCCCCGTCCGTAATCATAATTATCGTTTGCTGCGTGCAAGGAACTAGTTGGCCGTATTCTGAAAAATAAAAAGGGTCGCCTTTTTTACCTAATGTAGCGCTATAGCTTGATTCGCGGTATCTTGGTCCAGAATTGCTCGGGCCAGAATCATCCTGTCTTATGTATCCACAAATAGTCCATAAGGATTCGGCAAGTGGTGTGCCGCCGTTTGGATCTATGGCTGCAAGATTTGATTTGAGTGCTTCAAGTTCCGCTGGAGTCTCAGCTACGTAAGATAAGATGTCGGCTCCATTGTTGCTGTTGCTCACAGGGTGGTATTGAAATAATGATATCCTCGCCTTGGATGCAAATTTGTCTAGTACGCCAGTTTGTTGCGGTGCTTTAAGTCGGAGAGTGTAGCTGCTTCTGTGGTAGTAGGAATTGTATGAAAATTCTCTTGTTACATATAGGACAGTTGAAGATGTGCTGGACGCTGCTTGTTGGTAATAATATGATCGCGCGTTTGTTCTTGTGCCATGTGCAGTGGCAGGGGTCATGAAATTATAATTCCCATTAAGGTCTTTCACTTTATTTCTGTCGTCGTAATACGTCCAAGTATAAGATCTCCAGGTGTTAACAGGTGTTAGGGTGTAAATCCCATTCGTCTTTTCGTAATTTCCTCCAATCATGACTTTTTTTGCAATGTCATCTCTATGCATTGTTAGCCAATTCAAAAAGTTTCCATTCCACAGGTCTCCAGTTGTGCTTTCGATAAAGTAAGGCGCTGATGTTCCGCTTGTAATATAACTATAATATTTTTTCTGATCGAAGTATCCGTAATACTTGTGCGCTGGTTCAAAATCGCTATAAGCAAAATTTTCTTTGCCGCCATATGCTCTAAATTCCATACTTCCTGAACTGTCGAAAAGCAAATGTACAGTAGGTTTTTCGTCTTTTGTCAAAAAAGGTGGAATCCATTTGTAGTCTGATGCTATGTACGCGAAAACAAAATTAGCATAACAAAAAAAATTTAATATTACGATATTAGTAACAAGGAATATTTGCTTCGCGGACATGGAGCCCTCCCTGTTGAGAGAAATTTTCCCCGCATTCGAGGATTATTACTGGTACATTCGCAAGGCTGTTGGGAAGCGGTAGTTTATAGATCTCTTCGGTGCAGCCATAGATCGTTGTGCTTTCGAGTATTTGTATTGTCGAATTGTCTTCAGTGCTTGAGACGAACCAATTTCCATTAATCTGAGATAGATATCCATGCTTAAAGCACGAATTGTGAGTCGAATCTCCGCGTACGTGTTGCTGCGCATAGCCATTTACCGACAGCAATAATAATAAAACAATTATGGGAAACTTGGAAGCGAGCATACATATCCCCCTTGTAGAAATCTAATTATCGATTAATATGTCTCCATCCTAAGTCTACAGTCGATTGGCTGTTGCGACGTCCTTCTCTGTGTGCACGAATGAGGAAATTAGTGAACGTTCCGCCGGTGGCGGCGCCTTTTCCAGCCCCTTCGTAGCCCGCGCCAATCTGCATGGCGGATCCTTCTAGTACGCCGTAGTTTATCCAGCCTGCACGTATTCGTGTGGCCATTGTGCCTTGGACAAAATATTCCAAAGGATCCGCAGGTGGGGAGGCGCCAAAACCCGTACTGTTGCCCCAAAAATTTGCATTGGTCGAGTTGGTTCCGTCGTCGTAAAAGGTGGAATTTGTATCATCGATGGCCTGTCCCAAAAAAACATGGCCAATATTGACGCCGGAATCTGCATGAAAAAAGGCTTCTCTAGTGTCGCGGTCATTGGCTGCGGTGAATAGATTTAGGTCCGCAACATCCAGGGCTGCTATTCCTAATGCGGCTAGTATCGCCAGCACAATAACCGCCACGACCAAGGCAGAGCCTGATTGAGGACGGTTAGTCTCAATACTTAGGGGAAAAGACGTATACATACGATGTACTCGCTTGGATGCCTTTGTTGTTCCAGTTCACGGTGCAGGTCATTTCTTTGCACCTGCTCAGAGGCGAAGACTCTTGGATGCCGCAGTTCATTGTATACGCAACTCCTGAGATGACAGTGTTGACCGTAGAGTTGGACAGATTGTTAAAAGTGGTTGCTGCGTACTGTGCACGAGTAGCGTTTTCTATGAAGTCTTCTATTATCAGGCTGGCATGTGTCATATGGTATGCGCGGCTATCTTGAATAGTGGATCTGGAAATCATGGTGACAACTGAAAGAAGGCCTATAGCCAGAACAGCAGTAGCTACGAGGACTTCAACAAGAGTAAAGCCCTTCATGTGCTGAAATGATGGAAATTTTCTTTTAAGCAGCATGTTTTTATAGCCCCATATTTCGGCAATACACGCGTGTGTTCATGAATCGATTGGGAATGTTCATCCCGGATCTTTCTACGGATGCTGCGGCTACGATCGTAATATCAATAAATCTTATATCTTCTACATTTGTCGGATTGACAGGATCAAGAATTGTTCCGTTGCTATTTCTGTAGACAAAGTTAAGATCAGCTATATTTTCCGCAGCGGTAACCCACTCTGAAGATGCGTTTAGCCAGTCAATGGTGTTGTTTGGCATCAAGATATATCCTATTTGAGTGCTGCCATCTGGCGCCGGATCCCTGGTGCAGCGTACAGACGTCGCATTTGTTTCATTTTCATCAAATCCGTTTGCAGGACCGCTGGTAGCTTTATATCCACACATCCTCAAATCCTCGGCCATTTGCACCATCGCCGACAGGAGTTCCTGCTGCATGAGTGTCGTTTCTTCCTGTTTCGCGGCCATAAGATTATGAACGCGGAACAGGTTATATACCCCCGTGATTACTATCCCCATCATGACCATAGCCACCAGTACTTCCACTAGGGTCATTCCTGACTGGTTCATTTTCTTGGACATGCGAAAGTACACCTTCTAGTTTGTTATTATGCTTCCTGATGTGCGCACTGTAACGGACAGAGTTGAAGCAGCGTTGTTGGCTATGGGGATGATCCCTGCATTGAGAGCTCTGCCTCTACTGGTGAATGTAGCATTCAAGGAATTGGAAAGGCGTACTCCGCTCCCGATGGTCGAGAGGTCAAACTGCCTGAGTGCCGTACCGTTGGTGAATGAAATGACACATGTGTTTGTCACGTTGTTGCAACTGAAATTGATCCGCTGGTTTCGCTTGATGGCCTCTACTCGTGCATCCTGACACATGCTTACGATGGTTCGAGCGGCGCGCTTAAGATTGGCCTCGGGCAGCCATTTCATCAAAGCTATACCGGAAATCCCCGCTAGAATGCCTATTATCGCAATAACTACAAGTATTTCAACCAAAGAAAAACCTTTTGTCTGAAAAGTTTTGTTCTGATGTTTCACGCTTTGAGTTTTTGTATTCATAATTGCTTCACAAATGTTCGATTCCCGGATCTGAAAAAAAAACAAGTTCTTTTACAAATTCTGCCGACGATTTTCTGTTATCACCTAAATTTTATGGCTTTTTGTCACATCAAGATTGGCGCTACTCCGGTGTGCAATAGTAAATTTTGCCCTGAGTCCGATTCTTTTCGGGTAATCTGCGCAGTTCTTGATAGTTTGTGCGCAATTTTTTTCTTGGTTCAAGTTTGTCCTTAAGTATTTTATCCTTTTTAGTACCATAATATCGTATTTTAAATGTGTCAAAGCCTAGTGTCTTCCAGTAGTGATCTTTTGGATTTATCATCAGCAGGAAGTATGCCGGGTCGAATGGCATAGAAACGTGTTTCGGTCTGCCATGCGGATCGATTGGTATTACGCGGAAAGACTGACTGTGTGTTGCTAAGGCATAGTCTTGGAATTGTTCGTGGATTTGGAGCAGACGGGCGATTATTATTCGCAGGACGATTGGTTTGTTTACTTTTTTAGTCCGTGTTTTTTCTCCAGAACAAACTGCCGGATTTGATAGCGAAAGGTGTGGTTATCTCCGACTTTAGAAGCGTGCTTGAGCTGGTATTGGTGACGGCCGTGACCGTTGCTTTTTCTCCGAGGTGCAGGGTCGGGTTTGCGGCTAGGCCTTGGCCAAATTCGATAGCGGTGGGGAAGTCGCCGTTGTGGTTTTCCAGGATCGGCCAGAAATATGGCGTGCCTGTTTTGTAATAGAGCGCCCACAGACGGCTTGATCCCTCGGAAGAGCAGGCTTCGCTTGATGGGGCGTAACTTATGAATATGACGGATCCTCCAAGCACGGCGGCAGGACTCAGAACCCTTTCGGTCGCAGCCGTGAATGTGTGTTTCCAGCCTGAAGCTGAATCCATGCTGCTGCGTAGCCATGCCCAGTCCCTGGTGGAATTCGAGTCCGCGTTTGTCTGAATTATCCCGACGCAGTTTTCAGAAAATTCTCCTTCGCCACAGGTGCCTTTTGTCACGGCGATCTTGTTGCTTTCGAAGAGGTTGTGGCACGCGATAGTTTCCCAGCTTTTGACTCCGTTCGTTTGCGGTTCCCTGATTCCGTAGAAACTCATGGGTGAAGATTGAGGGATGTCTGCACGGTTCAGGAAGCTTCCGGTTCCAAAGAATATCCAGAGTCTGTTGGCCTCGTCCAATGCCGCCCTTGGGGCCGCGCTTACGGGACCTGCGGCGTCGATGAGCGTCGAGGTTACCCAGTCCCAGGGCTCTTTGTTTCCGGTTTGAAGTCTGTGCACTTTTCCGGCCGCAGCGGTTTGATCTCCGCCCACCGTTCCGAAATAGACAATGTCGGTCTTGAATTTTCCGGCTTCGCTATTGAGCCCGATATCCAGATCCAGACAAATGGGATCACTGATGAATGAGTTCTCTTCCGCGAAGGCAAAAGGTTTGGGTGTCGCCGAGATCAAACCATCGCTGTCCACGGTCTTGACGGTTTTTTCCGTGTATAGTGCGCTCAGATCCAGAACGAAGAGCTTGCCTGGCTGGCCGCTGGTCTCGGCTCCGAGCTTTGAGCGGTCGGCTCGGCCCGTAGAATCGGCCGGGCCGGATCCGAAGACCATGTACCATCTGTTCTGGTCCGCAGTGCTTGCATTGGGGCTGCTCATGGGCATGACCGCAGGAGCGCAGGTCGTGAATCCCTGTCCGGGCAGGGATATTTCAGCCAGCACGTTTGGCGGGGATTCCGGGTCGGTGATGTCCATGATCACGTAGGCCGAAGTCATGGTCCGGTCGATGTCCGCATTCAGGCCATTGCCGTCGGTCTTGTCGATATCCGCCTGTATCGCCGCTCCGCCGAGACGCATGCCCGCGACCAATATGGTCCCCCAACCGCCGGGGTATGTGGTTTCGTCCACCGGCGTGACCCCGTCGGACATGAAAAAAATCCGGGCATCGAAAATTTTGGGCGTAAGGTCCATGTAGGCGACATGAAGCTTCTCTCCGTAATCCGGGCTCATGAGCCATTTAAGATGTGGCAGAAGATTGTAGGGAACGTAGGCCCAGAGTTCCATCCCCAGTGGAAATTGCGTTTGCGCGTCCCGCGCCAAGTCAAAGCTTCCGGTCTTGCTGTTCCAGAATCCGCCGTTGAAAGCGTGCAGCATGCCGTCATTGGCCCCGACATAAATGACCTGACGGCGGTCCATGTATTTTTTCAGGAATTTTTCGTAGCTCTTGTCATTATATATGAGGTGGTAGTTCTCGGCGGGTTGCCCTGCCACGCTGGGCGAAGAGGAGATGATGTCGCCCAGTCTCCAGGTGGTATTGCCGTGTCTGCGGCTTCGCGCCGTATCGGCAATTCCTTCGATGGTCGCGCTGCCGATTTCTGCTCCGCGAATGAAGTCAACCTGCCGCTTGGCCAGAATTGCCTGCAAATTGGAGAAGCCGGATGGATTGTCTTGCCGCAAGGCATTGATCGCATCTTGGCGCGGGTCGAAAAGATCAAATCCGATCATCCCCGATGTCGACTCGTACAGAGTCAGGAAATTGTGAAAAAAATCCGGAGAATTGAGAGTTTTTTCCATAGGCGTGGCGGGGAGTTCGAAGTGCTGGATTTCTCCGGCGCCTGCATCCGCGATCATGTCCTGATTCTTGTCCGTGAAGGTCATGATGTATCGGTTGGGCGCCACGCTGGCGTAACGCCCACGTTGTGTCACCACCTGCTGGTCGGTCAGGCTGTTGAGCCATGTGCTTGATGACCAAAGAAATTCAATGTCCCCGATGTTGCCAAGCGCTGTGGCATTTCTCTCTTCCGCATCGATGACCCCGTCGCCATTGGCGTCGACATGGGCATGGATCAGCTCGTCGCCAAATTCGATGATCCTGTCGCTGGTCGGGTCCAGGCGCTGATTGGCGTTGGTGTCCTCGCGCAGATTGCCTTGGGCGTCGATCAGAAAGGCATGCACCTGTCCTGCCCACCAAGGCGCGATTTTGTCTGTTTGGCTCGGAGGAAAAAAGATGGCCTGATAGGCAGCCCCCTCTCCGCTGCGCGCGTGGGATGCAATGGCCGTGGCCGTGCCGGATGCAATACTCCCTGTGCTCAATCGAAGGGCGCGGGTGATTTGTGTTTCCAGGTTTCGCCCGGACCTCGCCGTGAAAAAGTTGTCAGGCAAACCGTCGCCGTTGGCGTCGAATTCTGTCTGAAGGGAAGGCAGCAGGTCGCCATCCAGATCGTTGAATTTTCCATGACGGGCGGCATCCTTTATAAGATAGCCGCCGTCTTCACCAAGGCAGATCGCGTAAAAATCCCAATTCTGAACGCCGTCCATGCCGGGCTCGGGGCGCAAATCCGTTGTGTGCCCTGTGTAGGCGACATCGATGAGGAACGTGCTTCCGTTTGCGGACAGCCCGTAGTCTTCATCGGGGCGAGGGCGCGGCACAATGTTTTTCAAAAAGGCCGGGATGTTCTGATCTTGCGAACTCTCTCCGGCAGTCACCAGGATGACGTTTTGTTTTGAGCATGGCACGTTTTGCCCACGGGAAGGATCGTGGAATGGATCCGGGACTTGAAGCCCGTTCTGGCCGTTCTGGCCGAGATAACCAAGTACCTCATGGAGCGCCGTCGCCAGCGGAGCCCACCCCGTCGGTCGGACATTGTTTATTGTAATGATCATGTCATTGAAGCTTGCCTCGTCTTCGCTCAGGGGCTGCAGGATTCTGCTCGCTCCACCGAACGCGAAAAGAGCAATGCGCGCCTTGTTCCTGATGGAATGGAGCAGCGCCTTTTCCGGTTCAACTTTGACGCGAAGCGCGTATGCCGTTCCGGCATCGGGTCCAGACATGAGCATCATGTCGTTGTCATCCTGCTGCGTCATGGTGAGTTGGTGGTGATGGGGTGTCATGTGCGCGATTCGTCCTTCAAGATCGCGTTTGGGAATCGTGTCGTCGTATTCAAGATGCTGCGTTTTGCCTTGAGTGTCTGGTGCCTCCATTTCAAGGCAGCCGTTTTCGGGATTGTATTTCCCGCCAGTCATCAGTTTACGCGCGATATCCATGCGTCGCATCGTTGCCCAGTTCAGAAAATTTCCGTTCCACCGTCCTGTATCGTTGTTTGGATAAAAATGGGGCGCGGCCGCGCCTGCGTCATAATTGTAGTACGATCTGGAATCGAAATATCCGTAATATTCGTCTGTTGAGTTGAACGGCCCGTCATAAGCCCGCTCAAGCATGTT
>Ga0265295_1006247_pt1 | contig 14546 bp, 8 predicted proteins | sample Munlansysbiofilm_FD_192503 | JGI IMG/M metagenome (GOLD analysis project Ga0265295, IMG submission 192503) | Leachate microbial communities from a municipal landfill in Southern Ontario, Canada - Methane capture system biofilm | ecosystem: Engineered > Solid waste > Landfill > Unclassified ... | reverse complement strand
GCCAACATCGGGTGTATAACATGCAGGCGTTTAAAGTATAGGATATTTACTCACTTTTTTGTAGCTTCGTGTCGTGGGATAGAAAATCGTTCCAAAATCCTGCACATTACACACCCGCGGCCGTTGGCAACAAGTGTAAAAAGACAGACGACCAGACAGATACAACAGTGTTAAATTAAAATAAGAAAGGATTTAGCTTTTTGACAAGACAGTGCAAATTTGATGGAAATTTATTTTGTTTTTTTCTTCCCCCCGCAAAAGAAGAAGAAGGAAACCCCACCCACATTGCAGCACATTTGCAAGCCCCACGAGCCAACGCTCAAAACCAAAGCTTGCAAAAGAGCTGCAATTTTGCTTACGCACCCTTGCTAAATTGTTACTTTTGAGCTTTAATTGACTTTTGATTAAAAATATAAATGAAAAACGAAAAACTGACAAGGAAAGAAATCATTGACAACCGCTTAAAACAGGCGGATTGGAATGTTACTGACCGAACTCAGGTAATTGAGGAATTTGATATTCATTTGACAGTTGTTGAGGAGCCGACAACTCCATACGCTGGACATCAATACAGCGACTATGTTTTATTGGGAAAGGACGGTAAACCGCTTGCAGTTGTGGAAGCTAAAAAGACTTCAGTTGATGCAGCCCTCGGACGGGAACAAGCCAAACAATATTGCTACAATATTCAATCAACACAAGGCGGAGAATTACCCTTTTGCTTTTACACAAACGGACACGACATTTACTTTTGGGACTTAGACAATTATCCACCTAAAAAAGTTTACGGTTTTCCGACCCGTAACGACCTTGAGCGTTACGCATACATTCGCAAGGCGAGAAAGCAATTAGCAGGTGAACTTATCAATACCAAAATTGCAGGACGTAATTATCAGATTGCTTCTATACGTGCAGTAATGGAAGCCGTTGAAAAACGGAAACGAAAATTCTTGCTGGTAATGGCTACAGGCACAGGCAAAACAAGAACTTGTATTGCTTTGGTGGACGCATTAATGAGAGCTGGTTGGGCGGAAAGGGTTTTGTTTTTGGTTGACAGAATCGCACTCCGTGACCAAACATTGGAAGCATTCAAAGAACATTTACCCAACGAACCACGCTGGCCAAAACAAGGCGAAAAAGAAATTGCCACCGACAGACGGATTTATGTTTCTACTTATCCTACTATGTTGAATGTAATTCGCAATGAAGATAAATCGTTAAGCCCTCATTTCTTTGATTTGATTGTAGTGGACGAAAGCCACCGCAGCATTTACAACACCTATCAGGAAATACTTGATTATTTCAATACCATAACTCTTGGCTTGACAGCCACGCCAACCGATGTAATCGACCACAACACTTTTCAATTATTTGAGTGCGAAGATGGCGTGCCGACTTTTGCATATTCCTATGATGAAGCAGTTAATCACATTCCCCCATTTCTGAGTAATTTTCAGGTAATGAAAATCAAAACTAAGTTTCAGGACGAAGGAATAAACAAGCGGACAATTTCATTGGAAGACCAACAAAAACTGATGTTGGAGGGTAAAGAAATTGAAGAAATCAATTACGAAGGAACGGAGATTGAAAAAAAGGTAATCAACCGTGGAACAAATGCTTTGATAGTCCGTGAGTTCATGGAAGAAAGCATCAAAGATGCCAACGGAGTATTACCAGGTAAAACAATTTTCTTTTGCATTTCAAAAGCACATGCAAGACGAGTTGAAGAAATATTCGATTCACTTTATCCCGAATACAAAGGTGAGTTAGCCAAAGTATTGGTAAGCGAAGACCCAAGAGTTTACGGTAAAGGCGGTTTGCTCGACCAGTTTGTTCACAGTGACATGCCACGCATTGCCATTAGTGTTGACATGCTTGATACAGGTATTGATGTTAGGGAATTAGTTAATTTGGTTTTTGCAAAACCTGTTTACAGTTACACCAAGTTTTGGCAGATGATAGGCAGAGGAACTCGATTACTCGAACCTGAAAAAATAAAACCTTGGTGTACTCAAAAAGACAATTTCCTAATTCTCGATTGTTGGGACAATTTTGAATATTTTAAACTCAATCCAAGAGGCAAAGAACTAAAAGGGCAAATTCCTTTGCCAGTTCGTTTGTTTGGTGTGCGATTAGAAAAAATTGAAGAAGCTCAAACACAAAGTAAATCTGAAATTGTAAACAAAGAAATTCAAAAAATCAGAAAGCAGGTTGAAGCACTTCCGAAAAATTCGGTGGTTATCATGGAAGCAAGAAATGAATTGCAACGATTGGATGATGAAAACTTCTGGAACAACCTGAGTCTCGACAAAATAGAATTTTTGGAAGCGGTTGTAAAACCATTGCTTCGCACGGTTTCAGATGTTGATTTCAAAGCCATGCGATTTGAAAAAGACATTGTTGAAGTTTCGTTGACACATTTGGCAGGTGAAATAGAAAAATTTGAAACGCTGAAAGAAAGCATCATTGAAGAAATTGGTGAACTGCCTTTGAGCATAAATATTGTGGCACGAGAGCAGGAATTAATTCGTCAGGCACAAAGCAATCATTATTGGGCAACCATCAATGAAGACAAGTTTGAAGAACTAATTCTAAAACTTTCACCTTTGATGAAATTTCGTGAAGCTGTTATTCCATTAGCTCCTGCTAAATTCAACCTGAAAGACATTGTTGCAGAAAAAGAATTTATAGAGTTTGGGCCACAACATGAAGCCTTGAGCGTAGCTAAATACCGAGAACTGGTTGAAAAGAAAATTAATGAATTGGTTTCAATCAGTCCGATTTTACAAAAACTGAAACAAGGGCAAGAAATTACATCGGATGAAGCTGAACAATTAGCCGAAGAACTGCACAACGAACATCCGCATATTACTATTGATTTGCTACGCAAGGTTTACAACCACCGCAAAGCGGCATTAGTGCAATTTATAAAACACATTTTAGGCATTGAGCAATTAGAAACCTTTGCCGAAACAGTCACCAAAGCATTTGATGATTTTATTTCAAAACATAGTTACCTTACAAGCCGACAACTTCAGTTTCTTGACTTGCTCAAAAACTTTGTTTTGGAAAAAGGTGATGTGAGCAAACGCAACTTGATTGAATCTCCTTTTACTATGCTTCACCCTGAAGGCATCAGAGGAATTTTCAATCAAAAAGAGATTGACGAAATTTTAAGTTTAACCACAGAAGTATTAGCAGCATAATGTTACAAAACAACTCGCAATTAAAATCTCTAATAGATAAACTCTGGAATAACTTCTGGAGTGGAGGAATAAGTAATCCGCTTACCGCTATTGAGCAAATTACATATTTGATATTTATGAAACGTTTGGACGAATTAGAGTCCAAAAGAGAAAGAGATGCAGAATTTACAGGCGAAAAATATACATCCCGCTTCAAAGGAAAGTTTACAATTCCCGGAAGTGAACAAACCATTGATAAAAACGATTTAAGATGGAGTGTATTTAAGCATATGCCAGCTGATGAAATGCTTTTTCATGTTCAGTCAAAGGTATTTCCTTTTCTTAAAGAATTAAATGGTGAAACATCTCCTTTTACTAAACAGATGGCAAATGCTGTTTTCATCATGCCAAAAGCAAGTTTATTAGTAGAAGCAATAAATATTATTGAGCAACTTTTTACTGAAATCGAAAAAGATGCAACTGAAGGCGGTCATGCCTTTCAAGACATTCAAGGGGATGTGTATGAAATGCTCTTAAGTGAAATTGCCACGGCTGGCAAAAACGGACAGTTCCGCACTCCTCGCCATATAATCAAACTCATGGCTGAATTGTTGGCTCCTCAATTAGGCCAACGCATTGCAGACCCTGCTTGCGGAACAGGTGGTTTCTTGTTAGGCGCTTATCAATACATTTTAACCGATTTAGTAAGGAAAAAAGACCCTGCCAAATTGCAGAAAGATGAAGATGGGTTTGAACGTGCTGCCATCAGTGCGGTTCTTACTCAAAAAGTCAAAAACATTCTTGATGAAAGTTTTATTGGTTATGACATAGACAATACAATGGTTCGACTTGGACTTATGAATATGATGATGCACGGCATTGACGAACCTAAAATTGATTACAAAGACACTTTAAGCAAAAGCTACAATGAGGATGCCCAGTTCGACATAATTATGGCTAATCCGCCATTTACTGGCAACATAGATAAAGGAGATATTAACGAAGGTCTGAAACTGCCCACGACCAAAACTGAACTGCTTTTTGTAGAACGCATTTTTAACATGCTTAAAATGGGCGGAACGGCTGCTGTAATTGTGCCGAGTGGTGTTATACAAAACAGCGGAAAAGCATTTGAAGCCCTGCGAAAACTAATTATTGACAAAGCTGAACTCAAAGCCGTGATAGCTGTGCCAAGTGGAGTATTTAAACCTTATGCAGGTGTAAGCACTGCAATTTTAATTTTTACAAAAGGTGGAGAAACAAACAATGTATGGTTTTACGACATGCAATCAGACGGCTATAGCTTAGACGACAAACGAAACAAAATAGCTGAAAGCGATTTGCCTGATATTGTGCAACGCTACAAAAACAGAGATGTAAAGCAAGACAGCGACCGAAAGCTGAAATACTTTATGGTGCCGAAAAAAGAAATTGTAGAAAACAACTACGATTTGAATTTGAGCACTTACAAAGAAGAAGTGTATGAAGAAGTAATTTATGAGAAGCCAAGTTTGATTTTAAAAAATTTGTCTGAAATTGAAAAAGCAATCAATAACGGAATTAATGATTTGACAGCTTTAGTGAAATGAAGAAATTAAAACTAACTGATATTGCCCCATACTCAGGAAAAAGAGTTCAACCATTTCATGGTATAAAACGATACATGTCAACTGGTGATTTAAAAGGGGACAATATAAGTTTTGAAGATATCACTTATGATAATAAACCATCAAGAGCTGATATATTAGTAAGTGAAGGCGATATTTTATTCGCTAAAATGACGAATACAAATAAAGCTTTACAAATTGACAAGGAACTTGATGGATTAATTGTATCAACTGGATTTTCAGTTCACAGGCCATTAGAAAATATTTTGAATGGCGATTACTTTTTGCAATTTTTAAAACATCAAGAATTTCAAAAGCAAAAAAATAAATTATGCACAGGTGCTATACAATCCGCAATTTCCAATAGTGGTATTGAAAAAATACTTGTTCCGGTTCCTAGCTATAACGACCAAGTCCACATCGCCAATCTCTTAAGTAAAGCCGAAAACCTGATTAGCCAACGCAAAGAAAGCATCCGTTTGCTGGATGATTTTTTGAAAAGTACTTTTTTGGAAATGTTTGGAGACCCAATTAATAATCCCAAAAGATGGGAAGTTATACCACTTGAGTCCTTGTGTGAAAAAATAGTTGATTGCCCCCATGAGACACCAAAATACGAAGAATATAAAACTGAATTTTACTGCGTTAGGTCAAGCGATATTGAAGATGGATATATAAATCTTTCAGAGACGAAATGCGTTTCATATGATACTTATATTCATAGAATTTTGCGTCATGAACCTAAATCTGGTGAAGTTATTTACACTCGTGAAGGTGGTAGGCTTGGAAATGCAGCGAGGATACCCAAAGGTGAAAAAATTTGCCTTGGACAACGGATGATGTTGTTTATTGCAGATAATAATATATCAAATAATGAATTTATTTGGGCATTATTAAATACAGTTTCAATTAAGAAACTTGTAGCAAATTTATCAGGCGGTGGAGCAGCACCCAGAATCAACATTGGGCAATTACGGATAATTAAAACTATTAATCCATCCATTAAACTCCAAAACCGTTTTGCCCAAATCGTTGAAAAAACAGAAGTCCTCAAAAAACAACACCAAAAGAGTTTGCAAGAGTTGGAGAATTTGTATAACAGCTTGAGCCAAAAAGCTTTTAAAGGAGAATTGACACTGAAATGAAATTACTGAATCTTCATATAAACCAACAGTTTAGAAGTCTACCAGCAGGCTTTAAAATTGAATTTAGGAAACCTGAAGATTTAGAAACTAATCTTCATGAGCCAATTTGCTTAGTAGGTGTAAATGGTTCAGGTAAATCAAATGTTTTAGAAGCCATTGCAGAAATATTCTATTCATTAGACCAATATATCCGAAATGAAGAAAATTATGAAATAGGCAAATTCTCTATTAACAGTTTCATTTTAGAATATACAATTCCTTTCACATGGAGTCTTGACTATCTGAATTGGGATTCTGGCCTTAATTTCGACACAAAAAATATTCAGGTAAGAATTTCTAAAACGGAGAATTCTGCCCCAGAATTTGAATGGATTAATGGTGAAGAAATAAAGCCAATTACCGAAAGTAAGGAAAAAGCATTGCCGGAAAGGATTGTTGGTTATTCTTCTGGTCAGAATGAATTATTGAGCATTCCTTTTTATAAATCAAGATTTTCTTTTTATAATTCCTTATTGAAAGAGCAAAAATCTATTTACCAAGGAAGTGTAAAAAGCAGTAGGCTTCAATATATAGATTACGAGGAAAACGCTTCAATTCTGCTTTCGAACTTCTTAATGTCAAAAGATGGTGAAGTTGAAATAATCCGCGAGAAACTATTCATTGATAACATTTCAGATTTTGAAATCAGAATAAATCGAAATCAGAAAAAAAGAGGGGTTTTAAAAATTGGGAAGGAAATAGAAAAGCTTTTAAGTTTTTTAAAATTGAATGCTTCAAGTTCAACGACAATAGCCAATGATATAGAACAACTTATTTTTATTGTAACCCCTCAGTTGAAAAAGGAATTTCAAGACAACTTCTTAGATGCAGTTGGCTTATACAATCTTTTCAGACAAATCAGCTATTTAAACATTAACTCAGTTAAGAAAACTCAAATTGATTCATTGCTTAACTCTCAGCAAGAAATCTATGTGAACTATAAAATTGAAGACTTTATTGCTGAAAAAAAACTTTTTCAAATTTCAACTTTAAATATTCGTAAAAGTGACATTAACTATCCGGTAAGCTACAAGAATCTTTCTGATGGCGAGCATCAATTCATACATATCGTAGGAACATTGATGATGATGAAAGAAGAAAATGCTTTATTTCTATTTGACGAACCTGAAACACACTTTAATCCAAAATGGAAATACGAGTACACTGAAACATTTAAAAAGGTGACAAATGAACAAAAATCCCAGATTCTTTTAACTACACATGACCCAGTTTTACTTTCGGGTTTAGCAAAAGAAAATGTTATCGTATTTAACAGACCACTAGAAGGCTTTGAGAGAACCTATAAACCTGATAAAGATTTAAGAGGAATGGGGGTTGATGCCATACTTACCAGTGAAATATTTGGGCTGAATTCCACGTTGGATACCACAACATTGAACGATATTATTGAACGAAGAAAGCTGCTTGTTAAAAAGGAAAAACAACAGCTTAGTGAAGAAGATGAAAACCAATTGAACTATCTTAGTAAAAAGCTTATTGATATTGATTTTAATATTCCTTTTGCCGACCCTTTATACAAAGACTTCATTCTTGCTTTTGAAAATCTTGACATTTACAAAAGAACTGATTTAACCAAAGAAGAAGTAAAAAAAAGAGAAATGATTGCAAATGAAATAATGCAAAAACTTAAAGCTGACGGGTATTAGAATGAGATTTATAAACACAAATGGATATAGTCCAAAGGAATGGCAAAAAGAGCAGCAGCTTAAGCTCCTAGCTTTGAGTAGTTGCATAAATAAAGATGCAAGGTCATCATTTTTCAATGTAGCAAATAATAAAACATGGAATAGGCACAAAGAATATTTCGAAAAACTGAGTCATGGTAAATGCTGGTTCTCCGAAGCCAACGCTACGGTTTCTGATTATGCTATTGAACATTTCAGACCAAAAAATAAAGTTGACTTAATTGCAAGTAAAGATGATTATGCCGAAAAGAGAACTTCTTCAGATGTTAATGGTTATTGGTGGCTGGCATATGAATTAGATAATCTACGATTAGCCGCATATAAGCCAAATCAATTAAAAGGCAACTATTTTCCTCTTCGCAATGACAGTATTATTGCTTCAGCCAATAATAATTCTTGGAGAAAAGAAATTCCAATTCTCCTTGACCCTTGCGTATCAACAGATGTTAGCTTATTAACATATGAAGGTGTTGAACCAGTCCCATCTAATTCAGATGAAACAGAAATTGACCATATTAGAGCTAGAATATCAATTAAGATTTACGGCTTAAAGCATGGCAAATTAAAGAAAGCTAGGTCTAGAGTTTATGAAGAAGCAAAAAACTATTACCGGACCTGTGAAAGAAATTGGGATGCTATTCAAAATTATGACGGGGTAAATGCCGAGGCTTATCAATTAGCATTAGAGAATTTTAGTGACAATTGTTCGAATTTGGTTGAGATGCTTCGACCTGACAAACAATTTACAAGAATGATACTTGCCTTCTTAACGAGCATGAACAAACAATGGATTAAAGATTACATTTTAAAAATTGCAACTGACAGAAAATACATATAGCCAACCCACAGTCGTAAGCACATTTGCAAGCCCACACGAGCCAACGCTCCAACCAAAGGCTTGCAAAAGAGCTTCCGCCTCTCCAGCCCGAGTAACCGCCTTTCAGGTCGGTTTTAGGATTGCCCACGCTCAAAAAAACAAAATAAATTTGTGCTTCGTGGATAGGTTGGTGCGGATTGATAATGATTTGAATAATAAAGCTAAATAAATGAAAAACAGACGGATATGAATGAACACCAGTTGCCAACACGCGGTATAGTTAATTGCCGGTGCAGTGCGTATTTGAGCGGCACAGCTCGTATCAAAAGTAGTTGTAACTTGATAGGAAAGTGCTTCGAAATCGGCAACTAACCATACCGCCATCCGTTGGCGTTCATTGTAAAAAGACAGAAACAGACGACAGAATGATAAAGAATTTATGCTGCATAAAGACAAAGAAAAAATAAATTGCCACCGCACAAATGGCACATTTGCTTTTGCCCCGACACACGAATCTAACCCTTCGGCAAAATCAAAAGAGCCATTTCTTTTCCAACGCACAGACCGATATATAGATAAAAATGAAAATTAAGAGTATTAATAATTTAAGATGGCATTATAAGACTATTGTTCGCCAGAAGAAAGGCTATGAATATGATTCCAACTTCGTTGGCACATATCATAAAGAAGGTACAAAAACTATTAATGGTTTTTTTGAACTCTTTCACGGAGATAAACCTAATATTGCAAGATTTCTGCCATCTGTCTTAAAAATAGCTGAAGATGGTCAAGCTATTTATGAGTTTCTCCAGAATGCGGTCGACTGCAACTCGACACACTTTTTTATTTTCTACAACGAGGATTATTTTATTGCCATTAATAATGGAGTTCCATTTTCGCATAAAGATGTACTTTCAATTTTAAACATTGCTAATACAACTAAAGAACAGGATTGTAATAAAATAGGTCGATTCGGCATTGGTTTTAAGTTAGTACATCGTTTGGTTGGAAAAAATGATGGAATAAAGGAATTAACAGAAGATTACAAAGGACCTATTATCTTTAGTTGGAGCAAAATAGACGACTTAAAGCAGCTTTTAAGTTTCAGCAAACCATTTGCTAATTATGTTGAAAACCCAACAGAATTTGATAATGATACCCTTCCATGGCTTTTTAAAATATTAGTAACTAATTTTCCTTGTGAGCCGAGAGAAAAGGTAAAAGATATCGGTTTTAATACAAAGGTTCTTTTTCCAGAAGAAGAATTAAATGAAGCAACTCAATTTTTAAAATCAAATTTTTTAATTCATAAGGAACATTTAAACTTTGATGTTCTTACACAAGGTTCTATCTTCTTTTTAAAACTTGGAGAAGGTAAAAAACAACATTTAGACAAAGATTATGAAGACCTTACTCACGGGGTTCAATATTCAATGAATTTTTTAAAAAGATTACAAAAAGTATTTATCAATGATGATTCACTTGGTAAATTTCCAATGAAAACATTGAATTTTGAAATTGAAAAAGGAAGTGAAATTTTTAAAAAAATAAATCCTGAGTATAAAGAGTGTAATATTAAAATTTCATTTGGCTATACTGATTATTATAAAGCTGAAAAATTAAGGAGTTCGCCAAATTTTTACAAGTATTTTCCGATGGGTGATGAAGCAAATGGATTTTCATTCATCATTCATTGCGATAGTTTTGACAATGAAGCAAATCGAAGAAAGTTACATGAAAGTGATATTAACAAGAATCTGCTTCCTCATATTGCTAAGTTAGTAACTGAAAAGATTGATGAATACAAATTTAACAACGAAAAGGAATTCCTTAGCATATATGCCAATATACTTGTCTCCAAAATTCCTGCGAACCAAAATAACAGGTGGTTAAATGATTCTTTCTTTTCAATTTTACTTGGCTATATCAAATTAAATATTCCTACAAAGCAGGGAATCCAAAACAAATCAGAAAATGTAAAAATCAAAAACTTCGACTTAGAAATTAACCTTGCTGAATTAGGTTTAGAAAATATTCATTGGTTTTATTGGGCAGGCGTGAAAGATTCATTCCTATTGACAGAGGCTGAATCTTCTGAAAAACTTGATATTGAAAAATGGAACATTCGTGATGTTTTCGTAAATGCAAATTTGGAATGTTTAAATGAATGGATAAAAACTTTAACTGATAGAAACTACAAGGCATTTCTTAAAGACCTTGACTCACATCATTTCACAAAGGAAGCAGTAGCAAGATTGCTTGAAGCAAAACTTTTCAAATTTTCAGATGGTGAGTTTTATTCTATACAAGAAACAAGTGAAAACAACGACCTTGTTTTTCAGTCCGTAAAAGTTGCAGGAATAAAAGCAGAACTTACTTCTCTTAGTTTTTCAATCTCCGAGCTGGATATTTCAAAATTCAGTTTCACTGAAAAGATAATTGCCAATCTGAAATCTGATGAAGAACTTTATGAGGAGATTTCAGAAAGAACTTCAACTGAAAATGACCTAACCGCTTTACAGAAGTTAAATCTTTTCAAAAATTTTGTAACCCCCGAAACAAAGTTTACAGGTGTTGCAGACGAAACCCTAAAACAACTAAAGTTGTTTTGTGATTCACAAGGGAACATTCTTTCATTAAAGGAATTACTTCCTTCAAATCTAAATACACCCAACTGGCTTTTGCCTTTCAAAATTCGTTCAGAAGAATACGCTGATGTTTTGAAAAAATATCTTCTTCAAGAAAAGGAAATATACAAGAGTTTGATTTTGCCAAACTGGGAAACACTAATTGAAAATATTCAAGAGCCAAAACCATTTTACGAAAAGGTAGTTCACTACTTCAACCTTGAGGAAAATAATGCTCCACTATCAAAGCAATCCTTTGTCTTTACCAAAAACAGTTTCAAAAAGTCAAGCGAAGTATTTTACAATTTTCGTTTCCCTCAAAACTCAAGTTACAGCTATTTCCAAACAGCCGTAGAAAAGTTTCTTGAAATGGACACTCCATCAAAAAGCATATTCAGTTTTTTGAAGGACGTTCCTTTTAAATTGGATAATTCAAATTTGCTTGACTATGAAATTATCGTTGATGTATATTTTGATATTGAAGAAATAAAATCACTTATCGCATTTTCAATCTCAAACAATGAAAACTTTTTTGAAAAATTATTTATTGAAAAATCGGGAAATAAATATGTAATTTCAGAAAAAGGCAATGATGTTTTTCAATATCACACAGGTGACACTAACAAGGAATTAATAAATTTTCTATCAGCTAATTATTCTGAAACATTCAAGTTACTTCCGAAAGAATTTTCAGAATATAAGGAGCAAGTAGGGATTTTATCCGAACACCACTTGCACAATACAATTCTTGATTTTGTTGATATAGATGAAAACATTGAAGAACTAATTGATTTAATAAAATACAATGACCCAAAAAGAAAACTACTAACGCAGTTTTCTGAAATCAGCTTTGAAGTTGGAAAGCCTTACACAATTGCTAGTTTGCAATTCAAAATTTTGGATTTAGCTTGTAAGGAACTTACTCAGAAGAATCAGCAAGAACTGTTTAGGGGAAAAGTTCTTTTAGAAGTTGAGAATGATTCTCTCAAACTTTCTGACATTCCTTCATCAAATGACGAAATAACTTTTGAAAATAGTGCATTTAAACTAAGTTTGGCCCAAATCCTACCAGACACTTTTCAGAATAGTGACTTTCTAAATGATGTAATAAAATGTTTTGTTGACTTAGGGCTTCCTGAAACTACATTGAAAACACTTTTTGGAATTAGTAAAGAACCGGATTATAAAAACATCCTTAGTTTAATTGGAAAGGATATTGACAATTCTCAACAGTTGGCATTTCTATTGCTTTTTCACAAAAATATTGAGAATCTCAATTTTGCTGAATACAATATTGAAACCCTTGATGGAAAGTATTCACTTGAATATACATACTACACAAAGCCGAAAAGCTTTTTAGATGCAAACGCTACGTTAAGTGATAAATATAAAGGCATTAGCAATATTTTTGAACTACCCGTTGATATAGACAAAACAAAAGAAACTATTATTATTGCTGAACCATTTTTCACTGAAGATAAGTTTGCTTGTGAGTATTTAAAATCTGAATTAAACGAAGACCAGCGGATAGACCTTATTGAATTCATTTTTGAAAAGTGGCAGAAAAATAAAAAAACGGTTATTAAAAACATTGATTGGGAAAAGATAAATGATATTGAAACAAAGAATCTTTTAGGCTTCAATCCAAATCTATCTGTTTATCCCAATGAGTTTTCATTAAAAGAGGAACAATTACCAGATTATTTAACTAATTGGATTACTAAAAATGAAGATGCAACGAAATTTCTCAATGACTTAAAAGTTCAAACAGAATCTTCGTTGACGGTTTCATTGCGTAAATATTTTAAAAGCAATGGAGATTTTCAAATTTCAAGAATAGCAAGAGAAGGCATTGAAGAATTATTGTTTAATACATTTAACTGGCTTAAAGATAATGACATTAAACTTCACAACTTTGAATCATATAAGGTATTTGAGGAAGTTGTGAACGCGATTAACAATAAGCGAAAAGAAACAAAACAAGGTGATTTGATTTTACAAAGTGAATTTGATTTTGAAAAATTACATGATGAAGCAGAAGAGTTAGAAGAAGAATATTACACAAGTTGGAAAGAAACTTTGGACAATAAGTATTCAATATTCTTGTTTAATGGCGAGCTACCCAAGGTAATAAAGCTAGATGAGATTGATGATTACATTTTTAGAGAATACTATTCGGAAGATATTGCAATATCAAAGGACAATATTATTTACATTAATCGGGAAAAGGATATTCAAAAACTCCTTTATGGGCTTGTAACTCAGGACAAAATTTCATCAGAGGAATTACTCCAACTTTACCAGACTAAAAATGAAATAATCGGTGGTAATGAAGTTGAAGAATTAAAATCAAAAGTTCAGCAACTCGAAGGTATTATTGCAAACCTTACAAGAGTTTCAGGAACTGACACAGTTAATATCACTACAAGAATCGATGAATATACGAATGAGATTAAAGAACGTAGCGAAAGATATTTATTTCAATATTTGACAAGGCAGTTTCCAAACTTAAAAGTTGTTTGGCTTAATGGAGACGATGATGATAACTTTATTGAGAGTTGGGAAAACCATGACTTTGAAATTCAAGACAAGAACGGTAATATTATAAACTTCATAGATTGCAAAGGGACACCGAAATCAAAAAGAACTTTTTATTTGACTCAAAATGAATGGGAGTTTTTCTTAGCCAATACTGATAATTATCAAATTTATAGAATTTTCAATGTTGAAGGGAACGAAAACGTTTTCATTATTGATAACCTGATGGAATGGATTATAAACGGCAAAGTTGTTCCATATCTGGAGGCAACCGAAACAATAAAAGGGGGCAGAGTATTTCTGACAATAAAATGAAAAGCCCAGCCCTAAAAGCAATCACATTTGCAATTCACACAAGCCACCGCATAGTCCAAAAATTGCAAAAGAGCTTGCTTTGCCAACGCACGGAGGACAAAACAGTGCAGCATAAATGAAAGATAAAATGACAAGAAAAATAAACAACGAAACGCCAACAAAGTGTATATGCCATAAGGGTTTATGTGAGTATTCAAGCGTTGTAGCCCGCTCAAACTTTCGTGTCGGTGGACAAGAAACTACTCCGCAATCCCTTACGGCACATACACTCGACCGTTGGGCGCAAGTACAAAAAACGAAACAAACACGATAACTCCAATGTGCTGAAAGAAAAATCTAGAAAATTTCACCCCAAAGCAAGCTGAAACAAGAATATTTTGACAGAATTGGCTAACGGACAGCTATTCTCCATTTAAAAATTAAGGAAGCAGAGCGTTTTAAAGTTTTGGACAGCGGTCAAGCAGATGAAGATAAAAAAAAAGTAGTCGCTGCGCTCCTACTTAAGAATAGAAAATTAGTAAAGCCTTCGATGGGAAGGAAAACATCATAGGTTCTCGCATCGGGTTG
>Ga0265295_1006245_pt1 | contig 14549 bp, 15 predicted proteins | sample Munlansysbiofilm_FD_192503 | JGI IMG/M metagenome (GOLD analysis project Ga0265295, IMG submission 192503) | Leachate microbial communities from a municipal landfill in Southern Ontario, Canada - Methane capture system biofilm | ecosystem: Engineered > Solid waste > Landfill > Unclassified ... | reverse complement strand
GGATAACGGAGAGACCATGCATCTGCTTCATACCTATTCCAGCAAGGACGTCCTGGCCAGACTCTTTGAAGGCGATCCTCGGGGAGAGGATGCGCTTCGCTTTGCATCCACAATAGACTATCGAGAGCTTATACCTTTTATGCGCCTTGAGAAGGGTTTCGTCGAGACCCTGAACCGGTTGCTGAACAGGGTGAGCCTGGCTGTCTGCACCAACAGGTCCAATTCGGTTGGTTTGCTACTGGAGGATTTTCGCCTGACGACCTATTTCGACTTTGTAATGACAGCGGCCAAGGTTGATAATCCGAAACCACACCCCGAACCCCTCCTGAAGATACTCGAACACTACCGGATAAATCCCGGAGAGGCGCTGTTCGTCGGTGATTCCGAGCTGGACATGCTGGCGGCGCGTGCCGCTGGAATCCCTTTTGTCGCCTACAAGGCGGAACTTCCCTGCTGGAAACGCATCGACAGCCATCCGCGGATTCTCCCCCTGCTCGGCCTTTCCGCTGAAGCTTGAAGACTTGATTCACTATTCCATTCAACATGATACTTGATTCCCTCCGGCTGATCCGTCACAAGGCCGTCGATCACCTTCTGGCATCTTAGGGAGAGGTATTCTCGCCGGAATGGAGTGGCGACGGAGGAAATCTCTCGTCCTGGCCTCACATTGAACTTATTCCATCCGGGCGCGCCTGGTCGTGGCCCCGCAAGAGGATACCGATGATAAAAAGCATGACCGGTTACGGCAAGGCGGAATATGCCTTGGAACATGACAGGATCTCCGTTGAAATGAGATCGGTTAATCACCGCTATGGTGAGATATCCATAAAACTTCCGAGGACCCTGATCTGTTTTGAGAATGACGTGCGCAAGGCCGTATCCGAAAGACTGAAGCGGGGTAAGATAGACGTCTTCATACAGATTGAGGCCGTTTCCGACGGCAGAAAGCCCCACGTAAATGTCCCCCTGGCGCGGGCCTATTACGAGGCGTTCTCATCTCTGAGCGGGGAGTTGGGTATCAGAGAGTCTGTCCCCCTTTCGCTGATTGTATCCCAGAAGGACGTGCTCGCCATTGCGGAGAATGACGAACGTTCCCAAGAGATGCGTGACGGGCTTCTCGCCGCCGTTGCGGAAGCGGTTGAGGCTCTGGAGGGTATGAGGACAAGGGAAGGAAAGGAGCTTGCCGAAGACCTGCGCGGGAGGCGCGGCGCACTCGACGTTCTGATGGACAGGATTGCATGTCGCGCGCCTTCAGTTCCCCTTGAGTATGCGGAGAAGATTTCGGCCCGTCTGGCCCGGTTCGCCCAGGAAAATGCGCCTGACGAGGCGAGGATTGCCCAGGAGGTCGCCATTATGGCCGACCGGGGAGACATAACAGAAGAGCAGGTCCGTTTCGCTAGTCACCTGGTACAGTTTGACGCCGCTCTCCAGGCAGATGAGCCGGTGGGGAGAAAACTGGATTTTCTTCTGCAGGAGATGGGCAGGGAGATCAACACCATCGGTTCCAAGGCAAACGATGGCGAGATTACGGCATGCGTGGTGGAACTGAAGGCGGAACTGGAAAAGATACGCGAGCAGGTGCAGAATATAGAGTAACTTCATTCGCACGGTTTCGGGAAGGCATTTTCATGAAAAAAGAAGGGATCGTATTTATTGTATCTGCTCCGTCCGGGGCGGGCAAAACCTCATTATGCAATGAATTAATTGACATATTTACGGATCTGCGGCATTCTGTCAGCTACACTACACGTTCCCCCAGACCTGGCGAGAAGGATGGAAACGACTATTTTTTCGTATCCCTCCCGGAATTCGAACGCATGATCGAAGCGGGCGAGTTCGCGGAATGGGCGGAGGTCCACGGCAACCTGTACGGGACATCTCTCAAGGCTATCGAGGAACTTCGATCCAGCGGTATAAACGTGATTCTCGATATCGACTGCCAGGGGGCGCGCAAACTGAAATCTGTGTATGACGATGCCGTGTACATGTTCATCATTCCACCGGATTTCTCGGAATTGCGCAGAAGGCTTGAAGGACGGAAATCCGATGCCAGGGAGGTTATCGAGCAGCGGCTCCGGGTCGCTCTGGACGAGGTGCGCGAGTCTTCATGGTATGATTACATTATTGTAAACGATGATTTTTCAAAGGCTATTGAGAGGCTGAAATCCGTTATCGTGGCGGAACAGTGCAGGACGAGAAGGTCGCTTGACGCCATTTCCGCTTTTTTTGCCGGTTAAGAGCGTAATTCTATCTACAGAAAGGGGTTTTTCCATATGGCAAGGGTGACGGTAGAGGATTGTCTAAGGCAGGTAGACAACAGGTTTTTGCTGGTGATGCTGGCCTCTAAGAGGGTAAAGCAGTTATACAAGGGTTCAAAACCAGTAATTGAGAACAAGTCAAACAATAAGAACGTGGTTTTGGGGTTGCGTGAGATAGCAGCCGGGAAGGTTCATTATGAGATGACCTCCCGAAAAAACCGCTAGTCCCATTCAGTAATTGGGGCGGGCCAATCGGTTCCGCCCTTTTTGCATCCTGCGTAGTCCCTTATCACTGTTCCATCCCGGTATTCCGGTTACAAATCTATGATCAGGCTCAATGACATCCTTGATAAAGTTGCATCATATAACCCCGGCGCCGATCTCGACGTCATAAGGAAGGCCTACGTCTTTTCCGCCAAGGTTCACCAGGGGCAGACACGCCTTTCCGGCGAACCATATCTCATTCATCCCATGGAAGTGGCCGCCATTCTGGCGGAGCTGCGTCTGGACGTGCAGACACTGGCCACCGGCTTGCTGCATGACACGCTGGAAGATACGCTTACAACATACGAGGAGCTGGAGACAATATTCGGAACCGAGGTTGCAAACCTCGTTGACGGTGTCACCAAGATCAGCAAGATCTACTTCAAGACCAAGGAAGAAAGCCAGGCAGAGAATTTTCGAAAGATGCTCCTCGCCATGGCAAATGACATCCGGGTTATCCTGGTCAAACTGGCGGACCGCATGCACAATATGCGGACCCTTCAGTACCAGCCGGAGGTAAAGCAGCGGAGCATCGCCAAGGAGACCCTTGATATCTATGCTCCCATGGCCAACCGGCTCGGCATCTCCTGGATAAAGAGCGAGTTGGAGGACCTGTCTTTCCGTTACGAAAACCCGCAACTCTATTACGACCTGGCTTCCAAGGTGGCCATGAAAAAGCGGGAACGGGAAAGCTACGTGAAGGAGGTCATGGAAATAATCACTCTCAAGCTGAAGGAACACGCTATCGAGGGTGATGTTACGGGCAGGAGCAAACACCTTTACTCAATTCATAACAAGATGGTCAGCCGCAACGTGGACATCGATGAGGTTTATGACCTCATTGCTATCCGGGTCCTTGTTGAGGATATCCGTGCATGCTATGAAGTCCTCGGCATAGTTCATTCCACCTGGAAACCCATACCTGGCCGTTTCAAAGACTATATCGCCATGCCGAAAAGTAACATGTACCAGTCGCTGCATACAACGGTGATTGGTCCGTTCGGTGAACGGATGGAGGTGCAGATAAGGACCTGGGAGATGCACCGGGTTGCCGAGGCGGGGATTGCCGCCCACTGGAAATACAAGGAAGGCAAAGGATATGACGAGCGAGACGTAAAGCGATTCGCATGGCTGCGGCAGCTTCTGGAATGGCAGCAGGAATTGCAGGATTCCCAGGAGTTCATGAATACCGTGAAGGTTGAACTCTTCCCGGAGGAGGTGTACGTCTTCACGCCCCGAGGGGATGTGAAGGGTTTTCCCAAAGGGGCCACACCCATCGATTTTGCTTACAGCGTTCATACCGACGTCGGGCACCGGTGTGTCGGCGCTAAGGTGAACGGGAAATTGGTCCCCCTGAAGTATGAGCTGAAAACCGGCGACATAATCGAGGTCGTTACCTCTCCACACCATACCCCGAGCAAGGACTGGTTGAAAATTGTCAAGAGCACCCGTGCCAGGAACAAGATACGCGGCTGGATCAAGACCGAGGAGAGGAAGAGAAGCATTGCCATCGGCCGGGAGATTTGCGAGAAGGAGTTCCGCCGCTATAGCCTAAACTACGGAAAACTGCAAAAAAGTGGTGAGATCAAGCGTATAGCCGTGGAGTTCGGGTTTGTCGCGGATGATGATCTGATGGCGGCCGTGGGTTACGGAAAGCTTTCCTGCAACCAGATACTGGGAAAGATCTTGTCCGAGGAAAAGCTGGCTGAAACCCGAGAGCAGAAAGAATCTAGAATATCAAAGGTTCTCAACAGGCTGACAAAAAAATCGTCCAGTGCCATTCAGATTAACGGGGTGGATGATGTGCTTGTCCGTTTCGGCAAGTGCTGCAACCCGGTGCCTGGAGATGACATTGTCGGATTCATTACCCGAGGCCGCGGCGTTACCGTTCATACCGCTGACTGTTCATTTGCGCGACAAAGCGATCCTGACAGGCGGATAGCGGTTGCCTGGAACCGGGAGAAGAGCGCGGCGCTTCCTGTCAAGATTCGTGTTACCTGTCATGACCAGAAAGGGATCCTCGCGGGAATAGCCCTGGTCATTGCCAATTGTGAAGCAAACATTTCCAGTGCTACCGTGCAGTGCACCGTGGATAAAAAAGGCATCAACCTGTTTGAGATTAACGTTACCGACCTGGAACACCTGAATCGCGTCATAAACAGCATAATGAAGGTGAACGGGGTTATCAAGGTTGAACGGCTTAAGAGCTGAGTCATTAAAGCGTTCGCTGGGCCGGGTATGCTTGAACTTATCCTGAAGGAATCCAGCCGTGGAGGTTTTTTACGTGGCAATGAGGTGGTCGCGTGCGCAAGTTAGAAAAAAGAAGCCGCGATCGCTTGAACGTCGCGGCTTCGTGTGAGATTACAACCCGCTTCGGAGTGTTTCCGACAAAAGCCTTATCAGAGAGCCTTGGTTACCTTTCCAGAACGGATGCAGCGCGTACATACCTTGATGGTGGATACCGTTCCATTCCTAAGGGCTTTAACCTTTTGAAGGTTGGGGTACCATATTCTGGGCGTCTTGTTATTGGCATGGCTTACGTTGTTGCCAAAGCTGGGGCCTTTTCCGCATATCGCGCATACTTTCGACATTGTTTTGCTCCTCCTTCGTTGACTGAAGCATTTTTCTATAGCAGATGAAACCGTTGTTGGCAAGACAAATTTCTCATTATACGGGCCGTTTGCCATCCGGTCCGGGACCAGGATAATCTATCATGTCATTCCTGAAGGGATTTTTCGCCTTTCTCTTTTTGATAATCATATTATTAGTGCTTCTGTTCGTTCATTTCGTTTACACAACCTTTGCCATGAGTCAGCGTGATGTGAAGGCCGATGCAATAGTGGTTCTCGCGGGCGGAAAGGGGCGTGTTGAGGAAGGAATCCGTCTGTATCGGGAAAACAAGGCAAAATGGCTTTTTCTTGTAGGCGTGGACCCTCTGGTGAGGAAGGGTGATCTCTTTAAGGAGAAAAAGGGTGAACGGGGCGGCGAAGACGTCTTTCTGGAAAAGGCGTCAAGAAATACCCTGGAAAATGGCCTGTATGCCAGGGATCTCATTACCAGGCACGAGATCCGCTCCATCCGCCTCATCACTTCCCGTTATCACATGATGCGCGCCGTCCTCATCTTTCATTCGGTACTTCCCAAGGATATCGCTGTGTACCCTTTCCCTGTGGACAGCAAGAATCTCAAGGAAGAATGGTGGACCCACAAGGGAAGTTTCCGTCTCCTCTTCAGAGAGTTCTATAAATACTGTCTGTTTCGAGCCTTTTTTCTTTTCGCGCCCGGGGAATTACGCGCGGTGAGGGGCGCCTGACAGTCTTTTCTTATGAGTCCCCCTTTTCTTCTATTCTGGGGAAAAGAGGTTCGGCTTTCGCGATCTTCGTGCCCGGCTTCAGCCTGCCCCAACGGATTCCTTCTTCGGTTATTGGTTCGTCCCAACCAAGGTATGCGAGTCCCTTGCGCGCGGTTTCGGGCATGAAGGGTGACAACAGATGAAAGACGACGCGCTGGGACTCAAGGATGCAGTACATTACCGTCGCAAGTTGGCCGCGTTTCTCCGGAACCTTGGCCAGTGTCCATGGAGCGGTTTCATCGATGTATTTATTGCCCGCCGAAATGACCTCCCAGATGACCTGAAGGGCCTTGCTGAAGGCCAGATCTTCCAGGCATATGTCAAGACTTCCTTCAAGTGCCTCTGTCTTCCTACGATATTCAAGGTCCGTTTCCGTGAACTCCGCAGGTTCCTGAACAATGCCATCGAAGTATTTGTTGAGCATGGCGGTGGAGCGGTTCAGAAGGTTGCCCAGATCATTTGCCAGGTCCGAGTTTATCCGGTGGACCATGGCTGAATGGGAAAAGTCTCCATCAAGGCCGAAGGGTACCTCCCGCAGAAGGAAGTAGCGAACCGCGTCTACTCCGTAACGATCGATCAGCATGTTCGGTTCAACCACATTCCGGAGGCTCTTGCTCATCTTCTGGCCTTCCACAGTCCACCATCCATGGGCGAACACCTTTTTGGGAAGGGGAAGTCCGGCGGCCATGAGAAAGGTCGGCCAGTATACGGCGTGAAAACGGAGTATGTCTTTCCCGATAAGATGGGCATCGGCGGGCCAGAATGTCGTAAAATCATCCGTCTGATCGGGGTATCCCAGGGCGGTTATGTAATTGGTCAGTGCGTCGAACCAGACGTAGATTACGTGCCGGGAGTTTCCCGGAACCGGGATTCCCCAGGTAAAGGAGGTCCTGGATACAGAGAGATCCCGAAGGCCTTCCTTGACAAAAGAGATGATTTCGTTGCGTCTGCTCTTTGGCTGGATAAAGTCGGGGTTGGCCTCGATGTGCGCCAGAAGCGCATCCTGGTATTTGCTCATGCGGAAAAAATATGATTCTTCCTTCAGTTTTTCCGTGGGCCTGTTGCAGTCAGGGCATCTGAAATCGATGAGTTGCGTCTCGGTCCAGAATGTTTCGCAGGGTGTGCAATACCAGTCTTCATACTCTCCCAGGTAGATGTCACCTTGGTCCATCACCCTCTGGAATATCTCGCTGACCCCTTTTTTGTGGCGCTCCTGGGTGGTGCGAATGAAATCGTTGTAGGAGATGTCCAGTTTTTCCCATAATGACTGGAAACGCTTTACCACACGATCCGCCAGTTCCAGGGGTGTCTCGCCAGCCGCGTTTGCCGCCTTTTCAACCTTCTGTCCATGTTCGTCCGTGCCGGTCAGGAGAAAGACGTCAAAGCCCTTCAGTTTCTTGTAGCGTGCGATAACGTCGGCGGCCAGCGTTGTATAGGCATGGCCCAGATGGGGAACGTCATTCACGTAATAGATTGGTGTCGTTACGTAAAATTTTCGGCTCATGGTTTCTCCTTTGTTCTTGCCGCGTTGTCTCTGGAATCCTGGCGTTCTTTGGGAGGCCGGGCGGATTGCGGTCGTTGCTGTCCTCGCTGCTGCTTTCTCGGTTTGCTTTCCACGGGCTCTTTCGCGGGCTTTTTGGCCCGCTCCGGTGCGACCTCCAGTTTGACCTCGTCTCCCCGGACGATTATTTCATGGTTGTCATCGGTCTTTACCGTTACCGTTCCGTCGAGAATGTTCAGTTTAACAACCTCTCCTTCCACTGTTCCGCAGGAAACCCTCTTGCCGCATTTCGGAAGGCATTTCCGCAGGGTGCAATAGGTTTCGAATTCATAGGCAAGGCAGCAGAGAAGTCTTCCGCACTGGCCGGAGATCTTGGTCGGGTTCAGTGCCAGATTCTGCTCCTTGGCCATTTTTACCGAAACGGGTTCGAACTCCCTTAGAAAGGATGAGCAGCATAGCTCTCTTCCGCAGATGCCTATTCCTCCCACCATGCCGGCTTCATCCCTCACACCTATCTGGCGCATCTCTATTCTTGTGTGAAAGGCATGAGCCAGATCCTTGACCAGTTCCCGGAAATCGATTCGGCCGTCGGCAGTAAAATAGAAGATTGCCTTGCTTCCGTCAAAGAGATATTCGACCTTTACCAGCTTCATATCCAGGCCACGTTCCCGGACCCTGCGCAGGCATAACTCAAAGGCGTCCTTTTCCTTAGCCCGGTGTCTGGTCGCGGACTCAAGATCTTCCGGAACGGCTTTTCTCAGGATCGTTTTTACAGCTTCCGACACTGCATTGTCATCAATCTCAAACGGGCCTTTTACCACTCGACCGATGCTTCTTCCTCTCTCGGTCTCTACAATAACCCGTTCGTCGGTATTTACATCCAGCTCACCGGTCCTGAAATCATAGAGCCTGCCGGCGGTCTGGAATTGGATTTTTACAATTTTCGCCACTGCTTCCTCCGGTGATGAACCCCATAATGTCCAAGGGGTTCTTGACGTTCCGCTCGGGAGTCATGCGTTCGCCATCTCCATGAAAAGCACCTCCAGAGAAAGACGTGGATTAGCATTTTTCATGACAGAGTGACGGATTCGGTTTATTAATTCCAGGTTTTCCATAACCTGATCCAGGGTGAATTGATCGGCCTTCTCTTTTAGCAACGGCAGCAGGTCGCTGTTGGAAATCTCCCCGTTTCCGGTGTGAAGGAAAAGTATATCGCGCCAGAAAAGCATCAGGAGATCTATCAGATAAATAATGTTTTCCTTGTTCGATGCATACTCATCGGCGCTTTCGAACAGCGGGATAATGTCAGAACATGAGAGGCCGACTGCACGTTCGAGAAATCTCTTTCTCTCCTGTAAATGGTCACCGGCAAGGAGCTCTCTCGCTCTGGCAAGATCACCTCCCGCCATAGCGGCCGCTATGCGGGAAGGTTTTACATCTGCTCCTTCCTTCGTGAGGGTTGCTTCAATGGCCTCATTGGAAAGGGGAGAGAAGCTTATCTGCTGGCACCTGGAACGTATGGTTGGGAGGAGGCTCTCCACGTGGGATGTCAGAAGGATGAGCAAGGCGTCACCAGGCGGCTCCTCCAGTGTCTTCAGAAAGGCATTGGCCGCGGAGACATTCATCCTTTCGGCATCTTCGATTATACAGGCTTTCTTATCCGCTTCGTAGGGACGAAAGGAAAGAGCTTTCCGCAGGTCCCGAATCTGGTCGATTTTGATATGCATTCCTTCCGGGCGCACAATGTGTAGATCCGGGTGGTTGCCTTCGGCAATCTTTCGGCAGGAGGGGCACTTTCCGCATCCCTCGCTCTCTCCACAGAATACCGATTCAACCAGAGCAAGGGCGGTTTCTTTCATGCCTGTGCCGTCAATGCCTTCAAAGAGATATGCGTGGGACAGTTTTCCCGCTTCCAGTGAGCGTTTAAGGAGCTTTACGATTCTCGTGTGTCCGATAACGCTGGAGAAGGGCATGGCTAACCTCGGCCAATCCGGGACAGGACAACCTCTCTGACCGCGGATGCCGTCTCGCTGATCCCCTTGCTGGCGTCCAGCACAACAAAACGTTCCGGGCTGATTGTCGCCAGATGTAGATAACCTTCTCTGACAGCACGGTGGAATCTGAGGGACTCCTGTTCGAAACGTTCTTCGCGAGCGCCCTGGGTGAGCCGAATCCTTTCCAGGGCACGGCGCAGGCCCATCTCCTCTGGGCAGTCAAGGAGAATGGTAAGGTTGGGCATGAGGCCGCCTGACGCCAGTCGGTTGAGTGTGTATATCAGGTCGAGGTCAAGGGCGCGGCCGTAACCCTGGTATGCTATGGTGGCATCAGTGAATCGATCGCAGATTACAATCTTTCCTTCCGAGATGGAAGGGCGTATGACTTCCTCCACATGCTGTGCACGGGCTGCCGCGTAGAGGAGCAGTTCGGCCAGTGGAGCCAGTTTCCGGTTTTCTACGTCCAGCAGAATATCTCTTATTTTGTTGGCAATTGCGCACCCGCCTGGTTCACGGGTAAAGATAGAGGGTATGTCCTGTTCTTTCATAAAACGGGAAAGGATTTCCACCTGTGTGGTCTTCCCGCATCCTTCTATTCCCTCGAATGTAATAAAGCAGGACACGACGGAGTCTCCATCTGGAATTATCAGATAATTGTCAATAAAATCAGAAATTATAAGTAAGAGGCAGGGATTAATCAAGATAAAAACAATCCTCATTCCTTTGCGCCCGTCTGGGGTTGGGCGGCCATGGCATATGTTGTGCTCTGGATGCTGTTTGTCGTAGCCGGACAATCTGGCATTACACAAAAGTATTTGATCGTTGCATTCTGCCGCAAGCTGACCGGATTTCGTCCCTTTAACTGAGCTACGACACGTGGGAAAACTCCACGATATGAAGCTTACGTGATAACGGAACGCCCATGTCGATTTAGGATGTTTTTTTCTTTTCATCTTTTTTGTTGACAATGACAGTTTACTCTAAATAAAATTATAAAATTTTTCCGGCTTTGCGAGTGGCGGCCGTTTAGAGAGAGGAGACTGGCGGAAATGTCTAAAAAACTTTGGAATGTTGCCATAGCTGGCGCAACCGGCGCGGTGGGCAACCAGATGATTCAGTGTCTTGAGGAGAGAGATTTCCCGGTAGGAAAGATAAGGTTTCTGGCGAGTGAAAGAAGTATCGGGAAAGTCCTTGAGTATAAAGGAAAGCCGGTTCAGGTCGAGCTACTTGACCATGATGCCTTCGATGGGATTGATATTGCTCTTTTCTCCGCGGGGGGCAGCCGTTCTCTGGAGTTCTGCCCATCGGCTGCACGCGCCGGCGCTGTCTGTATCGACAATTCCAGTGCATGGAGAATGGATCCGGACGTTCCTCTTGTGGTTCCCGAGGTGAATGCCCATGCCATTGCCGGCTATACCGGAAAGGGTATAATCGCAAACCCTAACTGTTCTACCATTCAGATGGTTGTTGCCCTTCAGCCTCTTCATCAGTATGGGACTATCAAGCGGCTCATAGTTTCAACATACCAAGCTGTTTCAGGTACGGGAAAGAAGGCGATTGATGAGTTGCGGCTACAGTCTGGAGAAATGCTGAATGGCAGGCCCGCGGAAGCCAAGGTTTATCCATATCGCATTGCGTTCAACTGTCTTCCGCAGATTGATTCCTTCGAGCCAAACGGTTACACCAAGGAAGAGATGAAAATGGTGAACGAGACCAGAAAGATAATGGAATCAGATATCCGCATTACGGCCACTACCGTCCGCGTGCCGGTTTTCTTCGGTCATTCGGAATCCGTGAACGTCGAAACAGAGAAAAAAATCACGGTCGCCAAGGCGTTCGAGCTAATAAAGAACGCCCCCGGTTGCAAGCTGGTCGATGATGTCGCGAAGAAGGTCTATCCGATGCCCATCGATGCGGTCGGTCAGGATTTGACCTATGTTGGAAGGATACGCGAGGATGAATCTGTGGAAAACGGCTTGAACCTTTGGATCGTCGCCGACAATATCCGTAAGGGCGCCGCAACGAATGCCGTGCAGATTGCGGAAATTCTCATAAAGAAGTATCTTTAATCGGAAAGACATGTTGGGTACGCGGCCAGATTAATGTTGATTCTCTGATTGATTCAAGGAGGCGTCTTCAGGACACAGGACATCTCTTTATTTCCCATGCGTACAATTAAACTTATTATCGAATACGAAGGAACCCGTTACTCCGGATGGCAGGTTCAGCCTAACGGCCTTTCCGTACAGGAGGTCGTTGAGGGGGAGCTGGCAAGGCTTCTCAGGGAACGAGTGCGAATCTTTTCGTCAGGCCGTACTGATGCGGGCGTTCACGCCAGAGGTATGGTAGCTTCTTTCCAAACCGAGAAGGCCATTCCTTTAAGCGCGTTCTCCGACGGATTGAATTCGCTGCTGCCGCAAGACATCTCCGTTCGAGACGCAAGTGAGGCGCCTTTTGGCTTCAGCCCCCGCCGCGATGCAAAGGGGAAGCATTACCGGTACACCATACTGAATGCTCCAAGGCGTTCCCCGTTGTCTCGTCTCTACGTCTGGAGGATCGCACGCGAGCTCGATCTGAAGGCAATGGATCAAGCCTCTCGTCATTTTGTTGGAGAGAAGGACTTCTCGGCTTTTCGCGCCGCTAACTGCTCGGCAAAGACAACTGTACGTCGGGTGGATTCTCTGGATATAGCCCTTGATGGGGACTTGATTGTCATAGATGTTAGAGGGAGCGGTTTTCTGAAAAACATGGTAAGGATCATTGTCGGAACCCTGGTCGCTGTCGGGAGTGGAAGGATGTCCCCTGATGATATTCCCCTAATATTTGTTTCCGGTGATCGGAAGAGAGCGGGGAGCACAGCGCCGCCTCAAGGCTTGTGTCTTATGGAGGTATTTTACTGACTATCCCTGTATTGGAAAAATATCTTGACAAGCTGGGGCGCATGAATTAAATTTATCATCTTTCAAAACGTCAACGAAGTTGATTTTTACATCCAGTTGTGAGGTTATATGAAAACGCTTGTGCCAAAAAATGAAGATATAAAAAGGAATTGGTTTCTGGTTGATGTTGACGGCAAGGTCCTTGGCCGTGTTGCCACCCATATTGCCACTGTGCTTCGCGGAAAAAACAAACCTCTCTTTTCCCCCCATGTGGACAATGGAGATTTCGTGATTGTGGTTAACGCGGAAAAGGTGGTTCTGACTGGTAATAAACTTGCTGATAAGATTTACTACAGTCATTCTGGCTATCCCGGAGGAATCAAGTCTATTTCGGCCGGGAAGCTGATGGAAAAGAAGGCCGAAGATATTATAAGAAAAGCTGTGAAGGGGATGCTGCCGAAGAATAAGCTCGCAAGCCACATGTTGAAAAAGTTGAAGATTTACACTGGCTCAGTTCATCCGCATGAGGCTCAGCAGCCCAAATCTTTGCAGGTTTAACATCACTTTCAACAACAATTTGTCAGGAGAATATATATGGCGGCAGCAAGCTTCTACGGTACCGGAAAAAGGAAATCGTCAATCGCCCGGGTGTGGTTGAAACCCGGAAGCGGAAAAATTATTGTTAATGACAAGAACCTTGACGAATATTTTGGGAGAGAAACCTCCAAGATGGTTGTCAAGCAGCCCTTGGAACTCACCGAGAACTCGGATAAGTTTGATATCTACGTTACTGTAAAGGGTGGTGGTGACAGCGGCCAGGCAGGCGCCATAAAGCACGGCATAACAAAGGCATTGCTGGAGGCCGATGTCGCACTGCGCGGGGTGCTGAAAAAAGCGGGTTTCATTACAAGAGACTCCCGAGTCAAGGAGCGTAAGAAGTACGGCAAGGCGGCAGCCCGCCGGAGCTTCCAGTTCTCCAAGCGCTAACATACCGTTTAGCGTTGCAGACGAATCGATTGAGGGGAAATCCGAGCGGGTTTCCCCTTTTCTGCGTCTGGTATTTCGTATGGATTGTCTGACCTTGTTTGCAAAGAAACCTGAAAAAGCGAGTTGTGGTCATCAGAAGAGTGCGAAGGATGATTTCAACCGCCGAATCTAGGATAAATATCTCGGGAGGCTATTTTTATGATCAGGGTTGCGGTTGTGGGCGCCAGTGGATATACGGGGGTAGAGTTGTTGAGAATCCTTCACGGTCACCCGGAGGTGGAAGTCACCTGTGTTACCTCGGAGAGGAGCGCGGGGAAGGTGGTGTCGGAAATTTTTCCATCTGTGCGTGACTGTTTCGGGCAGACACTGGAGAATCTGGAACCCGATCGAGTGGCGGAAAAAGCGGATTTCATTTTCACAGCGCTACCGCACCAGGCAGCCATGGCGGTTGTGCCTGATTTTTTAAGCCATGGGAAAAAGGTCGTTGATCTTTCCGCGGATTATCGTTTCAGGTCACCAGATGTTTATGCGTCATGGTATCAAGAGCATATGAATCCCGAGGTTTTGAAGAGTTCAGTATACGGGCTTCCGGAGATCAGAAGGCATATGATTGCTGACGCCCCTCTGGTGGGCAACCCTGGTTGCTATCCAACAAGCGTTATTCTCGGGCTTGCCCCCCTTTTGCGAAATGGCCTTGTAGACCTTAGCACAATAATTGCCGACTCAAAGTCAGCGGTCAGTGGAGCAGGTCGAGGGGCTAAGGTTGATACGCTCTATTGTGAGGTAAATGAAGGCTTCAAGGCATACGGGGTTGCCGTCCACCGCCACACGCCCGAAATCGAACAGGAACTGTCCCTTCTTGCCGGAGAAGATGTCACCATTTCCTTTACCCCACACCTGGTACCCATGGATAGGGGTATCCTGTCTACGATATATGGAAATCTGACGAGTCAGCATACAACGTCATACTTACTGGAGATGTACAGGAAGTTTTATGCCAAGGAGAGATTTGTGCGTATCCTCCCGGAGGGTGTCTATCCAGTGACTAAGCATGTGCGGGGCTCAAATTTCTGTGACATAGGGCTGGTTTCTGATCAAAGGACAGGTCGAGTGGTGATTATTTCGGTGATTGATAACCTGGTAAAGGGCGCATCCGGTCAGGCTGTGCAAAATATGAATATTATGAACGGCTTTCCGGAAAATATGGGTTTGGAAGCTCTGCCGCTGTTTCCGTGATGAGCTTTCTTCCCGTTACCATTGATGATGTAGCCAGCCGTGGATGGGATGGGCTGGATGTGATATTTATCACCGGTG
>Ga0265295_1006244_pt1 | contig 14549 bp, 12 predicted proteins | sample Munlansysbiofilm_FD_192503 | JGI IMG/M metagenome (GOLD analysis project Ga0265295, IMG submission 192503) | Leachate microbial communities from a municipal landfill in Southern Ontario, Canada - Methane capture system biofilm | ecosystem: Engineered > Solid waste > Landfill > Unclassified ... | reverse complement strand
GAGACCTGACTCGGCTGCGATCTCAGTGGTGAGTTCGTAGGGGAACCCATACGTGTCATGGAGCGTGAACGCCTCGGTGCCATCGAGCACCAACGTCCCGGCCTCGTGAGCCCGCTCCATCGCAGTGTTGAGATATGCGAGGCCCTGTCTGAGCGTCGCGGTGAACCGCTCCTCCTCGGAAGCCACGATCCCACGGATCAGCTCGGCGTTCTCGGTAAGCTCCGGGTAAGGCTTGCCCCAACGCTCGATCACCGTGTCGATCAGGCGCACCATGAACGCGTCCTCCATGCCCAACAGTCGAGCATGGCGGATAGCACGACGTAGCAGGCGACGCAGCACATAACCACGACCCTCGTTGCCGGGCAGGACGCCATCGGCGATGAGGAACGCGACCGCCCGCGAGTGGTCGGCAAGGATGCGCAGCGAGATATCGGTCTTGGCCGATGCGCCGAGCGCGACGCCCGACAGCTCCTCGCCTACCGTCATCAGCGCGCGCAGATCGTCGATCTCGAAGTTGGTGTGTACGCCCTGCATGATGGCCGCTACACGCTCCAGGCCCATACCCGTGTCGATGTTCTTCTTAGGCAACGGCAGCAGCGTGCCATCATCCTGGCGGTCGTACTGCATGAACACGAGGTTCCAGTACTCCACGTACCGGTCACAGTCGCAGCCGGGCGCACATGTATCGAGCCCGCAGCCGACCCCCGGACCCTGATCGTAGTACAACTCCGAACACGGACCGCAGGGACCGGTGGGACCGGCCGACCAGAAGTTATCCTCGGCACCCATGCGCACGATACGCTCCTGCGGGACGCCCACCTCGTCACGCCAGACCGCCTCGGCCTCGTCGTCATCCTCGTAGATCGAGATCCACAGTCGGTTCGGATCCATGCCGAGCACTGATGTAGAGAACTCGTACGCCCATGCACACGCCTCGCTCTTGAAGTAGTCGCCGAAGCTGAAGTTTCCGAGCATCTCGAAGAAGCTGTGATGGCGCCCGGTGGTACCGATGATGTCGATGTCGGTGGTGCGCGCACACTTCTGACACGTGGTGGCGCGCGTCACGCCGATACTCCGTGCACCGAGAAAGACCGGCTTGAACTGCACCATGCCCGCCGATGTGAGCAGCAGCGACGGATCATCTGGTACGAGGGAGGACGAGGGCAGTCGCTTGCAGCCCTTGCTCTCGAAGAACGACAGGAAGCTCTCTCGGATCTCGGCGGACTTCACTTATACACTCCTCGGTACGGGTCGGCGCCGCTCAGGCGCCAGTAGGTGTATCGGTCGTATCGGACGCCGCGTCTGTGGCGCACACATCGCTCTGCCCGGCGCCGTCCGTGGTGTCTTCATCGTCATCATCGTCAAATCGCGAACGGAACAGTGCGCCACCCTCGGACGCAAGCTTGGAGTCCGTATACTTCTCGAAGTAGTACACGAACAGGCCCTTGCCGATCGCAGCGACCGGGATCCCGAGCAACAGACCACCGAACCCGAAAAGTGCACCTCCGATAAGCAGGGAGAATATCACCAGCAACGGGTGCAGGTCGACATTCTCGGACATCACACGCGGTTGAATGAAGTACTCCGTGATCTGCTGTGCGCCCAGGCAGATGGCCGCAGCGCCCAGAATGTGGAGCGGGCTCACGAACGCCGCCGCGATGCCGGCGATGACGGCAGTGAGCGTCGGACCGATCCACGGGATGAAGTTGAGTATGAGCGCAAGAAGACCAATGACCAATGAGTATGGCACACCGATGATCGCAAGTCCGCTCGCCACGAGTACGCCGGTGATCAGCGAGATCGTGAACATACCGCGCAGATAGCCGCCGAGGACCCTGGAAACCGTACTGGTCACGATAGCGACCTCGTCCCGGCCCTTCGGGCCCGCAAGCAGGAGGACCTCCTTGCTCAGCGTCGGAAGATCCTTGAGTATCCAGAATCCGGCGACGAGTGAGATCACAGTGGTGATCAGCGCGGAAAGCGCCGAGCCGCCCACGCTGAATATCTCCTTTGCAAGCAGACTCGACCACTCGGCCGACTGACGCGTGATGGTGTCCTGTAGGTTGGCGATCGCATCTTCAAGCCATAGAGGGACGATGAGCGCCTCGTACCTGCCCTGCAGGTCGAGGACCATCTGGGTGGCACGCTCGTAGTACCCCGGGAAGGCCACGACGAACTCCCTGACCTGTTCGACCAGCGCCGGGATAAGGAAGCCGAGCGCAATGCCGACGACCACAAAACTGACGAGGTAGCAGATTCCGACCGCAAGCCCACGCTTGACTCCACGTCGCTCCAGCGAGGCGACAGGGCCACGGAATACGAACACCAGAATGATCGCGAGAACCAGAGGCACCAGCGCCGAGGTGATCTTGCCGAGGATCCAGCCGAACGCCACAAGGAGGACACCGATGCCAACGAGGGACCAGACGACCGTGAATATCCGCGACCACCGATCGCAGGGCTCAGAGCGGAGTAGAGCTGCCATCTAGATCTCCTCCACGAAAACGTGCTCGCGCATCGCCCTCAACGTGCGGCGCAGCAGCCGTGAGACCTGCATCTGCGAGATACCCAGCATCCCTGCTATCTCGGTCTGCGTCAGTCCCTGAAAGAAGCGCAGGTACAACACGTGCTGCTCAAGCGGCGCAAGTCGTTTAAGGCCCTCGGAGAGCGTTGTACGATCCTCCACAAGCGCCATCAGTTGGTCATCCTCACCCATGTACTCGAGGATGCTGAACGAGTCACTCCCATCAGAGCTGCGATCGGTCTCCAGCGACACGAAGTTGTATGCCTCCGAGGTCTCCATTGCCTCAAGGACTTCCTCGGACGTCACCTCGAGGTACTCGGCGATCTCGATGATCGTGGGTGAGCGCTGCTCGCGTTGGGTGAGCGCATCTACAGCCTGATTGACCCGGAACGAGAGCTCCTGCAAACGCCGGGGCACCTTGATCGCCCAGCCCTTGTCGCGGAAGTGCCGTTTCAGCTCCCCGACTATCGTCGGCGTGGCGTAGGTGGTGAACTCGACCTGCCGGTCGATGTCGAAACGATCGATGGCCTTGATGAGGCCGATCGTTCCAACCTGGATGAGGTCATCGATAGGCTCGCCACGATTTCGGAACCTGCTTGCGAGATACTTGACCAGGTTGAGGTACATGGTGATGAGTTCGTCACGCGACTCCTCATCAGCATGCTCTCGAAAGTACACGAACAGCTCCCGTGTGTGGACCTTGTCCCACACGAGCCGCCGCTCTGGTCGACGCTGCGATCTAGGCACCTGGCTCTCCTACCAGAGCTGCTGCACGGCGACACAACCGGAGTGTGCACCCTTCATCCGAACGTTCGATCTCGAACTCGTCGCAGACAGAGCGCAGAATGAACTCGGCATAGCCCTCGGGAATGCCTGGCCCGACCCCATCGTGGTGATCGGGCATTGGCCCGACAGCGACCTCGAGTGTGCCCGGACTCACCGTGAAGGCGAAGGTGACATTGCTCTCCTCGCCGAGGCAACCGCTCGCATAGACGAACGCCTCCTCGGCAGCGATGCGGACATCGTCCACTTCGTCGTAGGACATGCCAAGGCGGCTCGCCAACTCGGCGGCTGTCATTCGAACAGTCTTTGCGTACTCGCCACGGGCGGGCACGATGAGTGTGATACGGTCACTAGCCATACATCCTCCTCGGATGAACCTGCCTATGCGGGCTCATCGGCTGCCGAACGAGCGGATGATGCGTGCGATACCTTGCGCCGCCGTGTTGACCGGAGCGCGGATGAACCCACTTGCTACAGAGACCGCATCTCCGACATCTTCGGCCTGCGTGACGATCGCATCGAGACGCAGGAGCTCGGCGTTCGCGGCATCGATGGTGATGTCGGCCTTATCGAGCAACGGCACGAGCCGCACCCGTATCTCCTCCACGGTCGTGAGAAGTTCACGGACCGCTTTCACCGCGACGACGACACCGTAGAGTGCCGCCATACACAGTACGAACGCGACTACCGTGAGCGCAGTACTGAGAGCAGCCGATGTATCCACGTTGTGCCCCTTACGATGCTGTCGAAGGTACCCTTCCAGTGTAGCAAAGGGCGGAGTCACGACCTACTATGCGTCGGCCTCCGGCGCCAGAGGCCGCGGACGGTAGTATCGCTTGCCCACAAGACCATCGGGAAGGTACTGCTGATCCACCTGCGCATCCGGGAAATCGTGTGGATACAGATACGCCGGATACTCGTCAGAGCCGGGACGGTGTCGGTCGCGAAGATGGTCTGGCACGCGCTCGCCCGCCGCCTCGCGCAGGTCCTGTAGCGCCTCGTCGATCGCGAGATATGCGGCGTTACTCTTGGGCGCGAGCGCGAGGTAGACAGCCGCATGGGCCAGATTGATCCGCGCTTCCGGCCAGCCGATCGACTCGGCGGCTTTGAACGCAGCATGCGCGATGAGGAGCGCCTGCGAATCAGCCATCCCGATATCCTCGGAAGCGAAGATCAGCATCCGCCGCGCTATGAACTTAGGGTCCTCTCCCCCGGCCACCATACGTGCGAGCCAGTAGACGGCACCGTCCGGGTCACTTCCACGCATGGACTTGATGAACGCAGAGACCACATCGTAGTGCGCATCGCCTGCCTTGTCGTACGGGACCGCGCGAAGGGCTGTAGCCCGAGCGATGATATCGGAACCCACAACCGATACGCCAGGCGTGATACCCCCAGCCCCTTGCACCTTCGTTGCCTCGGCGTGAGCGATCTGTGCGGCCAACTCGAGTGTGGTGAGCGCGGCACGGGCGTCACCGCCCGCAAGCATGATGATGCTATCGAGTGCCTCCGGCTCAAGGACGACAGAGCCGCCGAGTCCACGCACCTCATCGGTAAGCGCTCGCTCCAGGATCGTACGGATATCGTCATCGGCAAGCGGGGTAAGCTCGACCACCCGCGAACGGCTGATGAGCGGAGCGTTCACCTCGAAGAAAGGGTTCTCGGTCGTAGCGCCGATGAGAACGACGAGACGGTCCTCCACTGCGTGCAGGAGTGCATCTTGCTGAGACTTGCTGAACCGGTGGATCTCATCGATGAACAACACCGTGCGGCGCCCGTTCATCTTCAGACGATCATGAGCCTCCTCGATGACCTGACGGACATCCTTCACTCCGGCGTTCACGGCTGAAAGCTCGGTGACATGCGCCTTCGTCATGCCCCCGATCACCCGCGCCAGACTCGTCTTGCCAGTCCCAGCGGGGCCGTAGAGGATGAGCGAGGAGAGCGCGTCTATCTCGATCGCAGTCCGCAACACTGTTCCAGGCCCGACAGCAGCGTGTTGGCCGACGAACTCATCGATGGTACGAGGACGCATGCGCGCAGCGAGAGGGGCCGCACCCTCCAGCCGGTCCTCGGCAGCATCATCGAACAGATCACGCATGATCAGCGGGTCGCGCGTTCGACCTCGCGCTTGAGCGTATCGCTGTCGACGTACCCACGCCACTGCCAGGTGATGAACGCATCACTGTCGACGATGATCGTGTGCGGCGTCGTCTGCACGCCCAGCTCCGCGGCATATGTCGTAGCAGCCACAGCAGCCACCGTATCGCCGCCACCACTCACATCGAAGGTCACCAGATCGATGAGACCGCGGTAGTCCGCAAGCACAGCATCGATCTCTCCACGCACATCCTTGGTCACGGTCTGTTCGCTGTCGTAGAACAAGATGAGCATCGGACGTCGTGCGTCGAGCTTCTCCTGGAACGTCGACGGTGTGGTGGTGCTGGTGAACGATGGGAAGACCGTCGGTGTCGCCTCATCGAGGTTTGCTGAGCGGTCTGTCACGTACTCCGGCACGTCTGCCTCGGATGCGGGCACTGCTGCGGCCGCATCGGGCTCTGTCGCTGCGGGATCAGCGGCAGGCTCTTCAGTCCCTCCGCCACACCCCACAAGCACGAATGCCATCGCTGCTATGACGAATGCTACGAATACTCTACGCATCTGTTTCCTCCACCCCTCAGGGTATACTCGAACCCCGCCCTGCGTGACCGGCCGGGTGAACCTGCCTAAGCAGGTGGGTGCCCGCACCACAAGTCCGCGCTTCCCCGAAGGGATACCACTCGCTTGCAGGATATAGGGCTCCCGGCAAAGAAGTGTTGGCTCAGCCGCTAACGCCGGATCCACGCAAGGCAAGGCAAGATCATCGTAGCATCACAGCGGCCCGCGCGCATCAAGCAGCGCGCGGATGATCATCATCGTTTCCGTCGGCATCAGCTACGGCAGACATATCGAACAGACGCCGACTGAGTAGTCGATGTGCCCAGATGAATCCCGCCGCGAGCGCACCTCCCACGAACACGGCAGCGAACGCCACCATCGGCTCGCTCAGGCGATCCCACACGGTGACAAGGGCGATACCCACGAGCGCCGCAGCACCAACGATCCGCGTCCAACGGCCATAACCGGGAGACATGAGGTCCCACCGATAGACCGTGCCTACGACGAGAAACACGATACAAGCAGCGGTCACCACGCCGGTCGCGTAGTAGATCGACAACACCTGTGCCCCTCCCTAGTCGGTCTTGAGGTGTACTTCTTTGAGCTGCCGGCCACTCACGACATCAGGTGCGCCGGTCAGCGGGTCAGCGCCCGATGATGTCTTCGGGAATGCGATCACATCGCGGATCGAGTGAGCGCCCGTGAGCAACATGACAAGCCGGTCGAGGCCGAGCGCGATGCCACCGTGTGGTGGCGCGCCGAAGGAAAGCGCCTCGAGCAGGAAGCCGAACTGACGGCGTGCCTCGTCGGCATCCAGACCGATGCGCTCGAGCACGCGACGCTGAAGGTCGGCGTCATGGATGCGGAGAGTTCCGCCGCCGACCTCGTACCCATTCATGATGAGGTCGTAGCTGTACGAACCCACGGAGAGAGGATCGGACTCGATCCGCTCGACATCCTCTTCGCGCGGCATCGTGAATGGATGGTGGTTGGCGGCGTACCGATCCTCCTCCGCGTCGTACTTGAACATCGGGAAGTCGACCACCCATAACACGTCGAAACCGCTGCGCTCGATGCCGAGCTCATCGGCCATCGTGAGTCGCAACACGCCCAGCACCTCTTCAGCGACCTCGCGCTTGTCGGCGATCATGAGTACGAGGTCTCCCGGGGCCACATCGAGTGTCGAGCGGAGTGCGACCATCTCGTCTGCGCTGAAGAACTTCGCGATCGGTGAGCGGACCTCACCCTCCGATGTGAACGCAACCCATGCAAGACCCTTTGCGCCCGCATCGAGAGCGACCTGGTTGAACGTGTCGATCCTGCTGCGACTCCAGTCGCCTGCACCCTTCGCATTGATGCCCTTGATGACACCGCCACCGCCGAGCGCGCCCGAGAAGACCTTGAACTCGCTTCCCGCAAAGACCTCCGACAGATCCTCGAGCTCCATCCCGAAGCGCGTGTCCGGTCGATCGGAGCCATACCGCGCCATAGCCTCAGCGTACGGCATCCGACGAAGCGGGATCTGTAGGTTGACTGCGGCCTCCTTCATCACATCGTGCATGACGGCCTCCATCATGGAGAGCACATCATCCTCCGTGACGAACGACATCTCGATATCGACCTGGGTGAACTCCGGCTGCCGATCGGCACGCAGGTCCTCATCGCGGAAACAGCGTGCGATCTGGTAGTAGCGCTCGATGCCCGCCACCATGAAGAGCTGCTTGAAGAGCTGCGGGGACTGCGGGAGCGCGTAGAACTTGCCCGGACTCATGCGGCTCGGAACGATAAAGTCGCGCGCGCCTTCTGGCGTCGACTTGCCGAGGATCGGCGTCTCGACCTCCATGAACCCGTGGCCCTCAAGAGACCGGCGGAACCGCTGCACGACCCGGTCGCGAAGTGCAAGGGCTCCAAAGACCTCCGGGCGCCGGATATCCAGGTAGCGATAGCGCATCCGGGTGACCTCATCGGTCTCGATCCCCGTCTCGATCTCAAAGGGCGGCGTCTCGCTCGTGTTGAGCACGGTCGCCTCAGTGATGACGACCTCGACCTCACCTGTGGCCATGTTTACGTTCTCGGTCCCCTCAGGCCGCAGGCGGACCGTACCGGTAAGCTTCACCACCCACTCAGGACGGACTCGCTCGGCGGTGACGAACGCTTCGCCGGAAGCATCGGGATCGAAGGTGCACTGCACTACGCCACTACGATCGCGAAGGTCAACGAAGATGAGACCGCCGTGGTCACGACGCCGGGCGACCCATCCGGCAAGAGTGACAGTAGAACCTGCATCAGCGGATGTGAGTGCCCCCGCAACATGCGATCGGATCGAATACTGTGCATCGAACATGAAGGCCGTCCCCTCTTAGCCGAGCGCAGCTGCGACATCGGCGGCTGCCGATACGAGCGCCACGCGCTTCTCTTCTTTGGTTGACATATTCCGGAGTGTGACCTCGCCGGAGGCGAGTTCATCCGGACCGACGACGAGCACATACCGCGCGCCGAGGCGATCGGCCTGTTTGAACTGCGACTTCAGGCTCCGTGCCTGATGGTCGAGCTCTGCCGCGATGCCCACATCACGCAACTGCTGCGCCAGCGCAAAGACCTCCCCGGTAACCGTGCTGTCCACACGCGCCACGAAGACCTGTGCGCGAGGAGGTACCGGAATCTCAACACCTGCAGCCTCGAGCGCGAGCAGCGTCCGCTCGAACCCAAGCGCAAAACCGAGACCCGGGGTAGCCGGACCGCCGTACTCCTCCATCAAACGGTCGTACCGGCCTCCCCCGCCGATGGCGTTCTGCGAGCCGAGACCTGCGTCGACCTGGATCTCGAATACCGTCCGCGTGTAGTAGTCGAGCCCACGCACGAGCGTCGAGTCCTCCATGTAGGGAATGCCCAGCGCATCGAGGTGCGCCTTGACTGCCGCATAGTGGCCCGCACACTCACTGCAGAGCTCGTCACGCAACAGCGGTGCCTCGGCCATCACTTCCCGACAAACCGGACGCTTGCAGTCGAACGCTCGAAGCGGGTTCGTCTCGGCCCGGCGCTGACACTCCTCGCACAGAACATCCGCATGCGCCCGAATGAACGCTGCGATCGAGTCACGATACGCAGGGCGGCACGCTTCATCGCCCATCGAGTTCAGTAGTAACCGCATATTGGCCACAGGGATGCCGAGCGCCTCGAAAAACCGCCACAGCACGGTGATGACCTCTGCGTCGGCGGTCGGCTCAGGCGCGCCAAGACACTCGATACCGATCTGCCAGAACTGACGCATGCGGCCTTTCTGAGGCCGCTCGTAGCGGAACATCGGGCCGGCGTAGTAAAGCTTGACCTGCGCACCGTTCGCGATGAGTTGATGCTCGAGTGACGACCGTACGACGCTCGCAGTACCCTCGGGGCGCAGCGTGATCGAACGTCCGCCCTTGTCTTCGAACGTGTACATCTCCTTCGAGACGATGTCGGTAGCCTCACCGATACCCCGGGTGAAGACGTCGGTATGCTCGAAGAGCGGCGTATAGACGGGCTCATAGCCATAGCGGGAGAAGAGCTCCTGCGCTACTCGTTGAAGGTGCTCCCACGCCCGTGCGGTATCGGGAAGCATGTCGGCGGTGCCTTTTGGTGCGCGTACGTTCACGTGGAGACCTTTCGGTGCTGGTTTGCGGCGATATACGAGTGTAGCCCATGGCGCCTGGAGCCGTCACGGCACACAACGTCACCGAGAGGTCCCGGAGGACGGACGACCATACGCTATGCGTCGTCCTCGGCTGCAGATGCGATGACGCGAGCTTTGACCCGCTGCCACAGGATCACGCCCGCTACTACCGCAGCCACCTCGAAGACGTGCTTCACCACGATGGCCGGAATGAGGTACGCCATGTCACTGTGAACGGCGCCAAGATCGTGAGTGTTGAAGGTAAGTGCGCGGGGGATACCACCGAGGATCACCCATACCAGCGCCCAGCGCGCGAAGGTGGACAGCGATGGATAGGCGTTCCTGAGTGCAAGCACCTGCTCGTGACCCCCTGTACGCGCACGACGGTACAACACCCACATGATCGCAGCAGCGGCCACAAGCACCGCGGTCGCCACGTCATGAAAGTAGTTGTTCATGATGATGAGAATGTCGAGCATGCATGGCTCCTTATGTCAGAGGTGTGCGAGTCACGAACCCTGTAGCAACTCCGGTGCTAGGCCCTCGGGAAGAACGGATTGACGCGACGCTCCCTACCGATCGTCGTCTCCGGGCCATGACCCGGATAGACGCGAACGTCGTCAGAAAGCGAGGCGAGCCTGCCGATGGAGCGACGCATCGCCGCCATGTCTCCACCCGGGAAGTCCGTGCGACCGATACTACCCGCGAACAGCGTATCACCGCTCAGTAGGTGGCCAGACTCGGAAAGACAGATCGAACCCGGCGTGTGCCCTGGCGTATGGATGACCACAAGCGTCAGGTCACCCGCTCTTACCGTGTCTCCGTCCTCGAGCACGCGGTCCGCCGGAGGAGCGGTGACGTCGAGCCCGAACATCGCGCCCCCGGTGCCGGCCGCGCTCGTCAAACCGGCTGCATCAGCCGCATGAACGAGCAGTGGCGCGCCTGTAGCCGCACACACCTCACGAGCAGCAGCGATGTGGTCGAAGTGACCGTGCGTGAGAACGACGGCCTCGACCGATGCGCCATCCACAGCGCTGAGGATCGCCTCCGCCTCATCGGCTGGATCGACCACGAGCGATGGACCGCCCGCACCGTCATCGACGAGCCAGCAGTTGGTATCCAGTGGGCCGAGCGTCAAGCGCGCTATCCGCATGCGGGACCTCCCCGCTTCTTAGAGTTGTCGGGCAGGGTACGCCGTGCGTCGAAGACACCATTGACGCCCCGCACGGTAGCGATCACCTTCTGGAGTTGGTCCATACTGCCGAGCTCGAAAAGGAAACGCAGGTAAGCGATACCCTGGCGATCGGTAGAGATCGACGCCGAGAGCACGTTCACGCCAGCATCAGCGAGCGCGATCGAGACATCCTGCAACAGACGGGTCCGGTCGAGCGCCTCGATGAGGATCTCTACCTGATAGGTCGTCTTGGCAGCGGCGTCCCACTCCACCTCGAGGATGCGCTCGGGACTGGATGAGACGAGTCCACGCGAGTTGGGACAGTCTTCCCGGTGCACGGACACGCCCCGGCCCCGTGTGACGAACCCGATAATCGGGTCGCCGGGCACCGGGTTGCAGCAGTGCGCAAGTCGGATGAGCAGATCATCGATACCCTTGACCTTGACACCGGTGCCGCTGCGGCGCTGGGACTGCGCCTTCATGATCGGCCTGGGCTCTGGCTCCACCTCTTCGGGTACCGCCGTATCACCGTCCTTGGCAAGCACCTTGATAAGCTTGGTCACGACTTGCTTCGGGCTCTGTTTACCCGAGCCGATCGCTGCGAGCAAGTCGTCGCTCCCCTGAAGGTTCATATCCTTGGCGATACCGTCGAGCGCCTTGGACACCGTACCGGCGTTCACACTCATCCCCTGCTTGCGGAGAATGCGCCCGAACTCATCCTTACCCCTCACGAGGTCATCCTCGCGACTCGCCCGCGAGAAGTAGTTACGGATCTTGCTCCGCGCCGACGATGTCCGCACGATAGAGAGCCAATCGCGGCTCGGCCATGAGTTCTTACTGGTCAACACTTCCACCCGATCGCCCATCTGCAACTCATGGTCGAGCGTGACGATCGAACCGTTGATCTTGGCACCCACGCAGTGGTGCCCCACCTCGGTGTGGATCGCGTACGCGAAGTCGATCGGCGTGGAACCACGGCGCAGAGAGACCACGTCTCCCTTCGGGGTGAAGACGAACACCTCATCCTCGAACAGGTCGATCTTTAGCGCCTCCATGAACTCGCGCGGGTCTTTGAGCTCGGTCTGCCACTCGAGCATCTGGCGAAGCCAGGCGAGCCGTTCGTCGAACGCCTCGTCTGCGCGGCCGCCCTCTTTGTAGCGCCAGTGGGCGGCAATGCCGTACTCGGCGGTGCGATGCATCTCCTCGGTACGGATCTGGATCTCGAGCGGTCGACCGGCAGGCCCGATGACCGTCGTGTGCAACGACTGGTACATGTTGAACTTGGGCATCGCCACGTAATCTTTGAACCTACCGGGCATCGGCTTCCAGATGGAATGCACGGTACCGAGCGCACCGTAGACGTCCTTCACCGAATCGACGATCACGCGAAGCGCGATGAGATCGTAGATCTCCGAGAAGTCTTTTCCGCGGTGCGTCATCTTCTGATAGATGCTGTACAGGTGCTTTGGGCGTCCGCCGATCTCGCTCGTGATCCCGATGTCCTCAAGCTCGCTCGAAAGCTGGTCGATCACCTGGTGTAGATACGCCTCACGGGCACTGCGACTCTCGGCCACCATCTTCTGGATCTGCGCGAACTTACGTGGCTCGAGGTAGTAGAACGCGAGGTCCTCGAGCTCCCACTTGATCGAACTGATGCCGAGCCGGTGTGCGAGCGGTGCGTAGATCTCCATAGTCTCGATCGCCTTGCGGTGACGCTTCTCCTCGGGCAGTGCAGCCAGCGTGCGCATGTTGTGAAGACGGTCGGCAAGCTTGATGAGGATCACGCGGATGTCTTTTGCCATGGCGATGAGCATCTTGCGGAGGTTGTTGGCCTGCGCCTCAGCAAGCGAGTCGAACTTGATCCGACCAAGCTTGGTGACACCATCGACGAGAACGGCGACTTCATCGCCGAACCGCTCCCGGACCTCTTTGAGGCTGACCGCGCTGTCCTCTACAACATCATGCAGCAGCGCAGCCTGGATGGTGGCGGTGTCGAGATTGAGCGACGCAAGGATCATCGCCACCTCGATCGGGTGCGTGATGAACGGCTCACCACTCTTACGCATCTGTCCCGCGTGATGTTCGAGCGCGAACGCGTACGCGTCCTCGACCCCCCGCAAGTCGGCCGAGGGGTTGTATGAGCGGATCTGGGCTTCGAGCCCCTCGAGCGTCACCGACACGTGCGGTCCTCCAGAATTGGTATGTGGCACCCGGCTATCGCGTCATGACCGTCCGGCCCGGATGCGTTCACTCTAGTGTAGGCAGGATAGGCCGGTCGAACGCGTGCAGCAACTCATCCGCCGCCGACCCGAGCGCTCTCACACGAAACGCCTCGAAACCCGCGATCTCGTCGAGCCCTTCTGCGTATCGTACTGAATCCGCGAGGTTCAGCTTGGCATCAGGTGCTGGAAGCATCGTCAGCCGTCGATATGCACCGGTACCCTCGCTGGCCACCAGACCGAGCTCGCGGAAGACGCCGATCCCCGTGGAGACACCCTTATCGTTCAGACCCGACTTCGATCGACGGCGCTTCACGCGCTCGGCCAGCTCGGCGTTGGTGGTCTCGATGAGGCCGTCGGCATCTCCAGATATCTCCTTGAGTGAGAGGTAGAGTGCGCCAAGATCCTCGCGTACCGGGGCCGATGACTCGAGGATCATGCGGTTCAGGCGCACGTCGCGTTCGCCGTAGAGCAGGTGGATGCAGGCCTCCTGCCCGTCTCGCCCACCGCGTCCGCAGAGCTGGTTGAACTCCACCTCGCCCATCGGCAGGTGGTACAGCATCACGTGACGCACGTCGCCGATGTTGACCCCCTCGCCGAACGCACTCGTGGCGACCACCACGGTGATATCGCCCTCACGGAAAGCACGCTCCACGGCATGCCTGGTCTCACGGGTCATACCACCGTTGTAGAAGACCGCGCGGTGAGTGAGGTCCGGGAGCCGCCTGCGGATCTGGCGGGCCAGCTTCACCGAGACATCCCGACTGTTCACGTACACGATGACCTTCTCGCCCCGCGCCGCGATACCCGCGATATACGCGACCTTGTCATCCACGCCGCGCCGATCGGCGATCGTCAGGTTATCGCGCACTGTGGGATCCAGTACCACGGAGGTGATGCCGAGGTCGGAGATGATGGCATCTGCGACATCGTCCGGCGCTGTGGCCGTGACCGCGAGAACCGTCGGCTCACCGAGCGTACGGGCAGCCTCGCCAAGCCGGCCATACGCCGGGCGATGGCCAGCACGCGAGAGACCCACATGATGAGCCTCATCGATGACAACGAAGCCGATGCGACCGGACGCCGCGAACCGCGCTGCGTGACGGTCGAGGAACTCCGGCGTGGTGAGCACCACATCGAGCGAACCATCGGCAAGAGCGGCAAACGCAACATCCCGTCCTGAGGCGGATGTCTCGCCGGTCACGGTCGCCACGGCACAGCCGAGCTCGCCAAAGCGATCCTCCAAGACGAACGCCTGGTCGGCCACAAGCGCACGAAGCGGGTACACGAACACCGACGCACGCCCGCGGGTGATCGCCTCACGCGCTGCATGCAGAAAGAAGATGAGCGACTTGCCCCGGCCGGTCGCCATGACGGCCAGCGTCGAGCGACCGGCGGCGAGGTGCACCAAAGCATCAGCCTGCGCTGTATGAAGCGCACGATCGCCGATGAAGTGGCGAACGAGTGCCGCATCGAGTTCGGGCGGCTGAAATGTCGCCAGCATCGCCCGGCGCTCCGCTGTGGCGCGGACCTCCTCTTCGT
>Ga0265295_1006243_pt1 | contig 14553 bp, 15 predicted proteins | sample Munlansysbiofilm_FD_192503 | JGI IMG/M metagenome (GOLD analysis project Ga0265295, IMG submission 192503) | Leachate microbial communities from a municipal landfill in Southern Ontario, Canada - Methane capture system biofilm | ecosystem: Engineered > Solid waste > Landfill > Unclassified ... | reverse complement strand
AGTAAAAAGCGATTCGGAATTCACAGAACAACCTCCCTCAGATGTGTGAACATTGAGGGTACTATATCTTGTGGTTGAGGTTCAGTAAACGACTGTCAAATCACCCACACAAAATGGAACAGAACCCAAAAAACTCAAGGCGGCGCAAAAGGGCAAAGGTTTCCAGCCCAAAGGTTGAAAAAGTGGTGAAGCCGCCCATGATGCCGGTAAACAGAAAAAGCCTTGTTGTGCCGGAAAAATAATGTTCTTCAACTGCAAGCCCTGCCAGTATTCCGATTACAAAACAGCCAATGATATTTACAAGAAAGGTGGCAAGGTGAAAACGCCAACTACCTGTATGTACGGTTACCATGACGGAAAGCAGATAGCGTGTCACCGAGCCGATTGCTCCGCCACAGGCTACAGCTACAATACTGTTTATGCGCAATGCGTCCATTGTTGCAACTAAACCTTAAACTGTCCGTGATCAATAATCACTTCCTGGCTGCCGTTATCCAGTTGCAAGGTTACAGTTGGCTGATAAAAAACATAATCTTCATGGAAAGGTGCGGCTGTGTGTCCACCAAAGCCGGTGTTATCACCCAAAGCCAGGTGGATGGTGCCCATGATTTTTTCTGCTTCCAGCACGTTGTCCGGACGGCTTGCCTTGTCGTTGGTGCCGATACCTAGTTCAGCCAGGTTGCGGCAGGCAGCATTTTCGCTAAACTTTGCTTCCAGTCGCTGGCGCAGCGGGTCATCCCCTTTAATTTCGGCTACTTCTCCGTTTTTGATAATCAGCGTCAGTGGCTGCTCAAGTTTTGCAGTTGGTCCCCACTCAATAACCATTTTACCGTAACTTTTCCCTTCCAGAGGTGCCAGATAGGCTTCGCCAGCAGGCAGGTTACCAAATGCCCCGTCTGCTGTAAGCAGACCATCGTCACCTTCAGCAATACGGTTTTCTTTGCAGATCTGCATATCTGTGCCGTTGGGAGTGGTTATCCTGATCCATTTAGCACGATTAAGGGCAGATACAAGGCGTGCAGTGCGTTCAGCCAGTGCGTGCCAATCAACATTCATGGAGCTTGTAAACATATCCGGTTCAAAGTGGGGCAGTGATGCAAAGCGGGCTTTGGCCTGGCAGGCAAGCTTGCGGAAGTTGGTGTGGCTGGTGGAGTTGTTGGACATGGCAATAATAATATCAACCATGTTTGCCTTGCCTGCTGTGATGATTTTGCCGGCAGCTGCCAGCTCTTGCGGGGTAATGGTTTTGGCAAGCAGCGGTGCCAGCAGCCCGTTACTCTCCAGTTTTTTTATGGTTTCTTCACCAAAAAGTGCAAGCCAGGCTGCTAGTGGTGGTTCTGCGCCGGAAGCAGCTGTGGCAGGAAAATCAACAAAGCTGGTATTGCCAAACTGTTTTGACGCATATGCTGCAACCTCTTTTGCTGTGGCATGAAGTCGGGTACGGCGGTCTGCATCCTGTTCTGTAACCGTTTCATCGGCACGAACAAGATCACTGAAAACCAAAATCTGCTCACCCTGGCGATAACCCATATTGGTATTAAATAAAGAGTTAAAGGCTGATTGCATCAAGTTGTCCTTAGGTTTGTGTCAATTTGCAAGACTGTTTCTGTTTTTTGCTTTTGTCTGCGCAGGTTGCTGAAAAAATCAGACAAGAGTTTTGAGCATTCTGTTTTACAGATGCCGCTGGTTAGCTCAAAATTATGGTTTAAACGTTGGTCTTTGGAAAGGTCATAAAGTGAGCCACCTGCTCCGGCTTTTGGGTCAAAGCATCCAAATACCACTCTGGGAACCCTTGCCAGAATAATCGCTCCCATGCACATAAGGCACGGCTCCAAAGTTACGTAAAGTGTACAGTCCAAAAGCCGCCATGAGGACAGTTTTTTGGCAGCTTTGCGGATAGCCAAAAGTTCGGCATGGGCAGCCGGATCCTGTTTTGATTCGCGCAGGTTATGGGCACGGGCAATGATTTTACCATCCCGTACAATTACGCAACCAATGGGAACCTCGGCTTTAAGTTCTGCTTTTTTTGCTTCTGCAACAGCTTTCTGCATCCAATAAACATCGGAAAAGGCTGTTTTTCCCCCTGCATCTGATCTTTTCATCAGCTATCCTGATCTGCTGCAAAGTTGTTCAGGCAATCACGCTCTTCGTCTGAAACCCCTTTGGTTGTGCTGATCATTTTTTTAAAACGTTTAAAATATTCCTCATTAAAAAGTCCGGCAGCGGTTGATTCGGATAACATGGTTAAGGCTTTGGCTTGCGAAAAGGCGGGGCGATGGCTGCGTTTGTTAATCAGGGCAGAGTAGCAATCACAGATGGCAGCAAGCTGGGCACTGCGGGGGATTTCGTTTTCTGCAAGACCGGCAGGATAACCCTGACCATTGTAGCGTTCATGGTGGTGGCGCACGATATTAAGAGCCACCTCGCCAAGCCCAAGTTTTTTAAGCTGCTGATAGCCGTCATCAGTATGTCTTTGTACGACAAGGTGTTCTGCCGGAGAAAGCTGCCCAGGTTTTTCCAGAAGATCACTGCTGAGAAAAGTCATGCCAAAATCATGCAGTAAAGATCCGATGCCTACTTCAACCATTTCTTCAGGCAGCAGACCAAATATCTTTTCATGCAGCAAAAGGTTTAAGGCAGTTACCTGTACAGCATGACCAAAAATATAATCATTGTGGCTGATTATTTTTGTAAGTGATTTAAAAGTCAGTTTGTCTTTGGCAATAAATTCCATCATATGCCTGATCAGTGTACGGCAACGGTCAAGACAGGCAGATGTTTCAGGGTCTTCGAATATATCAACAACATGGTTAATTGATGTCTGATACAGGAACATACTTCTTTCTGCATCATCAAGATCATCTCTGGCAAGTATATGGCAAAGGTTTTGGGACAGGTAGTTGTTAACTTTATGCAAATCACCTAACCGTACATAAACAAATTCAATGCGGCTGTTTTCCATCCGCTGTTGATCAGCTTCCGTAAGCTGACAATCAGCATTTTTATAAAGGATGTACCTGCCACCGGTTTTAAAATACAGGGCAACATCCGGAAATGTTTCCGGATCAAGGCAGTCAACGCTGATCGGTCGCCAGAAATAGTCTCCCATCGGTTGTACCTCTTATCCTTTACCCATAATACCACGTATTGCTGCCGGCAGATCAGCAGGCAGCATCACCATTTTGCTGTTTTGCGATGTGGCCATTTTATTGAGCGCATTAACGTAGCGATCACCCAGCAGAAACACTGCCGGCAGGTCTTTATCCTTAATGGCGTTACTTATCCCTTCAATGGCTTTTGCCGAAGCTTCTGCCAGCCTTATCTGGGCATCTGCCTCGCGTTTGGCTGCTTCCAGCTTGCCGTCTGCTTCACGGATCATCGCTTCCCTGCGCCCTTCTGCCTCCAAAATAGCTGCCTGTTTGAAGCGGTCGGCACTTGCCTGCTGCTCCATTGCTTTTTGCATCGAATCTGAAGGCTTGATATCCTGTATCTCCACAGATTGTACATAGATACCCCAGGCAGCCACCTCTTTGGAGATATTGTCCTGCAGGCGCGCCTTTATATGCTCTCTTTCAGAAAGGGCATTGTTAAGATCCATCTGACCGATAATTGCCCGCAGTGAGGTCATTACCAGGTTCTGGATGGCGTATTCGTAGTTCTGGATTTCATAAACAGCACTTGTGGGATCTGTTACTTTGATAAAGGCAACAGCATTGGTGATAATCACAGCGTTATCGCGGGTGATTACCTCCTGGGATCCGATGGGCAGCACGTCTCCTTTGGTGGAAACCTGGTAGGCAACGCTGTCAATGTAGGGGATGATAAAATTAAGACCAGGCTTAAGGGTTGCATGAAACTTGCCAAGCCGTTCCACTACCCATTCCTGACCTTGTGGCACAGCTTTTACTCCGGCAAAAATTGTGACAATCACAATTACTGCCAATACGGCTGCTACAAATAATGCAGCTGGCATAACTTCTGGCATAATTTTCCCCTTCCTACAGTTTTTTTACCTTCAGAATCTGACCTTCTATATCAATCACCTGCACAGAATCCCCAACACCAAGTTTTTCATCTGCATAACATTTCCATTCATCAGCCCCAAGGATTGAAATCCGGAAACGTACAGTTCCTTTTTGGTAAGAGTCATCAGTACCACGGATAATCATGCCAGTTTCGCCCACAATGGCATCTTTGGCAAGCCCCGCGCTGGTACGATCACCCTGTTTACGAAAAATTCTGAACCAGAGTACAACAAAGAAAATTGAGGCTATTGTCCAGAACATTATCTGAAACCAGGCTGGCAATGACGGCAAAAGCAGCAGCAAGATGCCGGTTAGTACGCCGCCAAGCCCAAACCAGAAAATGGTAAATGACGGGATAATCAGCTCAAGACCGATCATCACCAGACCTGCAATTATCCAGTGCCACCATAATATGGTCATTTGGTAGGCTCGCTTTCCTTGTTTTAAAACCTGTTTATTGCTGGCTCCCACCCAAGCATGGGAGCCAGGAGCCTGTCAGGCTCCTGGAAGTAACAAATCAAGATAGCACAGTTTTAAATGTTGGCAATTATATCCTGAGCAGTTTTGGCTTTGGAGAGCAATTCTGCACAAGGTATTTTTTCTTCAATCAGCTTTTTTATGTTTGAAGCAGCCTTGCTGTCTCCCATTAAAATGGCACCAACAAGGAAGCTGTCACGGAAAACCAGAAACGTATAGTTTTTGCCATTTTCCTCAAATATCTGATAACTGGCATCACCGGGGTTAATCATGCCAACACTGAACAGATCAGAGCCGATTACCTTGATGCTGTAAGAGCGGGGAACACCGTCAAAAACCATATTTCCGCCAGCTGCGTTTGTTCCGGCAACTGTACCCTGAAGCTGAGCAGGTGCCCAGGCACCGTACAGCACGCCCTGATATTCACTTAAATCACCAGCAGCAAAAATATCAGAATCTGATGTGCGCAACTGATTGTCAACAATAACACCAGTGTTTACATCCAGTTTTGCCATGCGTGCCAGATAGCTGTTGCTGCGCACGCCTGCTGCAATGATTACCATATCGGCAGCCAGAACCTGACCTGACTCAAGCACGACGCTGCGTACCTGTTCATCACCATCAAGCTCTTTTATCTTTGCACCGCAGATAAGGGTAATGCCCAGGCTTTCCACCTCTTTTGCCAGCCGCTTTCCAGCTGCGTGATTAAGCTGGCGTGGCAGCAACCAGTCATAGCCTTCCACCACTGTTACAGGTACTTTACGTTTGGCAAGGGCAGCAGCGGTTTCAAGTCCAAGCAGACCGCCGCCAACCACTACACAGCGGGTATCGGTTGTAATATTTTGCAAAATCTCATCGGCATCTTTGCAGCTGCGCAGTGAAACCACACGCTTGCGATGGGCACCGCTGACAGGAGGTACGCTTGGATGGGCACCGGTGGTCAGTATCAGCCGGTCGTAAGCCAATGTCTGACCATCTTTAAGCTTTACGGTTTTGGCTTTTGTGTCAATTGCGGTTGCTTCGGTGTCCAGCAGCAGCTTGATGTTGTGCTGCTTGTACCAGGGTTCCGGATGTACTGCCAACTGGTCAGAATCGATTTCGCCTGCCAGGTAGCGGGTAAGATTCAGGCGATAGTAGGGCAGGTCTTTTTCCTGGTTGACCAGGGTGATGGTGGCATCTGGTGCTTGTCTGCGTGCTGCCTCGGCAGCAGAAATACCGGCAATACCGCCGCCGATAATCACGATACTCCCTTGCAGGGATTGCCCGCCGGCATCAGCTTTTGTTTCTTCAACAGCTTCAAACTGTTCAGGTCCGGCACCACAGATAAGGCATGATTGCGGTGGTGCATCACCATCATGGATGAAATCACAATTGATACAACGCCAGCGTTTTGGAGCTGGTTTTGTGGTTTGCTCCTTTGCTTCAGGCAATGCTTCAAAAAGTTCGGCAGTAACTCCGCAGATGGGGCAACAGGCTGGTGCTTCACTGCCAACATGGATATAGCCGCAGATGGTGCAGCCCCATTTTGTGTCTTGTTGCATGTTTTACCTCCAAAAAAAGCCGCTATCCTTAAAAAGATAGCGGCCATTTGTGTTTGAGTTGGTACAGGCTGGATTCAGCATTGACCTGTAAGTAAATTGCTACTGAATTTTAATAAAAACCGAAGCTGCAGCACCGCAAACCGGACATTTTTCAGGAGCATTTTTCTCTTCGGTATGACCACAAATCGGGCAGACATAGTAATCAAACTGCTCACCAGCCTGACCAAGTGTGTCAAGAGCTTTTTGATACAGATCAGCGTGGGTTTTTTCCACTTTATTGGCAAAGGTGAATGAACGCAGTGCTTCGGTTGCACCTTCTTTTTGTGCCTGCTCAATCATCGGGGGATACATGCTTTCAAATTCGTGTGTTTCGCCGTTAATGGCATCCTGCAGGTTTTCCTTGGTGCTGTTGATGCCACCCATGGCTTTTAAGTGGGCGTGGGCGTGGATGGTTTCTGCTTCGGCAGCGGCGCGGAAAAGACGTGCTACCTGGGAAAATCCTTCCTGGTCTGCCTGTTTTGCATAGGCAAGATACTTACGGTTTGCCTGGCTTTCGCCGGCAAAAGCTTCAGCCAGATTGTTCTGTGTTGACATTTGCTACCTCCCTTTTGAAATATGACGCAGTTGATCGTGCGTACAGTAAATTATGTTGTTTTGATCAACGGTGTTAGTAATAAAACCTATCTAGGATAAAGTCAAGTATTAATTTACACTAAAATTTCGGGTTTTGGCAGATGCTGTTTGCCGACAGGCTCCTAGCAACTTTATGATTAAGCATACCGTTATTTTGTTTTTTAGTCTCTTTTATTTTAGTCTCTCTTATGTTACATAAGCCAGAATAAATTTGTACAGGTTTACATAAATTTATTCTACTAACTAAAAGGGGGGCTGTGCAGATGAACTATGAAGTGAAAAACGAGCAGTTAAAAGCCTGGGTTGATGAGATGGCAGCGATGTGTGAGCCATCAGAGGTGTACTGGTGTGATGGAAGCCAGGAAGAATATGACCGCCTTTGCGATCTTATGGTAAAAAACGGTACTTTCCGCAAGCTGAATCAGGAAAAGCGTCCAAACAGCTATCTTGCATTTTCTGATCCGATTGATGTGGCCAGGGTGGAGGATCGTACCTTTATCTGCTCGCGCCTTAAAGAAGATGCAGGTCCTACCAATAACTGGGTTGATCCGAAAGAGATGAAAGATACCCTTAAAGGACTGTTTAAAGGCTGTATGCAGGGGCGTACCATGTATGTAATCCCTTTCAGCATGGGACCGCTTGGCTCACCCATTGCCAAAATAGGTATTGAAATCACAGACTCCCCCTATGTTGTTGTAAATATGCGTATTATGACCCGCATGGGTAACCATGTGCTGGATGTTTTGGGTGACGGCGAATTTATCCCTTGCCTGCACTCGGTTGGTATGCCGCTTGCCCCTGGTCAGCAGGATGTGCCGTGGCCTTGCAATAGTGAAAAATATATCGTGCACTTCCCTGAAGAGCGGGCGATCTGGTCCTTTGGATCAGGCTACGGCGGTAATGCCCTGCTGGGTAAAAAGTGTCTGGCCTTGCGTATTGCCTCCAAGCAGGGCAAGGATGAAGGCTGGCTGGCAGAGCATATGCTGATACTGGGGGTTGAATCACCAGCTGGCGAAAAAACATACGTTGGTGCGGCTTTCCCCAGCGCATGTGGCAAAACAAACTTTGCCATGCTGATTCCACCAAAGCCGTTTCAGGAAAAAGGCTGGAAAATCACCACCATTGGAGATGATATTGCATGGATAAAGCCTGGAGCAGATGGTCAGGTTTATGCAATTAACCCTGAGTACGGTTATTTTGGTGTTGCACCAGGCACCAACTACGAAACTAACCCCAATGCCATGGTATCCTGTGAGAAAAATACCATTTTTACCAACGTAGCCCTTACCGAAGATGGCGATGTGTGGTGGGAAGGCATGTCCAAAGAGCCACCGGCAAAGCTGACCGACTGGCAGGGTAATCCATGGACACCGGACAGTGGTCGGCCTGCGGCTCATCCAAACGCACGCTTTACAGCACCAGCTTCACAATGTCCCTGCATTGATCCAGACTGGGAAAATCCTAAAGGTGTACCGATGAGTGCCTTTATCTTTGGTGGTCGCCGTAAAGATACTGTTCCCTTGGTTTACCAGGCATTTAACTGGAACTATGGCGTGTACCTTGCCGCTACCCTTGGCTCGGAAACCACAGCTGCCGCAGTGGGCGCAACAGGCAATGTCCGCCGCGACCCCTTTGCCATGCTGCCGTTTTGCGGCTACCACATGGCTGATTACTTTGCCCATTGGCTGCAATTTGGTCGTACAATACCAAAACCGCCACGCATCTTCAGCGTTAACTGGTTCCGCAAGGATAAAGACGGCAAGTTTATCTGGCCTGGTTACGGAGAAAACATGCGGGTTCTTAAATGGATAGTTGAGCGCGTCCATGACAAGACCGGTGCAGTGGAATCTCCGTTAGGCTGGATGCCGCGCTATGAGGATATGGATTGGGAAGGCTTGCAGATGAGCCATGACAAGTTTAATGAACTGATGTCAATTGACCGTGATGTCTGGCAAAATGAGGTTATCCTGCATGAAGAGCTGTTTGTAAAAATGTATGATAAAATGCCTAAGGAGTTTTTGCATATCCGTGAGCTGATCATCTCTTCGCTTTGGCGTTCACCAGAGCATTGGGAGCAGTTGGGAGAAATTAACCCTGAAGGCTGGAATGAATAAAAAACAACCTGTTTTGTTTGCTTAATAATACGACCCCTGTTAACCGCTACAGGGGTCGTGCTGTTTCTGATGGCATTGGTTGGGCTGGTGTTTTGCCCGACAATGCAAGGCAAAACCTTACAAACATGGTTGCACCGGCAGACAATTTCAGGTATTAAAAGACGGATATATGCCGTGCTGACTAAAATATTTACTTAATAAGATTTATCTGGCATGCAGATTTATATCTGACAATAAAAAGTCTGTTTTTTATAACAAAACTCAATGGAGGCAAATTATGGCAAACATCCTGATTGTTGATGACTCTTCTACAATGCGTAAAATTATTTCCCGTTCCCTTCGTCAGGCGGGTCTGCCGGTTGATGATATTGTTGAGGCAGGTGATGGTATTGAGGGGATGAATGCACTGCAAACATCTGGCAAACAGATTGATTTGATTCTTTCTGACATCAATATGCCCAATATGGATGGGCTGGAGTTTGTAAAGGCAGCCAGGGCTGGCGGTTTTGAAATGCCCATCGTGATGATTACCACAGAAGGCGGTGAAGATATCATTGCCGAAGCAATTGCCAGCGGTGCCAAAGACTCCATCAAAAAGCCGTTTACTCCTGAACAGCTTAATGAAAAGCTTGGGGGATTATTATGAGTCTAAACTCTGAAATCTCTGAATCCATGAGTTTTAACGAGCAGCAGCTGGCTGAATACGTCATCAATGCCACCCGTGAGGTCTTCTCCACGATGGTGATGATGGATTTGGGCGATGATTTCCCGCTTAAAGACCCGATCACCCACTTTAAGTGCAGCATTACAGGCATGGTTGGCTTTGCCGGAACCTACTCTGGTGTTATATCCATCCACTGTCCTGTAAACCTTGCCAAAAAGATTACCTGTGCCATGTTGGGTATGGAAGAAGAAGAGGTTGAAGACGGAGGAGAAGACTTAAACGATGCCATTGGCGAAATTGCCAACATGCTTGGCGGCAGCGTTAAAATGATTCTTTCCAAAGGTGGTCTGGATGTTAAACTTTCCATCCCCACCGTAATTGCAGGTGAAGACTACACTGTCAATTCCTTGTCGGATATTGACTGTGTGGTGATACCGTTCTCAGCAGAAAATGATCGCTTCCTGGTGGGGCTGACCCTTAAAAAAGAAGAATAACAGGCTTTTGAAAAACGTTATGAGGAAGGCTGGATACAAGGCGCACGGCACGCAGCAACGAGGCATAACATTTTAAGTTAGCCGAGGAAGCGAGTAACGCGCAACAAAGTAGACAGCCTCCGCAGTAGTTTTTAAAAGCTCTGTTAACCTGTCAAAGGCACGGAATAGCCATAGGTTATTCCGTGCATCAAATAACCTTCCGTGAGTTGCAATGCAAGGATATACAAAACTTCAGGAAATGTTGCAAAATGCCCTGGCTCAGGCTGGCGAAGAAGCCGGTATGTTGCTCGGTCAGGATCTGGTTGCAACCCTTACAGATTCACTTGCTTTCAGTAAGACCGCCTATTTTGGGGATCTTGATGATGGCGTGTTTGTGCTGGAGGTGGAATCAAGGGAAGAATACCAGGGGTATCTGTATCTGGTATTTAACCTGCGCGACGCTATTTTAATGAGTTCCCTGCTGCTGGGTATTCCACCGGCACGTATCAAGGAAAAACAGCGTCTTTCCATAATCGAAGCAGATGATATTGATGCCTTTGGTGAAATTGGCAACATGATTAATGGTGCCCTTAACACCACTTTCCAGAGCAGCCTTAGCGGCAAAGCCCACCTTAAACTGCTGGGTTCAAAAAAATATGTCCCTGAAATTGATACCCTTAGCAGTGATGAGCCATTACCGGATGGAGATTATCTGCTGTTTCGCTCCCGTCTTGAGATGGAAGACCAGGAGATGCATCACCTTGATGTGCTGATTCCGCAGGAGCTTGGCAAGCTGTACGACCCATCCGCAGATGAAGAGCCGGAAGAAGAACAGCAGTCAGGGCCTGCTGATAAAGATGGCGAAGCAGAGGCAACTCCGGAAAGCGGGCAGGATACCGGACATACTGCTGTGGCAGGTACGGTTGGTGAGGATACCATCTTGATTTTTGAAGATGATGATGTGGACCGCCATCAGATGGTTGAATCACTGAGGTTTACCAACTTCAAAATTATTGAAAGCACGCTGGATGCCGATGTAAAGGAGCTGTTTGCTCAAGGTAATGTACGCCTGGTGGTTATCGGCTCCCATGATGCTGCTGATCGCGAGTTCGCCGTTTGTATTAAAATTAACGCCATGCGCCAGAACCAGCCGGTGCCAATTGTAATGTCAGCAACACGCTGGACACGCACAGCTGTGCTTAAGGCACTTAAATACGGTGCCCGCGAAATAGTCATCAAGCCTTTTGAACATGATGAGCTGGCTGGCAAGGTGCGTAAACTCTGCCGGATTACATCAACATGAAAGAGCCTGGACTGCATTTTATACTCCGGACTTTGCTGCACCTGTGTTGCATATTTTTTATTGCTTTTTTCTTTCTGCCAACAACAGCCATTGCTGATACTTATCCTGCAAACCGGCTTTTGCGTATAAACGCCGTAAACAACAATCAACTTGGTAAAATCAAACTGACCTTTGAGCAAGAACCGCACTACACCTTAACCCGCTTGTCTGACGGACGTGTTATGCTGCGTTTGCATAACACCAAAACCGCTCCACCTGATAAAAAGCAAAGCACTTTTACAAACAACATCAGCAAGTTGGTGTTAAGGCAGGCTGGTGATGATACTTTACTGACCATCACATTTGCTTCGCAAGCCATTGGCTGGCGTGTGGTTCATGTGGGAGACATTGCTGCTTTATCCATAGAGGCAGGCACAGCCCTTGGATTACAGGGTGCAAAAACAGCTGTACTGCCAGGAAGAGAGCGGATACGTGCCGGTGCCGAGCAGCTTTTAAGGGATTTTGACCCGCCCCTTAAGACTGAAATACCTTTTGCTCCCACAGACCGCCTTGTGCTGGCCACTTTACTTGATGAAGAAGATCAAAAGCTTTTCATGTCTGCGGAGAGTTTTTTGTATAAAGGGCAATTAACCAATGCAGAGGCATTGTTTCAAAGATTTGTGGAACGGCAGGATCAGATTCGGCCCCTGGCACTTTATAGGCTGGCAGAAACCCAGTACCGCTTGCAGAAATACAGCCAGGCACTTGCCACATTTCGTGAGGCTGTAAAACTCTGGGAGGATTTTTTCAGGCTTAATCCGGTGGCAATGTTTTATTACGGTGACAGTATTGCCAGAAATGGTGATATGCCGGGTGGAAGACAGTTACTTGCACAACTGATAACAGACCATGCAGATAAAAAATATGCACCTATTCTGCTCGTCCGCATGGCAGATGTGCTGGCACGTCAAGGCTATGAAGCAGAAGCCTTAAGTATTTACAGCACGGTTGATGAAGAGTTTCATGAAGGTAAGGCGCGACAAATTGCCAGGCTGAAGCTGGCAGATCGCAAGCTGTTGCAGGCAACTCCTGATAATTACCGCCATCTGGCACAAACCTATGCCAGGCTTGCTGATACTGCTGCTGATTTTGACCTGCGCGAAGAAGCTTCCTTTAAGCAGACTTTACTGGAGGCGATAAACGGTCCTGCCGATGTTGCACTGGAGCTGGTCAGGCGTTATCAAAAACGCTATCCAGGGGGTGCTTTTACAGCAATCACAAAAGATATGCGCGAAGACTTGCTGCTTCAGGTTTACCGTAATCAGACCTGGCAGGACAGGCCATCAGACCTGATTAGCCTGGTATCGGATAACCAGGATTTTCTGCGACTGCTTGTGGATGAACCCGGATTTTTGCAGGCTGTAACCGATGCCTATGCAAAAGCAGGTCGTCCTTTGGATTTGATAGCACTATACTCATCAATTTTGCAGCGTGCCTGGCCAGGTGGTGATGCCCAGGCTTACCTGTCGCTGGAAATAGCTATCCAGTCAGATCTTTTGGGTGATGAGCAGATGTCCAGAAAAACCCTGGAAAACTTTTTGCGCAAAAACCCTGATCATCCGATGTCTGCGCAGGCACGTGAGCTGCTGGGAGCCATATTTTTCAGAAATAAAAACCTGCCCGGGGTGGCAAATCAGCTTTCCTGGCTGCTTAATAAAGATGCCAAGGCAACAAACCCTGACAGTTACTACTATCTGGGGCGTGCCCTGTGGGAGCAGAAAAAATATAACCAGACTGCCCTGGCCATGGAAACCTATATCGCTTCCGTAAAGACAGAAAAAGACCAGCCGGCAGTTTTGGGGGATGCGTTTTATGTTGCTGCCTCTGCCGAGCAGGAAAGCAAAAATCTGGAGCGGGCAAAGGATTTATTGGTAAAAGGCATGGAAAAAACTGGCGCAGGGTACAAAGATCAGTTTTTATACAAGCTTGGTGAGCTGGCTTTGCAAGAAAATAAAACAGCAGAAGCACGCAGTTTCTTTGAGACAGTTGCAAAGTCAGGAACAGACCCTGATTGGCGCAAGATGGCTGCCCAAAGATTGGCAGAGCTTTAAAAAAACCCTTTTCAGTCAAAAAACCGACTCTGCGGGTCTGTCAGACTTGCCAAACCAATAACAAAACCTGTCCGGCTATTCACATTTCTGCTGATTCCACTTTGGTATATTTTTTGCTTATTTATCTCAGTTGTGCTTGCAGCAAGTCGGCAAGTGGGTTAAAAGCTATTTGTAGTGGCGTAAGTTTATGGAGGCTTTTACAGATGCCAATAGACGGAATTTTTGATAGTACAGTAGAACTACTCGCCAAGAGCGTGGATTTGCGGACAAGGGAACATAACCTTATCTCCAGTAACCTTGCCAATGCCGAGACCCCGGGCTATACACCAAAAGCCTTGCAATTTGAGGAGTCATTGCAAAAAGCTGTCAAAAAATCGACAGTCGGTCATATCGGTTCTCCGTCGGTTACCCACCCGGCGCATATCCCGCTAAGGGGGTCTGCTGATTCCATCCAGCAGGTGCGTGGAACCGTTATTGATGTTCCAGCTGCAACGCCCGGGCGTGATCGCAACTCTGTTGAGCTTGAAAATGAGATGAGCCGCATGATGCAGAACCAGGTGCTTTTTAATGCATCAACACAGCTTTTAACCAAAAAATTTGAATCATTAAGATCGGCCTTGAGGGAGGGTAAATAATGGATCTTTTTACAGCAATGGGGGTCAGTTCATCGGCTTTATCTGCTGAACGGACACGTATGAACCTGATATCCGGAAACCTTGCCAATGCCAACACCACACGCACCGCAGAAGGTGGTCCCTATAAAAGAAAAGATGCCGTTTTTTTGGCAACAACGCCAACAGACCGGTTTGGCAGGGCTTTGGCAGGTGCAAAAGCAGCACATCTGCGCCAGGTTACAGTGGACAGGATTGTGGAAGACAAAAAACCGCCACGTATGCAATATGACCCTTCCCATCCTGATGCCAACCAGGATGGCTATGTTGCCATGCCCAACGTGAATGTTGTTGAAGAAATGGTGGATATGATTACTGCCACCCGTGTTTATGAAGCCAATGTTATGGCAGCACAGGCTGCCAAAGGAATGGCTCTGAAAACTCTGGAAATAGGGCGTTAGGTGAATTGATATGAATATAACTCAGATAAGCGGTATTGGCAGTGCTTTGCCTGCACAGCAGTTTGGCACGTCCTACTTTGAAAATTCAATGGCAGGTAAAATAAATCCGGCTGCTGATTATGCCTCGCAGACAGGTGCCATTGGTATGGGTGAGGCTTTTG
>Ga0265295_1006241_pt1 | contig 14558 bp, 14 predicted proteins | sample Munlansysbiofilm_FD_192503 | JGI IMG/M metagenome (GOLD analysis project Ga0265295, IMG submission 192503) | Leachate microbial communities from a municipal landfill in Southern Ontario, Canada - Methane capture system biofilm | ecosystem: Engineered > Solid waste > Landfill > Unclassified ... | reverse complement strand
TCGAAGGTTTGCATCACGAATTTACACCGATTCCAGGCACAAATTCAGATTATCTGGATCTCATCCTGAGAATCAAACAGCTCGTGATCGAAGCTTCCTCCGTGGAAGAAAGCACCATCGTACTGGAGAGTAAAGGCAAGGGAATTATCACCGCCAGCATGGTCCAGGAAAATGCTCACGTCAAGATTATCAATAAAGACTTGTATCTATTGGAAGTAACCGAAGATATCGATCTTAAGATTGAGATGATCGTAGGCATCGGCCGCGGCTATGTATCCGCAGACCGTCAGAATCCGGAAGGGAAAGCCTTGGGCTTTATTCCCATAGATAGCATCTATTCTCCGATTCTGAAAGTGAATTTCTCCGTGAGTCACCAGCGCGTGAAAGAACGTATGAACTTTGACAGGCTGATTCTGGAGATTCATTCCAATGGTGCCGTAGAGCCTATGATAGCAGTGTTTTTGGCCGCCAAAATCCTCAAGGATATGGCCGCTAAAATCAGTCTGTTTGAGACCGAACCCGAATATATTCGTGATATCGAGCTTGATCCCGATCTCGAAGAAAAAGAGCGCATTCTGCGCATGAGCGTCAAAGAAATCGAACTCACCGTACGGGCTGCTAATTGCCTGGAACAGGCAAACATTGAGACCATCGGTGAATTGGTAGAAAAGACAGAAGCGGAAATGCTAAAATTCCGCAATTTCGGTAAGAAATCGCTCGAAGAGATCGTGCAAAAGCTCAAAAAATATGATCTGGAACTGGGTATGGATGTACAAAGCATCTATAACAAAATCAAGGAAGCCCGCAGCCGTGGCATCATCTCACCCGAGCCCATAAATCCTGAAGCGGAGATTGAAACCCCGCCAGAAAAGGCTCCCGCCAAAAAGGAAAAAGCAGCTCCCATCACCCCGCGAAAACCGGTCCCCAGCTCCAAAAAGAAGGTGAAAAATGCGACATAGACTTGAAGGAAGAAAATTCGGACGTGAAACCGATGCCAGACGCCTGATGATGAGAAACCTCGTCAAATCCATGGTCGAACATGGCCAGATCAATACCACCCTGGCCAAAGCCAAGGAAATGAGACGCTTTGTAGAACGCTTGATTACTTACGGAAAGAACGACACCGTGCATTCCCGTAGATTGGCCTACAGCGTCCTCGGCAATCGCGACCTGGTGAAAAAACTCTTTGACGAAATAGCCCCAGCCTTTGCAGACCGTAATGGTGGCTATACCAGAGTGTTAAAAGCCGGGTTCCGTAAGGGCGATAATGCCCCGATGGCTATCATCCAATTCGTGGAAGAATCCACGATTAAGCCCAAAAAGGCAGATAGCATCAAGACCGCCGAACTAAAGAAATAAAACCTGCTTAAGGTTTGAATATAAAAACCGGTACCTTCGGGTATCGGTTTTTTGTTGGGGATCCGTAGCGCTGTCTTCAGACGGCGCGTGCCCCTCCTTCGAAAGAGCGAAAGGCCTGCTGGATTGCAGACGTCCCCGTCTGCAGAGCACGGAACGTGCTCTATTTTGGCTCAAGCTTACTTCCTTTCCTATCTTAAGACCTGTTCCCTTTTTCTGGGGCTTACTCCTGGTTTATCAAGGCCTGCGGCCTTGTTGGACGCGAGACGCATCCAATCCAGTAGGCCCGCCGCCTCTGGCTTCGACTTGTTTTTAACTTGCCTTGAACTCGAGTCGAACACTAATTAAAAGCAAGTCGAAGGCAAAGCCAGTGTTACGGAACCAATCCCGACACTATCTATCCTTTAAAATCGCTAGATTACCTGCCTCGGGAAGCCAGTCATATTTTAGCTTGACATCCCACGCAGATTTATTTCTCATGAATTATCATAATATGCCAGACGAGGTATCAGATGGAATTAAAAACCCTGCAACTAAACTTTCCCGAAGATTGCAATATCATTCTGGGGCAGAGCCACTTTATCAAGACTGTGGAAGACCTCTATGAGGTTATGGTCAATAGCGTTCCCGGTATCAAGTTTGGCCTGGCTTTTTGCGAAGCATCCGGCCCCTGCCTGATCCGCAAAGATGGCACAGATACGGGTTTGATCGAGATCGCGGTGGAAAATATGCGCACTATCGCTGCCGGACACAGCTTCATCATTGTGATGAGAGCTGTTTTTCCGCTCAACGTCTTGCCCGCTGTCAAAGACTGTCGTGAAGTGGTGCAGATCTTCTGCGCTACGGCAAATCCCGTGCAGGTGATCGTGGCCCAAACCGAGCAGGGACGTGGTATCCTGGGCGTGATCGATGGTTCCTCCCCCAAAGGTGTGGAGCTGGATACAGACATCAACAACCGCAAAAAATTCCTCATGGATATCGGATACAAACGCTGATGCGTCTCTTTGTCGCCCTCCAACCACCTCTTTCTTTGCACCAGGAGATGGTCAAATCCCTTCAGGCCTTGCAGAGCATAAAGCACAAGGGCATAAACTGGGTGCCGGCTGAAAATCTGCATCTCACGGTGAATTTCATCGGTGAAGTGGCAGAGCATCAGGTAGAGGACTTAAAAGAGCTGATCTCCGCCCAGGCCTCAAAGCTTGGTGCCATCAAGCTAAAGGTAGAAGGCATTGACCTTTTCCCTCATCGCGAGCCCCGCTTGATCTGGCTGAAGCTCGTTGGCGATGAAAAAGAGCTGTCGCATTTTAATCGCCAATTGCTGAACAGTATGCGTGCACTGGGGATAGATGCCGACGCCAAGAAATTGAAACTGCATGTGACCCTGGGACGGATCAAAGCTCTGCAAAGTCCGGAGTTTGAACGCTCTGTCCTGACTCAGACACTCAAAACTGAAGAAACTTATTGGGATACTCTCGCCTTATACCGCAGTACGCTGCGTCCCGAGGGCCCCAGATACGATATCATCGAACAATATAATCTAAAATATACGGAGGTATAATGCTGGATAAGAATAAGAATGCAGCCCTGAAAACCGCAATGTCTCAGCTCGAGAAGAGATTCGGCGTGGGCACCCTCATGCGCCTCGGCGACAAACCCATCCAAGCTGTGGAAGTAATTCCCACCGGAGCTTTTAACCTGGATATCGCTTTGGGCATCGGTGGCATTCCCAGAGGCAGAATCATCGAAATATATGGCGCAGAGGCCAGTGGTAAGACCACCCTCTCTCTGCACATTGCCGCAGAATGTCAGAAACAAGGCGGCACCGTCGCCTTTATAGATGCCGAACATGCACTTGACGTCTCCTACGCCAAACGCCTCGGTGTGCAGACAGATAACATGCTGCTTTCCCAACCGGATGGGGGAGAGCAAGCTCTGGAAGTGACCGAAACCCTCGTGCGCAGCTCTGCTGTGGATCTCATCATCATAGACTCCGTGGCCGCTTTGGTACCCAAGGCCGAGATCGAAGGAAATATGGGAGATAGCCACGTAGGCCTCCAAGCCCGTCTCATGAGCCAGGCCCTGCGCAAGCTCACGGCGATAGTTTCCAAGAGCAATACCTCGGTGATCTTTATCAATCAGATCCGCATCAAGATCGGCGCTCCTGCCTTTGTGAATCCTGAGACCACCACCGGTGGCGTGGCGCTGAAATTCTACTCTTCCCTGCGCCTGGAGATCCGCTATGGCGGTGCTATTAAAGACCCTGGGGCAGATAATCAGATCATCGGAGCCCGCACCAAGGTGAAAGTGGTAAAAAACAAATTTGCTCCACCCTTCAAAAATGTGGAATTCCCCATCATCTTTGGACAAGGGATCTCGCATCTGGATATCATCCTGGATATGGCTGTGCAGCACGATATCATCAAGAAAAGCGGTTCCTGGTATGCCTACAACGATGAAAAGCTGGGTCAGGGTACGGAGAAATCCAAACAGTATCTCACCGAAAACCCCGAGATCATGAAAGAGATAGAAGAGAAATTACGTATAAAAGTGACACCGGCAGAATTCACCGATCCACCAGTTCACGATGAAGCTGAAGTACTGGAAGAAGAGTGAACGCTCGGCTTATCTAAGCCTTAACGACGAAATTTGGGGGGTTCTGAGCCTCAGGACCCTCCATAGACTATATCCCCTTTCCTGTGAGGCCGAGATATCCGAGGCAGAAGCCCAAGACCTGATCTCAGAGCTGGAAAAGAAGGCCTGGTGGCAGATCACGGAATATCTGGCCAGGGCAGAGCACAGCGAGCATCAATGCCGCCTCTTTCTGGGTCGCAAGGACTATCACAAAAGCATCATTGACAAGTGCATTACGCTTTGTAAAGAAAAGACTTATCTGGATGATGCCCGCTTTGCCGAAATTCTGATCCGCAGCCTCTTTGAGCGGGGCAAGAGCAAACGCGCCATCATCGAAAAGCTCTATGCACAGCGCATCCCACCTTCGCTCTATGAGCCTATCCTGCAAGAACTTGAAGACCCTGAGCAAAACAGAGAACTTTTGAGAGAACAGATCCAAAAGCTGCTCTATAAACACCGTGCCCAGGAGCCCTGGAAAGCCAAAGAGAAGGTCTATGCCTCTCTGTTTCGCAAGGGCTTTTCTCTGGATGAGATCGCTCAAGCTTGGGAGGGTCCGGATGAGTGAGTTTGGTGACGTGATGCTGAAGCTCTGCTGCTCTGGAATTCCCCTTTTTGCCCTGTTCTTTCTGGCCTCCTGCGCCTATCAGGGAGTGAATGAGTATCCTATTGCCTCGGCCTATCCTGCCCCTCAGGATTTGGTGCCCAAAATGAACGAGCTGGCCCAGCGCCATCCCGGACTCCTGATGCATCGCATTATCGGCTTTACCGCAACGGAAAATCTCCCTATTCACGCTATCGAATTGGGCAAAGGGCAACGCAATATCCTGATCATCGGCCAGCATCATGGCGATGAAATCCTGGGCGTAGCCCTGGCCTTTCAGCTCTTTGAAAGCCTCAGTGAACGCTATCACAAAGAGCCCCAAGTGCACAAACTATTGGATGAATTCAAACTCTGGATCGTGCCCAGCCTGAATCCGGAAGGTTGGAGGGTGGTGAGCGCAAACCTCACCCGCACCAAGCGCAAGAACAACCGCGATACCGATGGCAATGGCAAGCTCGATCTGCGCACCGATGGGGTGGATCTGAACCGCAATTATCCCGTATTTTGGGAACTCGATACCGAAAACGATCATCTCAGCCCCTTTTACAAAGGCCCGCAGCCTGCTTCGGAAAAGGAAGTCCAGGCTATCATCGCCTTGGGACGTAAAGTTACTTTTGATCTGGCTATCTTCTATCATTCTTCCCGAACCGGCGCTCTAAATGAGACGATCTTTCTGCCGGCTGTGGATGAGCCCAGGGAGGACTTCCTGGCTCTGCAAGATTTGGCTGAGTTCTATGCGCAAAATGTGCCACGGGACTATCGGCCAGGCACTTACTCGCTGCACAAGAATAGCACTTCCAAGGTGGGGAATGCCCGCAACTTCTTCTATCACAGCCTGGATGTACCGGCGATGCTGATTGAGATCGGTGGGGTGAATAGAGAGGGGAGGAGCATTATCCATCCGCCGAATAAGATGGTCAAGCGGATTGTTAGCAGGCATGAGAAGGCTTTGGTGAAGATGATGGAGAGGATGCGGGAGATTTAGAATGTTCTCGCTTCTTGCAGCATTGCGCAGCCAAACAATCTGTTTCGAGAGAATTGGATATTATGAGATGAAAGATATAAAACAATATTTAAATATAATGGAGATGTTTTAAAAGGAGATAACAATGAACAATGAAGTTACAGGCCCCGTTGCAAAGAAAGTAAGTATAGGCTTAGTGGTAGGGATTATCATTGTGCCGTATATATTTGTATGGTTGTTACTGAATAAAGGCTATTCTAATAAGGCAAGATTTTATGGTTTTGCATGGTTAATAATCGCTGCGATACTCTTTTTCAACATGAGAAAGTCAAATGAAAGCAGCTCTCCAACATATATAAACAGTAATAGGACAGAATCTGTTGTTGATGGCAATAATCCGAATATTAAAGGGAACAAAGTCGCTATAAATGAAACAGCTGATATCGGGCATTTTGCTGTTACAGTTAACTCGTGTACGATAAAAAACTCGCTCTATATCAATGAGTATGTAAAACTAGGTTCGGAAGAAGGTGCCAAGTTTGTTATTATAGATGTATCTTTGAAGAATACCAGCAGTGAAAGCCGTATGATGTTTGAAGGGGAATTACAGCTGGTCGGAAATGATGGGAGAAAATTAGTTATGGATAAAACCGAACTTGTATTCTCAGATGGATATGGATTACTACTAGAATCTATCAATCCCATGTTAACAAAGAGAACGAAGATCATCTACAAAATACCATCTGACATACCCGGTCATCTTTATTATGTCCCGGCCAGAAATAACAAAAATGTCATAGTGGATTGTGGTGCAATTTGAGTTTAGAAATATGAATAATTTGGCTGATCGCCCTCATTTTCAACCGGCAATTCATCACTATAGTTCAAGCGTATCCAATTCATTGCAGCTAATTCTCTGATAGTATTGGCCACGGACAAGCGTTTTTCTTCTGTTGACCATTGTTTTTTCCAAGATAGGACATAGTCATAAAAGGTTTTCTCCGATACCAAGTCCTTGTTATCAGCGGTCAATTCCTCAAGAGCGTATAGGATTGTCCCAATTTCTTCTGCTTGGACAGCACTATTTATTCTGCTAAACAGATCCACTATGCGCTGGATTTCGTCCTCATGGCAGTGTATCTTTTTTAAGATGCTTTCGCGAGATGTCAGGTACTTGTCTCCTGTTGAAACTTGTTGGTGGTTTAGGACGTTCTCCACTTTGATCAGATTTTCGCGACCCAGGATCAGATAAGCTTTTTGTATATCCGCAGAAAATGGACCATACTGGCCTTTCTTGAAGGAGAAATCAGTCTGCAGACCGGATAAAGTGGCAATGTAGCATATCTTTTGAAACACGGTGGAGCCAATGTTGAGCGAGTATTTGAGGCGTTCCAACCTATATACTATCTCCAGAATGGCATACCATCCAGAGGGTATCTCGTTGCTTATCCTTTTTGCACTGATATCTGTATCAGGGGTACTTTGTAAAAACTCTGGGGTCAGTTGTTCTTCTGGAGTTCCCCAGGGAGCGTAGATCTCTATGGGGATGTCTATGGACGAGAGCTTTTGATACATCAAGGGGCCTATTTGCTCCCAAGTGAGTCCACCATTGCCACAGCCCAGAGGAGGGAAGGCTATGGACTTTATGCCCCATTCTTTATAATGCTGGATAAAATAGTCCAGTCCTGTACTTACTTTCTGCATGTTGGTCAGGTTTTTCCAATGCTTCTTGGTGGGGAAATTTAGGATCATGTTCCCAAATAAGTCCTTAAAAAGATAGGGGATGCCTTCTTCCACTTCGTCAGACTTACACCTGTCCACATAGTCTTCAAACATCTCAGGATATTGCTTTTTAAACTGCTGGGCTATCCCCTTGCCCATGATGCCAACGCAATTTACCGTATTCACTTTGGTTTGCATCTGGCTGGCAAAAAGATCACCGATTAATACTTCTATCATTATCCTATCCTCTGAAAAACATATCTGGCTGTATTGTTATTGGTCGATCGAATCCCATATCATTGAGTTTGTGTGACACACCATCATCTACTACGTAGGCGGAATTGATATAGTCAAAACTCACCTTATCAGGTATCAGTGCTTCTGCACACAAGATGCCTTTTAGGCTATATTTCTCATGTTCATCAGGAACATTCCAGTTCCTTAAGTATATCTTGTCAAAATCAAGTTTATCAAAACCTATTAATGGATCATAAAATGCAGCCAGTTTTCTGGCGGCATTCTGATCTGAGACCACAGCACCTTGTCTCTGAAGTACACTGGAGTTCACGGATAATACGCATAAACGGTCAACCATATTCCGGATTAGGTACAGCATGGGATTTCTGGGGTTAAAATACAAATTAACATAGTCATGCAAGGCTCTACCCTTGGGTATCACTTTATTAGCCCTTTTATCTTGGACATCTTGCAGGGCAACCGAGTGATGGTCTACCCTTTCAGCCTCATTATGGCTAAGGATCCCATTATGCATGATAGATGGGATATTATCCAGATGCGTTATGTAAAACAACTCATCTTTGAAACTCATTACTATCTCCTCGACCTTAATTATTCCAATCCTATCAGTACATATTATTTGTCAATCGATTTGTTCGGTTAATCCTGAATAATGGTGGAATTCTGTTTGTATGTGCTAAACATTTCTGGTGGTTTTCCCTTGACCTTATCCCTATCTACCTGATGCTGTCATTTCTTGAAAAGAAGTCAAATCAAGGAAGAAATTATGAACGAAATACTCTTAGAATATCTGAATAAGTACGGGAAATGCCCTGTGGATTATGTCCTGTCCAAATTCGAGCACCATGACATCGTCCTGCTGGGCGAAATGCACGGGGTAAAGCAGCAATTGGAGCTTTATCACAAGCTGATTCCAAGGCTGGCGGAGCATGGCATCAATACTATAGCCTATGAGTTTGCCAGAAGGGAAGATCAAGCATGGGTCGATGAACTTCTGGACAAAAGCGATTTTGATGTGAGCCTGGCAAAGAAGATCATGATCAAGCAAGAGGCATATTGGGGATATCAGGAGTATCTGGACGTGTTCAGGCTGGTGTGGTCTGTGAATAAAGGACTTCCAGCCTCGCAGAAGATCAGGATTCTGGGGCTGAATGATCCCATCAATTGGCCGCTGTACAACCAGATCTGCCGTCAGAAAAACCGGAAGCCGAACGCTGAGGAAATCACAGAGTGCTGGAAGGGCTGTGGGGAGCGGTATTGGGCAGATGTCATCAGTGAGCACTATCATCCAAATCAGACTAAAATCCTGGGCATCATGGGCTCTCATCATGCTTTTACTAAATACAAGGAACCCAGCTGGCGTCTTGAGGGAGATGAAAAGGTTTTTGACGGTTTTAAAACGGTGAGATTTGGTAATCATTTGCAGCAGCGCTATGGTGAAAAGCTCTTCAATATCTGTTTTTACGATCCCTGGGAGAGTAGATGGGCAACTGAAAAGCCTCTGCACCCCGCAGGAGGCATTATCGAGCAGGTAATTAGTCCTCACTACCCAGAGCTTGGTTTTGATCTGAAAGGCAGTCCTCTGGGCGATCTACAGGATGAGAGCTTCTATGCCTTGGGTTATCCGGATTTCCGGCTCAAGGATATTTTCGATGGGATGATCTATACGGGACGCTTGCAAGATTTGCAGCCTGTGACCCCGATCGCGGATTTCATTGATGAAGAGAATTTCAGCCTGTTTCGGGATTATGTGGCCTACAATGATGATGCAGATAAAAGCATAGCTGAGCTAAATGCCATCATCCACGGATACGCAGTAGGGGCGGTGGGCCTACCGCCCAAAACATTCTGATGATTATGGTATTGCGGAATCGGACATGTAGGGGCGTTGGGCCTAACGCCCAAATGCTTCGATGGCATCATATTGGGGGGGGGCGTGATGTTGTGGAGTCGGGCTTTCACCCAAAGCCCCTACAATGCAATCCGATGGGAGTGGAATCGGGCTTTCGCCCAAAGCCCCTACAGAACACCCGCACCCCCAAACACCCGCACCAAGAACTCCCGCACCCCCAAACACCCGCACCAAGAACTCCTGCACCCCAAAACTCCCACACTAATAAAACAAGGCCGCGAGAAATCCCGCGGCCTTGTCTATCAGAGCTATTTGAGTATTAATTCAAACAGCGCTTTTCCATAGTTTAATTATTTCATCAATACGGCTTTCTTATCGAAGCTCTTGTTTCCAGCTTGCATCCGGATGTAGTAAACGCCGGTGGGCAGGCTTCTGCCGCTATTGTCTTCGCCGTTCCAGGTCAAATTGTAGCTACCGGCATTTTGCAGGCCTTCTTCGAAGCTGCGGACCATTTGGCCACGACTATTGTAGATCTTGATGCTTACGGGAGCTGCTTCCACCAGGCCATAGCTGATGGTGGCACTGGGATTGAAGGGATTCGGGAATATCTTTTTGAGCTCGGTAAATTCAGGGATAACGGGGATATGATGATCATTCTCGCCTTCGTAAACCAAGGTAATGGGGCCATGATAGCTCTCGCTGCCATTCAGATCCGAGACCTGTAACCAGTAGTAATAGGTGCCGGCACCATTCAGCTCTTTATCCCTATAGATATATACCTGCTGCTGCGAACTATTGGTAGCGGGAATGAGACTGCTGACCAATAAGGCATTAGCCAAATCGCCTTCAGTATTGCGATAGATGTAGAATCCGTTGACGCCGGTCTCAGTCTGAGTAACCCAGGTGAGCACCGCTTGATTGGTGCTGTTCAGGGCTACGGTGAAAGAGGAGAGCTCGACGGGGACGGTAGCATCTTCGGTGGTGGTGACTTCGATCTCATCCGAGTTTGCGCTTGTTTGAGCATAGGCATCGTACGCACGCACTACATAGTAATAGGTGGTTTCAGGATCAAGTCCGCTTACGGCGTGGCTGGTCACATTGCCGACATTGAGATTATTGTAGCCAGTTACGAAAGTCTTTGTTGATCCCCCAGCCATGGTATGAGAACCGAGGTTAGTGGTAACTTCAGGAGTAGTAATATTCCAATCGTCAAAGCTAAACGCAGTGGTTGGGGAGTTAATGGTAGCTTTTCTTACAAGAGTCATATTTTCGCCCCATGGTGCTACCTGATCTACAATGCCGACCACATCTATCTGTACTCCACTTTTGTACAATGCCACTGCATCATTTCCATTAAAGTCAACAGGTGATCCGCCAAATGTCTGATCAGCAAGATTCAGTATGGTGGCGTTTGATGATGAATGAGCTACAATGTAAACAGAGCCATTAGCCAGAGTTCCTGTTAATGCCAGGTTCCCGCCAAATAGACCAGCACCATTTGTCTGCTTTTGCAGCGAATAAGCTGTTAAATCAACTGTGCTTCCGGTTCCATTATAAATCTCAATAGCTTTATTGACGCCAGAACTACCTTCATAATACTCAGAGATGAATAGGTCGGTAGCATTAGTACCAGCGGTTTTGGTGTAAACATCAAGGTAGTATCCGGTTGCGCCTGAAACAGCTTCCCAGGTTGCAGCAAAGCTGACATCATTAGTAGCTGTGGCTGCAGTAGCTACTGGAACATCGGGTGCTGGCGGAGTGGTAACTTCCCCGCTGCAGGTAACATTTACCGTTGTAGCTCCACCACCTGCATTTGAGATATCCTCAGAATTGTAGGTAGCAATGGCTAAACCAGTTTTTAGTCTCACATAGATAGTAGTATCTGCTAAGGTAGCACTTGAATAAGCTACTGTTTTACTTGCTGCGAAACTTGAGTTATCCGTAGATACCTCATAATTGGTAGATCCGGTTATGGTTATATTATCCGGGAATCCTGTCAGATTGGCTCCAGATAAGGTATAACTTTGTGAAGCAGAAGTAGTGCTGCCATAGACATAGCCAAAGTCGGTGAGGGTGGCGGGATCAACGGAGATTGTAGGGGTAGGAGTGCCACCAGAAGCAGAACTGCTTATGGTGATCTCATCTAAGCGTATTCTATCCCTGCTACCTGAACCAGATACGTAGTAGTATAACCATCTCACTTGTACAACACTTTGTCCGTTCGCAGCAGCAGGTAGCACAATGCTGGAAAAGGTTTGCGCAGCTGCTTGGGAAGTTCCAGAAGATGTATATGTTGTGCCCGAAACATCGGTAAAGTTTCCACTTGTCCCAACGCGATATTGCAGTACAAGAGCGTTTACCCTTGTTGCGGTTGAGACCATATCAGCAGCAACCCATCCTAAGGTAATATCCTTTCTGTCAGTGGTATTTAGGGATACAGCAATTGCGCCGATGTTATTAGAGCTGGAATTTAAAAGGCTTATACCATCCGCAATTTCATTGCGAATAGATCCGCTAGCAATACCAGATGCGTTGTTTGCTAAAACACGATCTCCGTTCGCATCACCTGTTGTTGTAGATGTAGGTTCAGCACTGAATTTCCAACCCTGCATTGAAGTTGGATAGGTAGTTGTTGTTCCGGCTGCAAACCCAGTAAATGAGTAATCGGAACTACTCAGGTCGTGGGCGGCTGGATTAGTTTGTCCCCAGGCTAAGCTGACCAGCAGCAGGCTGAGCGTAAGTATAAAAATCAGTTTTTTCATAATTCCTCCATGAATCATGTCGTATCATATTGTTATATATTCAATTTATCTCAATGGTGCAAGTATCTGTGAGTGTGGAATCTTGGCAAGGTTTTTTTTAGGGCTTAGGTCTTAGGTATCAGGTTTTAGCTATTACACATCAGAGGTTTAGCCCATAAAAATGAGTAATAGCGCTCACGGAGTTTTTTAATTTTTCCTCATTTGTCCACAGTTTGTCTCCACGAAGAAGATGTAGGCAATCCGGAAGCCTCCACCAAATAAAAAACCTAAGGAGACCCAAATCATGAAAACAAAGTTTAAATACGGAATCGCGGCTTATAGCGGAACCATCGATGAGATCACCTTCGCCAGTTACAAAAACGGTGCAGTCTGCATCGCCCGCAAGTATGTGGTGCCCAAACGCACAGATAACAACGCCGAGCTGGGCTCTGTGGGCAAGAATCTGGCGATTATCTACAAAGAGTGCAGCGAGGCTTACAAGTCTGACCTGCGCACCTATGCCGATCTTTATGGTCGTGAGGTTACGGGACCCAGGAAGATCGCCCCGAATAGCTATGCCATCTTTGTGAAGATGTTTTACGCTTTCGCGGAGGCCAATGGGAGCAGTGTGGATCTGAAGAGTCTGAGTTATGGCGATCTGGACACACTATTTCCGGAGGTCACCGACATCGCCTCCAGCGTGGATGAGGGCTTTTTGCCCTATGTGACCGGCTCTGAGCTGCTCACCGAGAGCATGTAAGGGAGATGGCTATGAAGATGATTGGCAATTCTCTCACCCATGAACTCGCCACCCGCCTGAACGCCTTGATCAATATCCCCCTGGTAAGCGAGGAGAACGAGCAGGCCTTCTTTGAGCTTGTCGTAGCGATCCTGCTGCAGTTGCTCTTCGACAGCCTGGACATCTCAAAGTAAGCTCCTGATCAACCCCAAGGCCCTCGCATTATGCGGGGGCCTTGCTTTTTTATCCAGATAAGATAGCTTATGATCAGGATGCGGGCGCTTCGCCAAAGCGCAGGAATCTAGGGGAAGGCGGCTCCGCCCCAGAATTAATCTTGGAATAGGCACAGAAATTGTATGTAATAATGGAAAAACAGCTTTGGAGACAAAGATAAAAGATGAAAATTAGCTACCGTATATTGATCATGATCTGCTTAGGCTTGTGCCTTGGCAGTGTTTTACAAGCCAGTCAAGTTAGTGCTGAGGGCCTGAGCTTTGCCTGGGAAGAGCGCTTTACTCAAACCGCTGCACCCTTTGCGCCGGTGAGGCCGATTGCCGAATTTGAGCCCGCCAGCTCGGTGATGATCCGCTATCCTCTGGGAATTCCCACCACTTTGGTGGTAGCATTGGCCCAGACCACGGATGTACTGTGCCTGGTGGGCAGCACGTCCCAGATGAATTCTGCGCAAAATTCCTTCAGCTCTGCGGGCGTGAATATGGACAGGGTGAGTTTTATGATCGCCAGCACAGATTCTTATTGGACGCGGGATTATGGGCCTTGGTTCCTCTTTGACGGCAATGGAGAATATGGGGTGCTGGACTTTCAATACAATCGTCCCCGTCCCGGAGACAACATGGTTCCAGAAATCTATGCCAATGAATTTGACCTGCCTTATTACGGCATGAATATCAAACAGACTGGTGGCAATTATATGACGGACGGCATCAATACCGCTGCTCAGACGCGGATTGCCTACAGCGAAAACTCCAATAATCAGACCAATGTCAATACCCAGATGCAGAACTATCTGGGCATCACAAACTATCACGTGGTGCAGGATCCGAATAATACCTATATCGATCACATCGATTGCTGGGGCAAGTTTTTGGCACCAGACAAAATCCTGATCCGCAGTGTGCCGGCCTCGCATCCCCAATATAACGCGATCGAAGCAACGGCGAATTATTTCGCTCAGCAGAACTGCGCCTGGGGCTATCCTTACCGCGTGTATCGGGTGAATACCCCGCAAAATCAACCTTATTCCAATTCCTTGATTCTGAATAAACGCGTCTTTGTGCCCACCATGAATAGCAGCTATGATGCCGCCGCACTGCAGGTCTATGCCCAGGCCTTGCCGGGCTATGAGATCATCGGGGTGCCGGGAAGCGCTTATACCCCTTGGGAAAGCACAGATGCCCTGCATTGCCGTACTCACGAGATTCCGGATGCCCGGATGCTGGATATCTCGCATCAGCCCTATTTTGGCGATCAGAACTACAGTGGCGAATATGTGTTTTCGGCCAATATCATAGCCCATAGCGGAGCTGCTCTGAACGCGGATTCGCTCTTTGGTTTGCCCAGAATGCTTTCTGCGCCGATGGACTGAAAGAAGTCCTGACGCCTAATCAGCGGGAAGTCAACACGAGATCAAGGGCGTTGCTGGCAACGGCAAGGTCTGAAGTAAGAAGCAGTGA
>Ga0265295_1006240_pt1 | contig 14560 bp, 11 predicted proteins | sample Munlansysbiofilm_FD_192503 | JGI IMG/M metagenome (GOLD analysis project Ga0265295, IMG submission 192503) | Leachate microbial communities from a municipal landfill in Southern Ontario, Canada - Methane capture system biofilm | ecosystem: Engineered > Solid waste > Landfill > Unclassified ... | reverse complement strand
CATATTTTCTTTGACGCTTCTTCATTGCAGCAAGTTCACGAGCAAGTGCAGCTTCACGTTCTTGAATAACATCTTTTTCAGCTCTATTTTCTGCTTCTAGTAGGTCAATGCCACCGCCTGTATCCATAACCAATTTATCAATACGTTTTGCGATACTCTCATCTTTTGAGATAAGAGCTGAAGGTCTGCATAAATCATGACGCTCTGTCATCCATAAGAAATCTAGTAATAAGAGTTCATTTTTGTTACGACTAAGCCTCATGCCACGCCCGACCATTTGTTGATATAAACTTCTAATCTTTGTTGGTCTTAAAACTACTATGGTATCTACTGATGGACAGTCCCAGCCTTCTGTTAAAAGCATTGAATTACAAAGAACATCGTATTCACCATTTTCAAAATCTTTTAATATTTCATCTCTATCTGGTGAGTTGCCATTTACTTCGACTGCTTTTAATCCATGAACATTAAGTAATTCACAGAACTTTTGTGAGGTCTTTACCAAAGGTAAAAATACGACAGCCTTACGTCCTTTACAGTAGTTCACCATTTCAATTGCTATTTGGTTTAAGTACGGTTCTAATGCACCACCAATTTCACCAACTGCATAATCACCGTTAGACATTCCTACATTATTGATATCAAGTTCAAGTGGTATCATCTGTGCTCTTACGGGACATAAAAAACCATCTTTTACTGCTTGATGCATTGAATATTCATAGGCTTTACTATTGAAAAATTGACCTAGATTTTTTTGATCTGCTCTATCTGGAGTAGCTGTTACCCCTAGTACTTTTGCAGAATCAAAGTGTGTTAATACTTGCTGATATGTTGGCGACATCGCATGATGTGCCTCATCTACAACGATCGTTTTAAAGTAATCTTTTGGAAATTTAGTAAGTCGTTTCTCTTGAGATAAGGTTTGAACCGATGCAACTGTGACATTTAATGTAGAGCCTATTGAGGTAGACTCTGCCTTTTCCAAAGCAGAATCTAACCCGCTAGCTACCTTTAACTTATCTGATGCTTGGTCTAGAAGTTCACCACGATGTGCAAGGATTAATGCCCTACTATCATCTTTGACTTCTTCTTCAACAACCTTTGAGAAAACGACCGTCTTACCTGTGCCTGTTGGCAAAACAAGTAATGTATTCTTAACTCCGTCATTCCATTGATTAAATATTGCTTTAACGGCTTCTTTTTGATACGGTCTTAATTCCATAGATTCACCCCCTAAAATGGAAGGTCATCATTGCTGATTTCTACCATAAAAAATGTAGGATCATAATCGATGAAACGATCAAGATCATTGACTGTCTTTTCATCACCTGATTGATTAACATATGTTCTTTGTTTGAAATGAGCACGACTTTGTGAGCCGATTACTTTATTCCAGTCCATCGTTAATTTTTCACCATGTTTCTTTTGTCCGATGCTACGAAAGAATGCAGAGACACGCCATTCAAGAGTACGGTAAAGAAGTAAATCAAACTTAATAATTGATACACCTTCTGGTGCATTTACTTGAACAGTAATTGAAGCTTTATTACATGCAGGAACCTTAGCTCCTCCTGGAAATCTGCCTCTTTCAAAATTTGTAACTACAAAGTTGTAGTCACCTTCTGGTAATAGGACAAACTCTTGTCCATCGTTTTCTATGGAATCGTTCCAATCCATCATCATATTTTGGTTGTTATTATTTTCAGCCATTTTTATTTACCTCCATTGGTTTTAGTTATTGTTTGAGTAATTTTTGTCCAGTTTGGAATCATCCATCTGGTAATGAAATCGTCTGAGTAAGTTGATATATCAGCATCAAGTGCATAATGGCCTTTAGCTGCCACAATTTTTTTGATATCTTCTTCAGTAATATCTGCATCTTTAATCATGTTTTTTAACTTTTCGATGTTAGGTCGTACTACCTCTTTTGTTTGCTCTATTTGGCCCGTTTTAGGCGACACGTCGTCAAACAAATGAGATATCGAACTGAAAGCCAAGTCTAGCTCATCTGCCAAACTGAAGCGATTTTTTGCGTCCCAGCAAGGGTTATGAGTTGTATACATTACTCGCTTACCACCACTTGCTTTCTTTGTGTTGTTTTCAGTAGTGATAACGAAAGTTTTATAGTTACAGAAAAGTAAGGCATCACACCATTCTTTGACTAATGGAGCACATTGTTTCGTTAGTTTCATTTCCCATCTGTCAAATTGTCCCTGTTCCTCTGGAAGCTCGAATTTTCTCGGTTTTCCATGAGCTATAACTACTGGATTAATTCCCACATCGACAAGTTTTGATAGTAGTTGAAGCAAGGTAGAGAACTCTTCTGCAAGGTATGTGTAACCCTTACCAAACCCAAAGTCCTCGATATTTGCTTTGCGATACTTATTACAAATGAAGTCAGTACATAAACCCTCAGCCCAGTCTGCAGTATCAACAACTAGGGTTTTACAAACTTCTGGATGAGCAATTATCTCTTTAACTGTTGCGATCAACTCTTCCCAGCTTGTGATCTTAATACGTCTGACATTTAATCTTGACGTTCCACCTTCAGTATCTAAGAAAAGTGGATCAGGCATTTTAGATGCTAATGATGTTTTACCAACACCCTCAGCACCATAAATACAGAATTTAATCGGTGTTTTCTCAACACCACTAATAATGTTTAGCATTTTTATTTCGTCTCCTTGTTTATTTTTATTTCTTCTCTAGCGTCAGATTCCTGAGCTAACACTGCTTGTCCTTTTGGCTTTATAATGTAGCCTCCGACTAAGTCATTAAATTGTGTCTTTCCGAGCATCTTTTGTAGTTCACTAATAGGCATTAGTTTCTTAGCTGCAAATGGATCGTAACCGTTATCAGTTAGAATTCTTACGACTGCATCTTCATCACTGATTTTGCGTTTAGTAACCGATTCAACAACCTTGTAGCCTTTCCACTTTTTACCTTCAATAGCCTTTTTCAAGCAATACTCCTTGATGTCATCAACGTAAGTAATGATGCCGTCTAGTTTTGGTAAAAGGGCTTCAATTTCCTCATCAGTCATGAATTCTGGTTTATTCACTTCTTTGATTGCTTGAAGTGTATCTTCTGCCCTTTGTTTACAGATGTTGCGACCAGGACAGTACTTACACCAGACACCACTATTTGCTTTTGCATCTTCACTTAATGCTTCCTTTGCTGCAGGGATAAGTTTTTCTTTTTCCCATTTTTCAAGGTCCTCCGAAGTTATGGAATACTCTGAAATGTTGTTAATTCGTTCTTGATAAATTACTAAACGAATATTCTTGATTGGATAAAAGTCCTTGTAGCACTTGTACGCATATAAACCATAAATACCAAGTTGCGAATTCAGCTCATTTAGTGTTTCATCGAATGGCGTAACTTTAATAAAGCCAGTCTTGTTATCAATGATTGTTAAAATATCACCTGCAATAATTCCGCAATCCAAAGTTCCATGAGTATCTGGTGCATAGTCCATTTCAAGAAGCTGTTCAATTAGTATCACTGGCTGCTCGCCCGTACGCTTAGCTTCATAATCAACAGTGCTGATTACATAGTTAGCGTAGCCAGTGGCTAATCGTTCCATCTCTTCTGAATAGTGCTTAAATCCTGCTTTTAATTCCTCTGTTGTTAATTTCACTTCAGATTCATAATCTTCAAGTTTTAAGCTTTGTCTAATGTAGTGTTCTGCAAGTAGATGACACTCACTTCCAAACTCGCTAGCGTCAGAAGTTTCTTCAACTTTATTTGCTAGAAACTTAGCGGCATATCCACAATAGAACCATTCCTTACTACTCGGAGCTAAGATCGAGTGTGTCTTTTGACTCATCTTTCTCACCTCCTTCTTTTACATCTCCATTTAGGAGCATTACTTCTTCCGCCAAAGCCTTAGTAAGAGAGCTGATTGTTAATAAAGAATCAAATATATCAACTTTACTTACTACGGATTCTTCTCTGGGCTTTTGATCATCGTCAACCATAGCGTTGTCCTCCTTTGATTTTTTTGAAAGCTGATCTTGCCTTCTAAAAGTCAAATGGGAACTCGATGTGTTTTTGCCAAAATAATGTCAAATAAAAGCTTTTAAATTTTCTTTAAGTTTCTTGATAAGGCATGATTTCTTGTATTGAACTGTTGATCGTTTCAAACCCATAAATTTACCGATTTGTTCGTCTGTGTAACCATCATTGAATAGATTCAGTATCATCTGACTCTCTTCATCTAGAAGCGATAGTTCACTTTTGAGTGCTTCCTCTCTTTCAGATTTAATAAATGCCTCATGCGGCGTGTCTGTGTGAGTATCTGCAATTTCATAATTGTTGTCTTCTAAAAAGCGATCTAACGATAATGGCTTACCATCTCTATGCGTTTTTCCATACGGGCAATTATTGCAGTCTTCTTGACACCTTTTCATGTATGAGTACCTTTCTGAAGGAACTAAGCATCTGCTTTCGTTATCCCTTTTCCTGTGTTCCTCTGCCAGCATATTTCGCCACGCATAGAAATACTCAATCGCACAAGGCACATACATTCGTTTTCTTGTGATGGCATTAAAGTAAGAACAGTAACGCATCTCCTCTTCAGGACTCTTATCCTGGTTGTACTCAGCGATAGCTTCTTTGATTTTTTCTTCACTTGAGTACTCGTCTTTCAATTTGATAATCATAAAAAAACCTCCATTTCAGAATTTCTTTAGAAATGGAGATCTCTTACTGGATCAAGGCGTGTTGAAAAAACGGATTACAAAACCTTGAAATTTCGGATTACTCCATTTCAAATATTTGTATCCGCTCTTTCCTTACAAGAGCTGATCACTATTCAGGTTCACTCATTGAAATTAAGGACCGTTTGTTGCAACAACGGAAGTGAATGAGTGACAGGAATTTCGATAACATCGGCTTTCCTTACTATCATTTTACCTTTTGAATACCTAATAAAAAACAACAGGCTCCCCGCAATACTCGGCAGAAAGTCGGCAGATTTTTTTCACTTTGTCAAAAATAAAAAAACAGCAACAAACAACTAAAAAATCATATAAAAACTTGATTTTTCATTAGTTTTATTGCTGTTATAATTAGTGAGTTGAATTGTAAAATTAACTATTTTGTGATATAATTAATCAAAACTTTAAAAATACAATGAGGAGGGATTATTGTGTCGTTCTCATATAACAAACTATGGAAGCTTTTAATAGATCATAAAATGATAAAAAAAGACCTAATGGATAAAGCAAAAATTAATGCCACTACCATGTCAAACATGGGTAAAGGCAAGCCTGTCAGCCTGGAAACATTAGGTCGTATTTGTTTAGTTTTAAATTGTAATATTGGTGATATAGTAGATTTCATTAAAGATTGACTTTACACAAATGGAGGTGATTAATTTGAAAAAATTATGTCTTGGCACCCTTTTTCGCATATTATGTGATAGTAAATTACCAACACAAAAACAATATGTTTTTTTGAATGCGTTATTATCAACTGTAAAAATCGATTCAACTTATAGTGATGATAAATTTCATAGTGCCTTGCTTTCAGGTAAAAATAACCTCACAAACTATGATGAAATATTAACGTGTGATAAAGATATTTTGATAGAAACTTTTGATAAAAAAATCAACCCTTTTTTTGATGAAAACGGACAAAAAGTAGCCATTGTATGCATAAGAGATGTCCTTAGAGAAGACACTACCATAAATGATGAGGATAATATTGGTTTTGAAAGCGATGGGTATACAAAACAAGATATAATAAGCAAACAAGTTTTTTCATTTTCTAGCTTACTGGCTAATGTCTACTATTACTGCACTGCAATTGTTAAGAATATCCCCTATAAAGCAAATATTGCAGAAATTAAAAATTATACAAAAAAACAGTTCGATAGAAAAAATGAAGTTCAACTCGAAACTAAGGTGTCTCGTGTTACTTCCAAAATTAAATTAACATTAGAACCGCAACCATTCAATGACGTGTTTATCGAAGTCAAAAACGGTAAACTTACGATACCAAATCCTAACGAGTTAAAAATCTATCGTTTGGATGTTACCAGTAGCAAAATTGATTATACAAGATTATACAGCTTTATAGCAGATAACATTGGAAGATACGTTTATGCTCGTGGGATGAGAAATCGTTATAAACTTAACCCTGATTCAATGGAGTTAGCTATTAAAACCCTTAAGGCTTACAATAAAAGAGTTAAGGCCGTTCCAAGCACAAATCACTTTAATGAAATAATGTTATATTCATTTCTTGAATGTGTTTTAGGAGCACCTAAGATTTTTTCAAAAATGGAACTACAAGATAAGAGTGGTCTATATGACAGCTTATCTTCTGGAATTCATATTAATACCTTTAAGAGCAGTGGCGTGTTTTTTAATCAGCTTGTCTTTGGTGCAACCGATACAATAGATAATTTAGAAACTGCCGTAGATAATGCTTTAAAGCAAGTTCAATCAATAAAGGCAGCTTCACACGATGAGTATGAATTTCTAGAAAATACGATACTTAACAATGATTTTGATGCTGAAACTAATAAAATTTTAGAAAGCATGATATTCCCTGAAAAGGGATCTGGTTTAAGCAAGCCAGATGATGCTTTTGGTTTGTTTTTAGGCTATACCGTAAGCACTCCTTTTGAGCCTAATAATGCTACTTATATAACGAATTTAGAAAACCAAATGGAGTCAGATGTATTGAAAATTGCTGCTTACTTAGAAAAGAGAATTAGTGATTTGAGATTGTTGAACCATTCTTTTTATGTTTATGTTCTTCCACTAAATAATGCTGTTTTTGATAAGAATAGAATTATGAAGAATGCTTTGGAGGTGGGTGAAGAATGAAACCTCGTTATGCTACGCTGGGTGAGCACATTTATAACAAAATCGAAGACAATGAGTATTTAAACGAACTTTACGAAACAATTTTATTTAATTACTCTATGAACTTGATGGGAACACCTCAAAGAAAAAAGCCGTTAAAAAAGGAGCATGCTTTGCGTTTTGCCGACATACTCTCAAAATCTTATGGGCAACCTAACTCTGAAAAGCATAGAGCATGGGCTCAAGAGATAGTTGCTCTTTTAAATGCTACTTATCCTGACGATGCTATGATAAAAGCATATGCTACTTCGGTTTTAGCAAATATTGGTAACTATCGTGGATTACAACTAATCAAAACAAGATATAAAAACACATCATTTTTGGATGAGTTATATCAGAGCTTTGACCTTGATTATCTTCAAATGCCACATCAAGATAATAAATATTTCTTCCATTCACAAAAAGAAATCTATGATCATTTAAATGACAAATCATTTTCTTATTCTGGCCCTACTTCAATGGGCAAGTCACTAATAATGAGAACTTTTATTAAAGATAAAATATTAAGTGACTTTAAAGGTAACTTTGCGATTTTAGTTCCTACAAAAGCTTTAATTAGTGAAATTGCTTCAAATATTATTAAAAATGACCTACAAGATGAACTCACTAATAAAAATTATAAGGTTGTAACTTCTGGCAACTCATTATTCTTCAAACAAGAAAACTTAAATTACATCATGGTAATGACTCCAGAAAGATTACTTTATACTCTTATTTCTTACCCAGATATATCGATTGATTACCTTTTTATTGATGAAGCACATAAACTTTCTGAACCTGATGGTAGGGCAACTTTTTATTTCAAGGTTACTGATATGTTAATAGAAAGACCAAAAAAACCACATGTTATTCTTGCTTCACCAAACATTCCTAATCCAGAAGTTTATCTAAAAGCACTTCCAATGGAGCAAGTTGAGAATCCTACATTTTTAAGAACTACATTCACTCCTGTGAGTCAAATGAAGTATGTTTTAGATACTGTTTCAAAAGAATTTGTAGTTTTCAATGAACGCTCAAAGAAATTGAGTCCATTTAAAAAAATTGATTCATTAGACCCTTCTGACACACCATCAAGTTTAATTAGAGATTTGATAGATAAAGACAAAAAGAAATCAACCATTATTTATTACTCTGGCAGAGATCGCACTGTTGAAATGGCTATAGCTTACGCAGATACATTACCCTATTTAGAAAACAAGATTCTAGATGATGTCGCAAAAGAAATCAAAGATGATATACACACGGATTACTATTTAGCTGATATTATTAAAAAAGGTGTTGCCTATCACGTTGGATATTTACCATTACATATTAGGACCAAAATTGAAGAACTTTATAGAGACAGACAGATTAAATCCATATTCTGTACTTCTACTCTTATTGAAGGAGTCAATTTGCCAGCTGACAACCTTATTGTTTTAAGTTGTAGAATTGGTAATAAAGGCAATATGAACCAAGTAGAATTCAAAAACCTTCTAGGTCGTGTTGGTAGAATTGAATATAATCTTTATGGAAACGTCTTTATTATTCGTGATTCAAACATGGCAGAAAAGACTGTTAAAGATCTTCTATCAAAAGATATGAAAGAGCAAGATCTTGCATTAACAACAATATTAAGTGACAATGCTAAAAATTATATTATAACACAATTCTTAAATGGAGATTCTCAATTAAACCGATTGTCTGAGCAAAAACCTGATGAATATGATTTGATGAGAAAAACAGGGCTTATTTTGTTAAGAGATATCACTAAAAATAGACATAGTGTTGTCAGACAACAGTTCGACCATTTATTGGACGAAGAAAAAATTCAAACAATTAAAACGAAGTTTGAAATTAATAATAATTCAAAACCTAAACCCGATGATGATATCAACGTGTCAATCGACCAAACTCAAAATCTAATAAATGCTATTAATAATGGTGTAGAGTATCCACAATTATCGGAAGGTCGTGTGCAATATGAGGACTTGGTTGACTTCTTAGTTAAACTTAGACGCATATTTAAATGGGATATATATGAACCTGAAACATTAGGTCGTGGCGATAAATACAAATATTATGCTGTTATTTTAACAAGATGGATGAATGGCTATGGTTTGAGCTTACTGTTGAAAGATACTATTGATAATGTTGCCAATAACAATCGCTATATTTATAAAAATTATCAGCGTATTCCCTATGAAGGTTCACAAGAACATAAGAACATTGTTATCGGAGATACACTTCAAATCATAGAAAACGTAATATTATTTAGTATTGCTAATTATTTTTTGAGATTCTCAACCGAATACAAGAAACTAAAAACTAATGAGCAGCCATTTGATAATGATTGGTATGAGTATGTGGAATATGGATCAACTAATCCGCTCACTATATTTTTCCAAAGAAATGGATTAACTAGAGAAACTGCTGATTATATCCGTCGACACCAAGAATATGTAATTCTCACCTCACAAGGTTACAAATTAAAAAAATCTCTTTTAAATTGTGGAAAGCAGTCGGTGACAGATGAAATTGCAGATATATTATTTAATGTTCCAGAATTATTTATAGTAGAATAAAAAAATAGCGACCTAACTCGTAATTGAGCTAAGTCGCTTTTTTGTTTTTATTAAATTGTTTTAAGTAAATCAGTAAAGTAAGTAATAAAGTCTCCCTTTGTAAGATTTTCATTATATAACGGCGAGCCCCAAATACGATATTCGTTATCATCCATGAATTTCACAACAGGAATACCTTTATTTACTAAATCTAGTAAAAGCGTGTTTTTCCATTTATCTTTTTCTAACAAATGCTCTCCCTTAGGTTCGATAAACATACAAATATAAATGTTGTTTTTACCTTTATCTGTTTTTTCTTCTAGCTCTTTATTTAGAATTAAAACATAGTCTGGCTCAAATTTAGAGCCATCTTCAAAAGAATAAATAGCTACCTGTATTTCATTTCTAATTAAGACTACTGTTTGGAACTTATTTTTTAATTCTTCTACCATTGTACTGAAATACTTAACAAACTTCTTCTCTTCACTAGTCCCGAAATTATCGTTATATGCATACCAGTTTTTATCTGACAGATCCATGCGATATGTACTATTTACTAAACTATCATTTTGTGAAACACCTGCACCCCATGACTCGTCATCTTTTTCCACTGTAATATTTCTTGTACGATTAGTAAAAACTTCTCTAATAGGTTTACCTTGAAAATCAGTTGTTCCTTTATATGAAATCTCAATTGTCTGAATATAATCGGATACTATTTGTAAAGTCTCTTTGCACGCATTTAACATGTTTTCAATACTTGGTTTAGCTCCTTCTAACACTAAGAACGTTATTGGAAAATTCCCTAAATATTTTGGACTTGTCAAAAATTCTTTAACACTTTTAATATTAGGAAATTTTTGCTTCAACTTGTCAAATGATAATGTTGGTTCAAAGCATCTATAAGCTTTATAAATGATATTATATTGAATCTCGCCAAACCTCACAGGATCTAAATCAACAAATTTCAATTTTGATGAATTTACATCATCTTCAAATAAAGCTCCCACAAAAGACGCACTTGATTTACATTTATATGTCTTACCCATAGTTCTTATTTTTTCAGGAAGTGATGTAACAGTACTCCTGCTAACTTCAACTTTACTATTTAAGAAAACAAAACCTTCCATATATACTTTTGTTCTCTTGAAATCATCTTTAAGTCGGTAGACAAATTGCTTTGTTTCAGTTTCTGGAAGTAATCCTGTTTGTTTTAATGCCCGTTTAATTTCATCGATATATCTCGAATCGTCCATGCAATGATATAAAAGAGTTTCGCATATTGAATACGGACTTGAATAATCTGAATATTTTCTTTTTTCCCTTGGTTGATCATTAGTAAACTGGAAAGGGCAATATCTAGCTCCACGTCCTATTAATTGTGCTTCGCTAATTGTATATTTCGATACTGTCCCTTTAGGACCCCCTTGACGTGTTTCATATAGCCTAACGATATCAAACAAAGACAATACGTCCCATCCCTCAGTTAGTTTATCAACTATAAAAATTAAACGATAATTGTTATCCTTTTCATCAAGATTATTTACTATGTTTTCATTTTCGGAATTCAGTTCGTTCATGTTCACGCAATTAGATTGAGAAAAGTCTATTTTAATTAAATCGACCAATTCATCATTTGTTAGGTTAATATCATTAAGGAATTTAAATGCATTACGAAATATTTCATTTCCCGAATTTGTTATTTTAATATTTTCTATATCAGCTGGAGATAATATCTTAAGTTTTTCATGAAATTCTTTATAGAAACTATTAGATTCGCTTATCGTTTTAGACTTTAATAACACAACAGGTTTTATAGAAATATTGTGCTTTTCAAAAAGCAGCTTTCTGTACTCACTTAAAATTATCGCCTGTAAAGTTCTACCCCATTTCGTAGTACTACTTTGCAAGTTCATAAATTCTTTTGTATATCTCGCTTTTCTAAATTCTTTCAAATCAAAATTATAGATTATTTTATCAATATATTTGCTCTTAACGTTTACGTCTTGAATATCACATGTGGCGGTAAACTCCAAAAGGACATTGTCTTTATTCGCTAAAAAAATTTTATTAACAGTGTCTTCCCAAGTTGCATTTTCTTCATTTTCTTTTTTATCTTTAGAAGTTGTTGAATTTAGATGGTGTGCTTCATCAGCGATTAATACGATTTTTTCATTTTCAAAGTCTTCAATTGTTAGCGAACCTTCTCTGATAAGACTTAATGAACTATGAATTCCTTGAACAGTATTAAAACAAATATTTATAGAATACTTATCGGCCTCATCAAAATTCCTAACCTCATTGATTTTTATATTGTTACCATTAATATTTACTGTTTTGTTAAATAAATATTTTGATGATGCTTTTTCAAGAAAATTAATTCGAGTTTTAGAGACAATATTTGTTTGATTTGTAAAGAATAAAAAGTTTCTATAGCCCAAATTATAATAGTATAAAATATCCATTGCCATGATTACTGTCTTTCCAGAGCCAGTAGCCATATGGTATAAAATATGAGTTTGTTTATTCTTACTTAGATTGCTTGTTAAATACAAAATAGTATATTCTATTGCTTCTTTTTGATAATCACGAAGTTTAATATTGCTAGATAAGTTATCTACTAAAAACTGTGGTATTTCCGCAGAAAACCCTGCTTCTTTTAAAGTTGCAATTTTTTTATATAAAAAGCTCATAATTATTCACCATAAAAGGACTTTGTAAATGCTTTGTCAGTATCTGACACCCCTTTATCCTCATCTTCGATTTCTGAATAATTAATATAGAGTAGATTCTTGTCTAGAATTTTTATAAGAACTTTCTTTTTATCTGAAAGAGACAGTGCATTGAAAATCTCGACATTTTTAATTGCCTTCATTGCATCAATATCTATCTTATAGTTTAGTACAAATGGAGAATTCGTTAATTTATCATAAATACTGCTTATATTGCTTTCATCTGCTTCAGAAATATCATCAATCAACTTATAATTTTGTTCTAATAGTTCGCAGTAAATGAATGATCCACCGCCATGATACTTACATTCATTTGTCACTCCCGAATTATCTTCACCCTTAATCACTTTTTTCAATCTTTCGCAAATAGTAGTTTCGACATAGTCCATTTGTTCGATTCCTATATAACGTCTATTCATTTTTTGAGCCACTGCTGCTGTTGTTCCACTTCCTAAAAAGAAATCAAGTACGATATCTCCTTCATTAGAAGAAGTTTCAATTATTCGCTTAATTAACTTTTCTGCCTTTTGTCCTTTAATCTCATCTACACCTAACATTTTGCTCACTTTCTCACCAGAAAAAGAAACAACGGCAATGCTATTCAATTTATCATATATTGAACAATTCCATGTATCTTCAAGCGGGTATTGTTCTGGTAAGCCTTCAGTCATCAACATTTTTGAATATTTGCTTAAGAACCCTTGTGGTATGGATGTAAAAGTATCTTCAAGTTCTTTTAATACTTTTTTCAAAGAATCATTATTAAATCTTTCTTGAAAATCAGAATCTCTTTGCAGATACTTTTTATTAAACACGAAATTGTTAGGATCTTTTGTATAGTATAAAATGGTGTCATGATTTCTAATATAATTTTTTGCTATTGTCTTATATCCAGACAGCCATCCTATTCGCCATATGATCTCACGTTGAAAACACTCTCTATCAAACACTTCATCCATTAATACTTTTAAATAATGCACTTCATTGTAATCCATAGAAACATATATGCTACCATCTGGAGCCAATAAACGTTTAGCTACTTCTAATCTATTCTTCATAAATGTCAGCCAAGTTGAGTGATTAAAAGTATCATTATATTTAAATGTATCAGATTGAGTATTATATGGTGGATCTATAAAAATAAGTTTAATTTTTCCTTCATATTTTGGCAATAAACTATATAAAGCTATAAGGTTATTTCCTTTAATAATATAATTGTCATCAGTAGTACAATCAAACTCAGTTTGAATATTACCGTCGAATTTGTAATGTTTTTTAAGCACTTTTGGCTCAAATAATACATCTATATATTCTTTGCAAAGAACTTCATTCAGCATACTTTCATTTCTTTTATCATCTTCCTTAGTTTGGCCACCAAGTAATACGGCATCTTTATATGGAAATGACAAAACAACATCATCTTTGCTTTTTAGGAAATCACCATTCGAGTCTATCAAGCCTATCTTGTTTTTGTAAGAAGTATAGCTATCAGGTAAAAAATTATTATTGCTAACAATCCATGAAAATTTCACTTTATCAAAAACTAATATGCCATTATTCTCGATAAAAAAAGCTTTTTTGAATTCTTCATCACTTAATAAAATTGACATTAAGTGTTCATCTAAATTTAAAGCAGCTGTTTTTACCTTTCCTTTAATTACTTCTCTGTTTTCGTCTAAGAAATAATCGTCTTCTTTGATTTTATTGTTTAATTTGTCTATTAATGTAATCATACTATTTCTCCTCCAAATCAATATTATTTTCTTTACACAATTCCACTATTTTTCGTTTAACCTTAGTTGTAGGCTCATGCTTACCAGTTTCCCATCTATTTATAGAGGCAAAGGAAACACCTAGAATAACTGCTAATTCTTCCTGTGTGATAATTAGCTTTTCTCTTATTTCTTTGACTAACTTTTGATAATTCATTTTTATCACCATTTATCCATAATTTACTTGTAATTAGTATAACACTTTTTTATCAATAAATCTATAAAATCATAAATTAAAATCAAAAATATTTTAAATTTTTCTCAAATCGTTAAAAAGTAGCCTAATCGTTAAAAAGATGGGTAATCGTTCAATTTATGGGGTAATCGTTAAAAAGTAGGGTAATCGTTCAATAGTTGATTTACAAATAAAAAAAAGACCTGCAAATAGCCTATATAATGACTACTTCAGGTCTTACTTTGTATCACTTCTGGCGGCAGATAGGAGATTTTTCCCTTTCTGCCAAAGAAAAAAGGCTTGATAACATTGTATCAAACCTATTCATTCAATATGGAGCAAGTAACGGGATTCGAACCCGTATCTTCGCCATGGCAAGGCGACATAATAGCCCTTATACTATACCTGCATACTATCTAATATTATACCAAAAAAATAATGTAAAAACAACCTTTTTATA
>Ga0265295_1006239_pt1 | contig 14562 bp, 13 predicted proteins | sample Munlansysbiofilm_FD_192503 | JGI IMG/M metagenome (GOLD analysis project Ga0265295, IMG submission 192503) | Leachate microbial communities from a municipal landfill in Southern Ontario, Canada - Methane capture system biofilm | ecosystem: Engineered > Solid waste > Landfill > Unclassified ... | reverse complement strand
CGTCCAATGTAAAAGGCGTATTGTGCCAGTGCTTCTTTAACAATAATGGAAATGATAGTAACCACGATAGCAATTGTACCAAACTCAGTAGATTTCTGGTTTTTAAATTGAGTAAATGAATCTTTAAGGAAGTCAAACGCAATTATTCCTAGAAGGAAAGCGATAAATAAAGCGGCAATCTGTTCCCAGCGTCCATGCCCAAAAGGATGCTCGGTGTCAGGTTTCTTTGAGGACAACTTAACTGCAACAATAACTATTATTGAACTTAAAGAGTCCGAAAGCGTATGCCATGCGTCTGCTGTCAAAGCAATTGAACCCGTTACAAAACCCGCCCAAAATTTTAAAATGAAAAGAATACTATTTACAATTAATGAAATAATTCCCTCTAAGTATCCTGCTCTTGTTTTATCCATAAACTCAATATAGTTAGTGCTATCTAATCATTAAACTATCTCGTTGAAGCATTTCAATGATTTGACAGATTTATTTAATAATACAATTAGAATTTCTTTTTCTGATTCTGTCATTCCCTCGGTTAGCAAATCAGCTATCCGTTTATGCAACTCTGTGTGCAACGAGGCGGCTTTTTCTCCTTTCTCCGTTAAATGAACATGGGCACTTCGTCTATCATTATCCGAGGAAATTTTATATAGAAATTTATTTCTCTCAAGTCTTTCAATCATTACAGATATTGATGCTTTAGCAATATTCATTTTTTCAGCTAATTCTGTAAGTGAAGGGTTCTGCATAACCTTAATTAATTCAATGCAATAAAACTGTCTCGATGTCAGATTCTTCAAATCTGTTTCTTGTTTCATTTCCTCTTCAAGTAACTCACTTGAATGTAAAATTGAATTCAATATTTGCTCTAGACTTCTTTGCATATTCTAATAATTACGATGCAAATATAATGGTTAATTAGATATATCTAACTATATTTCGAAAATATTTTTCTTAAATCAAATTTTTAATGTTTTTCAGGGGATTTTTCTTGCATGCCCCCTAACGGTTTGTGTATGAAGCGTTGGGCATTTCGAAGCACTTTCCTGTCAAACTGCTACAATGTTTATTAAGTGTAACGCCCTTGAAATTAGTACTATCTGCCCAATGATTTATACACTTTGTTAGCAACTGGGCGTTCATTTTTCATCCTGACAGTCAGTGTTTTAAATCTATTTATTAGTCTTTATTATTGCACAGACTTTCCAACGAAGCACAAATTTATTTTGTTTTTTTGTGGGAGGGCAACCCTAAAACCGCCCTTAAAGGCGGTTACTTGGGCTGGCTTTGTAAGCTCTTTGGCAAGCTTTGGTCGTGCGTTGGCTCGTGGGGCTTGCCAATGTGCTTACAAATAGGGAGGGCAATTCCACTATCCTCTTATGGTTTTGCCCAATGCTTCTAATAGTTGTGGACTGTCCTCTAAACCAATCTTTGCTACGGCATAGAACTCACTCATCCAATCATCTATCTTTACAAATGCTGCATCTTTTGCTTTTGTAGCGTCTTGAGATTCCCCTTTTTCTTTCAGGTAAACTGCTCTTGCTGCTTCTAATTCAGAAATCAATGAGTTTGCCGCTGTCAAGTCGTCAACGGAGATTTTTAAACGGGCTAATTTACCTTGAATCGCTGTATCGGTTGATGCTACTGAATAAAATTTTCTTGCTGCTTCAAGCCATTTCATATAAGCTCTTGGCATTGTCCCTGAAATAGCCAATTTGTCGGCGGTTAACGAGTCGTTACGGAATACAACTTTTGCTTTCTTGCGATGAATGCTGAATGTATCTTCTAATTGTTCCTTTTTACTCGAAAAATCGGCGTAAGCGGCAGATGTTTCATCGTCTTCGGTTTTGTTTGCATCGTATGCAGTTCGGGTTTTTGTTAGCAATGCTTTACCTTCTGCAATAACTGTCGAATCGCAGCCTAAATCTGCCATGATTGCTGAAATTTCAGGTTGGGTTTCTGCATTTTCCAATGCGATGCGATACAATTCCAATGTTGCTGTGTCTGTAAGTTTTGTCCGTGATGCCATAATTTAATTTTTGAAGGTTTATAATTAATTACTTTTGGGTTTTTCGCTTTTACAATTCTGTTTTTCAGCTTTACAATTGCGTTTTTCCCACTCACATTTTCCCTTTTCGGATTTGGAATTGTATTTTCCGAACGTACCGAAAAATTTTCCTTACTCGCTTGTCTGGTTTTCCTTTCTACTATTGAATATCCCGAACTTACACCTGCTATTTTCCAACTTGTTACTGCTTTTGTAAAACTAAATGTTAAATATAACGAAAATACTTTTTGTTAGAACTCAGTTAACACTTCCATTTTATTAAAAAATTAGCAACAACTTTCATCCTTCTGAATCGAAGGGCATTTTACCGAACCATACGAACAATATACACAGCAGTCACCTGTATTTGGTTTTAATAGGTTTTTGCAATTTTCACATTCATAAAAGAATTGACATGCATTATCAGGCATAGTTTCTTCTTTTTGGAAACGACATTTCGGGCATGTAATAATAGACTTTAGAATAATTGGCTTCATTATTTTCCAAGTTTTAGTATCCTAAAAGCACCCCTTACTACAATCAAAAACACAATTGAACCAACTATCAAATCAGGATACTTTGATTGAGTAAGTAAAACCAAAAACCCTGCAAGAATTACACCTCCATTTATTATAACATCATTGGAGGTAAAAATCATACTTGCCTTCATGTGTGCTTCATTACTTTTTGATTTTTGTAGAATATATAAACATGCTGCATTTGCTATTAATGCAAGGATTGAAACGCCAATCATTATTCGATAATCAGGCATGGCTTCTGAACCAATAAACCGTCTGGTTACTTCTATTATACCTAAAAGGGCTAATGATAGTTGAAAGTAACCGCTTAGACGAGCAACTCTTTTTTTTCGTAAAACTGTTGAGCCTACTGCCCATAAGCTTAATCCATATACAAAGGAATCGGCTAACATATCCAACGAATCGGCAACCAATCCCATCGATTTAGAAATAAAACCCGTGGTGATTTCAATAATAAAAAAAACAAAATTGATTATCAGCACCGTCCAAAGGAGTTTGGATAGTACTGATGAATTGTCCTTGAATTCATCCTGTTTGGCAACAATTGTTTCTTCGTGTTCAGCGCCTAAATTGAGTTCTTTCAGTCGTTTTTCTATTTCCGGGTTTTCTTCGGAATGAAAAACGGTGAGTTTTCGGTTTTCAATATCGAACACCAAACTTTTAATAGCGGAAAGCCCTTCAAGTTTCATCCTGATAAGGGCTTCCTCGGAAGGGCAATCCATTTTGGGAATGTGAAATAAACTCTTTTGCATATTATTATTTTTTGTATGCCAATAATCTTAATGCATTAAATACCACAACAAGGGTTGAACCTTCGTGAATGAGTACGGCAATACCAATGCTGGCCAAACCAAGGATAGTTGAAGGAATAAGTATCGCTACGACACCCAGGCTAATCCAAAGGTTCTGTTTTATTATACCTTTTGCCTTTCTGCTCAGGCCAATAGCAAATGGAAGGGTTTCCAGTTTGTCGCCCATTAGGGCAATATCAGCGGTTTCGAGTGCTACATCCGAACCGGCCGCACCCATGGCTATGCCAACGGTGCTGTGGACCATTGCGGGGGCATCATTTACCCCATCACCTACCATCGCTACTTTTGATTCTTTTTCTTTCAATTTCTTTATGGCATCTACTTTTTCCTCCGGCAACAGGCTGCCCCAGGCATCGGTCAGGCCTATTTCTTTGGCCACGGCATCCGCCACTTTTTGGTTGTCGCCTGTGAGCATGACCATGCGTTTGATTCCGAGTTTCTTTAATTGTTCCAGCGTGCTTTTTGCTTCTGCCCTCGGTGTGTCCATTAAGGCGATGATGCCCACATAATCGCTATTCCGGCGAACAAGCATGGTGGTGTTCCCTTCAGATTCAAGAGCTTTTACTTTTTCTGTAATTTCCTCCGAAGGCTTTTTGTCATCAAGTGCTTCATACAGTTCCAGGTTTCCTATATAAACTTTGTCTTCACCCAGTGTTGCTTTTATTCCTTTTCCCAAAACGGCTTCAAGGTCTTTGGCTTCGGGAATATTATCTCCTTTCAAGCGTGTTTTGCCGTCCCTAACCACCGCCTTTGCCAACGGGTGGTCACTCAGGTTTTCTACGGCTATGGCCATTTTTAGCAATTCATTCTCATCGATATTGTTCAGCGGGATTACTTTAGTGAGTTTTGGCTTGCCTTCGGTAAGGGTTCCTGTTTTATCGAAAGCAAGGGCGGTTAAAACTCCCAAGTCTTCCAGCGGCCGTCCTCCTTTAATAAGTACGCCGCTTTTTGCAGCCCTGGCAACCCCGCTCAGCACTGCGCTGGGTGTGGAAATGGCCAGGGCACAAGGGCTGGCGGCTACCAGAACGGCCATTGCCCTGTAAAAGCTGTCGCTAAAATTTTCATCAATAACCAAAAAAGCCCCAAGCAACAACACGACCAAACCCAAAACAGAGGGCACAAAATATTTCTCGAATTTATCGGTAAACCGTTGTGTTGGCGATTTCTGCGTTTGGGCTTCATTTACAAGTTTTACCAAACGGGAGAGGGTGGAATCGCTGGCTTCCTTTATAACTTTAACTTCCAACGTATTGTTGCCATTGATTGTACCTGAGAAAACCCTGTTTTTATCACTGATATCTTTTTCATTGGAGTAGTCCTTCTCCGGGTCATCCACAGGCATTTTATCTACCGGTACACTTTCGCCCGTGATGGGGGCCTGGTTCACGCTGCTTTCGCCGTTGACCACAACACCATCTGCCGAAATTTTACTGTTGGGCCGCACCACGATAATATCCCCAATTTCAAGGGTTTCAATCCCTACTTCTTCAGTTTTCCCGTTCTTTTTCCGCAGGGCTGTTTTGGGCGCCAGGTCGGCCAAAGCCGCGATTGATTTGCGGGCTTTGTTCATGGCATAATGCTCCAGAGCGTGCCCCATGCTAAAGAGGAACAGCAACAAAGCGCCTTCTGCCCATTCACCCAGGATAGCTGCCCCTATGGCTGCCACCAACATGAGAAAATCAATTTCAAAACCACCTTTGGCAATGGTTTGTATGGCTTCTTTGGCTGTATAAAAACCACCAAAGAAATACGCTCCGATGTACAGCGATAAGCTAATCCACGATGGGACTGCATCCACGAAAGAGAGGCCAAAACCAATGGCCAGTAATATTCCCGAAAGGATAGAGAAAATCAACTCCGTATTTTTACCTAAAAGGCCGCCATGGGCATGTTCATCTTCTTCCCCTTCTTTTTCTTCGTGTTCAGGCTTCTTGCCTTTCTGCACTTTCTCCGTTTCTTTGGTGCCGCGAAGATATTTCCCGGCTTCTAAAGCAGTATCGGTTATGCCAAGGCCTTCTTTTCGTAAGGCTTTAACTATCGCTGCTTCATCAATTTTTCTTGTGTCGAATTCAGTCCGTACCATTCCCGAGGCAGAAACCGATGCTTCAATTATGCCGTTTAGGCTGAGCAGGTTGTGCTCGATACTGCGCGCATGGCGCGGGTGGCGGATGCCTTCTACCCCGATGAGCTTGTGCCCGGTTTTTTCGGTGATGGACGCCCCGGTTTGCCGGGCAATTGAACGTACGCGGTCAATGGAAATCAATTCCGGGTCATAGTGAAAACAGAGCTGGGGTACGCCATTTTCAGCAGCTTCTGAAACGTGAACTTTTTCCAGTCCTTTTTGCTCCTGAAGCAGTGAGATAAGCTCCTGAACACATTGGTCTTTTTCGTCAGGTACTTCGGGCAGGATGAGTGGTATTTCTATCTGTAGCTTTTTCATGTTCCTTTTATATTAACGATGAAAATAATCAATATTACTATTGGCAAAACCTAAGGTAATGAAAAGGCTGCCATAAATCAAAATCAGATTTGCAGCAACCTTTTCAATTTTTTACAACCCGTTTTCCAATCCTGTTTTTACCCGGTAAGCTTTCTCAACATCAGAAACATAAATTAAACCATCACCAGGATTCAGGGTTTGCCCGAATTCCGATATAATATGTACGACTTTGTCCACCTCGTTTTTACTGACTACAAGTTCCAGTTTGGCCACTTCGCTGTCGGTAATGGAAAATTTTTGGGACACAAAGGCATCCTCATCCTGTAATTTTCCGGTACCTTCTGCCGATGAAATGGTCATGTTTTCAAAACCTGCATCTTTTAGATGGTGTACAATGTCGTTCACTTTATTGGGGCGTATAAATGCTTTTATTTCTTTCATAGTCTTAATTTTTAATGTTCATGTTCTGTTTCTTCTTTTTTCATATCGGCCAGCAGATAATAGGCTGCATTCATTACAATTTGAGTATCATCAGATAATGGACTGAGCAACTTTATTTCGGTGTAGCCTCCGTCCTGCTTTCCAGTGATGACCTCTACCATTCGGAAAGCCATTACATGGCTATCGTTTTCGTCTTCATGTCCTGCTTCGCCCTCATGTTCCTCATGGTTTTCTTCAGCCTCATGTTCATGTCCTTCATGTCCTTCTTCGTTTTCTGCTACTGCTTCGTCTACATGCCCCTCATGTTTTTCTGCTTCAACCGATTCATCTAAAATAAAGATATAGGATTTCGTTCCTTCGGCAACCACAGCATCGTTAGGGAGGGTGCGGGTGTTATTTTCATCGGTGTGGATATGCCCCGAAACATACATTCCGGGAATCAGATTGCCTGGATTTTTATCGAGGCGTGCGTGGATGTGTACTGCCCTGGTGTTGGGCTCAAACTCTTTACCGATGGCAAAAATAGTTGCACTCAATTCTTCGCCCGGACGGTTGGAAACGGTAAAATCAATTTTTTGTCCATTTTCTAAAAGGTGTACATCATTTTCATACACCATAAAGTCGGCGTGAATTTCCCGGTTGTCGGTAATGCTAAAAAGTTGGTCTTTGGCATCGACATACGTTCCCACCTTAATATTCACGTCATTAACAAAGCCGCTTATGGGTGAAAGTATGGAAATGGTGTTTGAAATACTTCCTTCTTTTACTTTATCGGGCGAAAGGTGGAGCAGTTGAAGCCTTGATTTTAACCCTTCGTAACGTGCATTGGCGGTATTGAATTCCGATTTTACCCGTTGGAAGTCCTTTCCCGCACCTACGTTATTTTCGAAAAGTTCTTTCTGACGTGCATATTCCTGTTCAAGAAATTCGAGTTTGTTGGCTGTTTCGGCAAATTCTTCCTGAAGGGCAATATAATCCGGATGCTCCAGTATGGCCAACACCTGACCCTTGTTTACTTTATCGCCATGAAAAACCTTTATTTCTTTTACATTTCCACCAATAATGGCCGTAACATCAGCACTGGCAGCGGGTGGAACTTCCAATTGCCCGTTCGTTTTTACAAGCGTTGTAAGATTTCGCATTTGAAAATTGCCCAATTGCAGATTTAAGGCTTCACGCTGAAGTTCATTCAGCATTACCACACCTTCAGGGCTTTCATGCTCTGCATGTTCCCCGGCTTCACTGTTTTCTTTTTTGTTGCTGTTGCACGACATGAGTGTTACTACTGCAAGAAGTGCTAAAAATATTTTCGTTTTCATTTTTATCTGTTTTTATAATTATTGACCTGTTATGTATTCCAATTGTTCTTTAATTTCAAAGAAATCCGATAGCCGGGATAAATACTCCTGCCTGGTTTTTATGGCTGATTCGGTATTCTGGATAAATTCAATATAACTGAGGCTGCCCAAACGGTAACCCAGGTTTGCCGCTTCAATTTGCTCGGCAGCAAGCGGCAGGGCTTCGCTTTTATAATATTCCAGCACTTCGCTCATTACCCTGTAACGGCTTAAAAGTTCCTTGTAAGAGGCAGTCAGCTCCAATTCCCTTTGCTTGTATTCCTGACCGGTAATCTGGTAGTTTATATGGGCGGCTTTTGTTTTTCCCGACTGGGAAAAGAACAGTAAAGGAACAGAAATGCCTGCTTCCCAACCATAAAAACCCGATGTACCATCGACCGATTGCAGCGAGTAACCCAAATCGAGTTTGGGCAGAAAATTTGCTTTTTCGGCTTTCCACTCTGCTTCGGAAACATCAAGCTGCTGCCTGTAATAATTCAATAAAGGAACATTGTTTAACGAATCACCTGAAAAGGCAGCATGAATCGTTTTATCCCACTCTTGTCCGGCATCGGTAATTTCAACACCGTTGGGGTACATCAGGTACTGGTTCAGGATTTGCAAAGAAGCCAGATATTCACTCTCAGCCTGTTTTATATTCACCATTAACTCCTGGTATTTAGCCGAGGCAGAAAGGTACTCTACTTTGGATGTTTGCTGTGTTTTAAACCGCAGTTCCGCAGCTTTAAGGAAATTGGTATAAATACTGTCGAGCTGACTATACAATTCTGTTTGTTTTCTGGCTACCAATGCCCTGTACCATGCCAGGCTCACATTTCTGACCAGTTCATTTTCTGTCAGTTCAAGCCTTGAAACAGCCAGGTTGGTACGCGACTCATTCAGTTTGCTTTTGGCAGGAATGCCAAACAGGTCGATTTCCGATTGCGTAACCCCAATTTGGGTTTGAATACCCACCTCACCGTTGCCAGTTTCCTCCTTTCCGGTATAGATTGACGTGCTGCCCAAATCGTAAGCTGTAGCTTTTAAGGCTTTTTGTTTTTCCACATTAAGCGATGCCGCTTTTAACGAAGGGTAATTCTCTTTTGCCCGTTCAATAGCCTGCTCAAGGGTAATGGTGTTTTCCTGTGCTTTCAGGCTGCCTGAAACACCAAGACCGCCAATGATAAACAGAACGGTTATTACCGTGGTATTGAGTTTTGGCGCTTTCAGCTTGTTTTTTCCCGATTCGACCATTTTGTACAGTACGGGTAGCACAACCAGTGTTAAAAGCGTAGATGTTAACATACCGCCAATAACCACGGTGGCAAGCGGGCGTTGCACTTCTGCCCCTGCTGAGGTGGAAATAGCCATAGGCAGGAAACCCAAAATATCGGTTGATGCAGTCAGGAATATAGGGCGTATCCGGCGAAGGGACCCCTGTTTAATAATTTCGCCAAGGCTGAGTTTTCCTTCTTCTTTCAACTCGTTAAATCCGCTTATCAACACCAGTCCGTTCAATACAGCCACACCAAAGAGCACAATAAAGCCGACCCCTGCCGAAATACTGAAAGGCATATCGCGCAGGTAAAGCGAAAAAATACCCCCCACTGCTGCAAAAGGAATGGCCACATAAATCATCAGGGTTTGTTTAAACGATTTTATGGCAAAGAAAACAAGCATAAATATCAATGCCAACGCAAGCGGCACAACCAGAGTAAGACGCTTTGATGCCCGTTCGAGATTTTCAAAAGCACCACCGTAGCGAATGTAATAACCCGAAGGCAGTTCCAATTTTTCATCGAGCGTCTGTTGAATTTCTTCTACCAGCGATTTAATGTCCCTGCCTTCCACGTTAATACCTACATAAGTACGCCTGTTGGTATTGTCGCGGCTTATTTGCATCGGGCCGGGTTGGTAACTGATTTCAGCTACTTCTTTTAAGGGAACCTGGTTTCCATCGGGAGTATTTACAAATAAATTCCGAAGGTCGTCAATACTCTGTCGGTGTGCTTCATCAAGTCGAACCACAAGGTCAAACATGCGTTCACCTTCATAGATAACCCCGGCAACGCCACCGCTAAATGCAGTCTCTACCACAGTATTCAGGTCTTTTATTTTTAACCCGTACTGCCCCAGTTTGGTACGATTGTATTTTACCGTAATTTGAGGCAGCCCACGGGTTGCTTCGGCTTTGATGCCTTCAATTCCTTCAATCCCTGCAATTAAGCCGGAAATTTCTTCGGCTTTGTCGGCTAGCATATTCAGGTCATCACCGTATAATTTAATAGCCACATCTTCACGAATTCCGGTTAGAAGTTCGTTGAATCGCATCTCGATTGGCTGGGTAAACTCATAGTTTATACCTGGCAAAACACTTACCTTTTCTTTTACCTTATCAATCAGTTCCTGTTTTGATTCAACCTTTGTCCATTCATCCTCTGGTGTAAGTATGACAAATATATCGGCAATATCAATCGGCATGGGGTCGGTAGGCAAATCTGCCACCCCAATACGGCTTTGTATGGATGCTATCTCGTCCGGAAAATTTTCCAATACTATTTGTTCGATACGGGTAGAGGCTTTTTCTACCTCAGATAGCGATGTTCCGGGCTTCAGGAAAGCCTGAAAAGCAAAATCGCCTTCGTCCAACTGAGGGATAAATTCGGCTCCCATACGTGAGAAAAGGAATCCTCCGGAAATTAAGAGCACCAAGGCAATTCCCAATACAAGCTTACCTTTGCGTAAAGCCCAGGCAATTACCGGTTCGTACAGGTTTTCAAGCTTTATAATAAATTTCTCTCCCCAGGTTTTTTTATCTGTTTTCGGAGGTTTCAGGAAAAGTGCTGCCATCATAGGGATGTAGGTAAGACACAGCACCATCACACCCAACACGGCAAAACCAAAGGTCATGGCCATGGGTATAAACATTTTGCCTTCCACACCCTGCAATGCCAGTACAGGAATAAAAACAATAAGGATAATCAGCTGCCCGAAAAATGCGGAGTTCATCATTTTACTGGCTGAATTATAGGCTATTTCGTTTCGCCGGGGCAGCCCCAGTTTTTTTCCGATAAATTCATTCCGGTGTAGGTAAAATATCATGCTTTCCACGATGATTACCGCCCCATCGACCAGAATTCCGAAGTCGATAGCCCCGAGGCTCATCAGGTTTGCCCAAACGCCAAACACTTTCATCATGATAAACGAAAAGAGCAGGGCAAGCGGTATGGTAGAAGCTACCAGCAAACCGCCCCGTAAATTGCCCAAAAAGATGACAAGGACAAAGATTACAATGAGCGCCCCCAGTGAAAGGTTTTCGGCTACGGTGGAGGTGGTGCTTTTTATCAGTTTGCTGCGGTCGAGGAAAGATTCAATTTTCACACCTTCCGGCAACGATTTTTGGATTAACGCCATACGTTCCTTCACATCCTTGATAACATCGTTGGAGTTTTCGCCTTTAAGCATCATTACAATACCCCCCACGGCTTCGCCTTTACCATTTTTGGTGAATGCCCCATAGCGAACAAAACTGCCGTATTTTACTTCAGCCACATCACGTATAAAAACAGGTTGCCCTTTTACATTGGCAACCGGGGTATTGCGGATGTCATCGAGCGAACGCATCAAACCTTCGCCACGGATAAAGTTGGCTTGAAAATTTTTCTCAATGTAAGCCCCTCCCGTATTCTGATTATTATCTTCCAAAGCCTCGAAAATGTCGGCAATGGTGAGGTTCATGCTACGAAGTTTATCGGGGTTTATAGAAATTTCGTATTGTTTGCCCCGCCCGCCAAAGGAGTTTACTTCAACTACGCCCGGAACCATTGCCATCTGGCGTTTTACAATCCATTCCTGCATGGTGCGCAGTTCCATGTCATCGTAAATGGTATCATAGCCGGGTTGTACTTCGAGGGTGTACTGGTAAATCTCACCCAATCCGGTACTAATGGGAGCCATAAACGGCTCGGCAAATCCTTCAGGGATGTTCTCCTTAATTTCGGCCAATGCCTCACTCACCAGCTGTCGTGGAAGGTATGTCCCCATATTATCCTCAAATACTATTGTTACCACTGACAATCCGAACCGTGAAACAGAGCGGATTTCGGTAACCCCCGGCAAGTTAGCCACCGAAAGTTCCACCTGATAGGTTACAAACTGCTCTATGTCTTCGGTTCCCAAATTGGGTGCGGTGGTAATTACCTGCACCTGGTTATTGGTAATGTCGGGAACAGCATCCAATGGCACTTTGGTCATCGACCAGATACCCCCGATGATAAGTCCTATGGTCATTAAACCAATGAGGGCTTTGTTCTTTATTGAAAAAGATATGATTCTGTTTATCATTTGATATTGATTTTATTTATTAAAACTCTATTTATTTTTTTAATGTTTTGATTCATAATATTTATTGAAATTTTCTTTATTTCTGAAATAAACCAATTCAGGATTATTCCTTGTTTTTAAGACCAATAATTGCATCCGCTTTATTAATTGAATCACCTGAAAATGCATCAGGAACTATTGCAACTTTTCTGAAATGCTTTACGAGATGGTTAAAACATGCCTGACTACAGAAATAATACGTTTTGTCCTCGAAAACTGCTTTAGTACTTTCATGAATCTGAAGGTTATCCCCATTCATGCAAGTCAGTTTTTCTGGCACTTCTTCGCTATACCATGCAATTTTCCGCCAAGTATATTTAGTGTCGCACCAATAGGTATAAAAAATAAGAATTGACATTAAGCATAGAAAAAGGATGCTGAAACTTATCAGCATGGTTCTGTTAAATTTTTTTTCATCAAGCTTTTGCTTTTCAACTAGCTGCTGCTTGCTTAATCTCTTTTTCTTCATTATGTGAAAGACTAAGTGATTACTACTGCCGATAAAATAATCTATCGGTTAAAATAATATGAAAAGAAATTAAACAGTTGCAGGGGGTGCCCTCAACGAATGGTTGGTAAGGAATATTTGTTTATGCGGAAAGAATATGAAACAATGGGTATAGTTTACCACATTGAGTTTTGACGCTAATTCAATATTTGTGTTAATACCAAAAAGGTCAAGGTTGAAGTTTGATGCAGGGGAGGAAAGTAAAATTAAATCATTTCCGGTTTCCGAAATAATAAGGTTAAATGCATGACAATGCGTATCCGGGTTTTCATTGTGTCTGTCCGAATTGGTAGTTTCGCATTCTAAATTTTCGGGATGTGCTTCGATGGAATCGAAGTGATGATGATGAGGGATTGTAGCATGAAGTAATATTATCAGCCCTGCCAACAATATTAATACAATTCTACTATTTTTCCCTTCAAACATATTTTATTCAAAATTTAATATTACAACGACAAAGCTAATAAAATGTTGATGCAACCCGGTTGCAAAGTTATTGTTTGCAATTTGAACAAGTCCCTTTCACAACCATATTCACGCTTTCGAGTTGAAATTTTGCCGGTAAATTAATTTTAGGAACGGGTATGTCAGAGAGGCAATAAGTCTGCCCACAAACGGCACATAAAAAATGAACATGCAGGTCTTCGGGGTGGCATTGGCAAGCGTCCTGACAAAGCGCATATCTTAATGAGCCGGAACCATCTTCAATCGAATGAATCAGTTTGTTTTCCTGAAATGTTTTTAGCGTTCGATATAAAGTTGCTTTGTCGGCTTTTTCAAATTTTTGTTCCAATTCCGGCAGGCTGATAGCTGTTTTTTGTTCGGTTAAAACCTGTAAAACCAATTCGCGCATGGCGGTCGGTTTAATGTTTTTGGATTTGAGTTTGTTGTCTATTTCCTTTTTCATTTTGTCTGGTTCATTTCTTAATAGCTCAAAAGTAACAATTCAGCACGAGTGCGTAGGCAAAATTGCAGCTCTTTTACAAGCCTTTGGTTTGGGCGTTGGCTTGTGGGGGCTTGGAAATGTGCTGCAATGTGGGTGGGGTTTCTTCTTTTTGCGGGGGGGGGAGAAAAAAACAAAATAAATTCCTCAAAGTTTGCACTATCCTATCAATTGAGTTCTCTTTTTTCGCCTTGTTGCTAACGGATGATGGTATGGTGTCGTGCGGGATTACGGAGCGATTTCCTATCAGTTTACACCAACTTTTTTTACGAGCCACAAACATTCGCATACCTCTGAAACCCGCATGCACTATACCATGTGTTGTGCTTATGTGGCTTATGCTGCAACTTCAATTCCTGTCTTTTTTATTTCTACAACAAATGGATTTCCCGACTCAAAATCGTCATGAGAAATTGGATGTGGTTCAATCCTTGAATCAATCTGCGCTGCCAACATCATAAGTTGTACCTGAATATCAAATCGCTTTGAATCATCTAGGTTTGTAAAAATCAATGCTACGTCTATATCGCTATCCTCTGTTGATTTTCCTTTAGCATATGAGCCAAATAGATATACCCTCTCTATATCAGCGAATTTACCCTTAATCAAATCCAAATATTTTGCTATTGTAGTATCAATGTTTTTATCCATGGTCTTAGTTCTTTTAATTTATCAATCCACTCTACGGTAAATTCAGGCGTACATTGTTTCTTGAAGCTCATTTTATAATCATCGTATCTGGCATTGATATTAAATGCTGTAATAGTCACAAGTTGCATTTTTATATCATCCGTTAAACTCAATTCAGCTTTCTCTGCAAGTCTCAAAAGGTTGTGAATATAAGGTGGATAGTCAGATTTTACCTTGACATAATAAGCCTTTAAAAGTTTCTCAATCATTAAATGGCCAATAAATAAAGACCAACTAAATCTTTTTGAATCAAACATTGCAATCATTGTCTCGTAATCATCATCTGAGCCAGCAATCCAATACTCAATCAGTTTATCCTTATTGAAATCTTTATTATCCATAAGTTCAAAAATACGAAAAAATCAATAATCCATGCTTCGAACAATGACGAAATGCTCTTTTGCCATTAAGCACAACGTCTG
>Ga0265295_1006238_pt1 | contig 14565 bp, 9 predicted proteins | sample Munlansysbiofilm_FD_192503 | JGI IMG/M metagenome (GOLD analysis project Ga0265295, IMG submission 192503) | Leachate microbial communities from a municipal landfill in Southern Ontario, Canada - Methane capture system biofilm | ecosystem: Engineered > Solid waste > Landfill > Unclassified ... | reverse complement strand
CAAGCATTGCGAACAAAAAATAATCGGAAATTTGCGGATTGACCCCAAAATTCTCATCCAAAGTCTATTTCATTTTTTATTTCAAAGATTTTTCTGTTTTTTTCTTTTTTGAAAAATTAAAAATTTGCGGATTGACCCCAAAATTCTCATCCAAAGTCTGTTTCATTTTTTATTTCAAAGATTTTTCTATTTTTTTCTTTTTTGAAAAATTAAAAATTTGCGGATTGACCCCAAAATTCTCATCCAAAGTCTGTTTCATTTTTTATTTCAAAGATTTTTCTATTTTTTTCTTTTTTGAAAAATTAAAAATTTGCGGATTGACCCCAAAATTCTCATCCAAAGTCTGTTTCATTTTTTATTTCAAAGATTTTTCTATTTTTTTCTTTTTTGAAAAACTAAAAATTTGCGGATTAACCTCTCTTTTTTAAAAAACGATTGTGTATAATTTTGATTTATTTTATTGGGTCGAATCCGTTCGCTTTGTCACCGCCTTTGGCGGCGCCTGCAGCGAACGGTCGTTCCTGAAGTTTGATTAAAAATTTGAAAGACGGTTGTCAGGTTTTAATTAAATCGACGATAGAATTTCCTTTTCGCTTTTTGTTATCGTGTTTAAGTTTGGTCGGGCATTCTTATTGTTTATTTTTCTTCTTGCGGCTTTTTTGTTTCACTTTTTCATTTTTATTTTTTGGCTGTTTTCATATTTTTCAAAATCCCAAATTCCGCCCCCGCTAATTTTCGATTTGAGTGAGCGATAGCGAACGAAAAGCGGAAATTTGCGGATTGGCCCCAAAATTCTCATATCCAAAATCCGCTTCATTTTTTCATTTCAAAGATTTTTCGATTCTTTCGTTTTTTTGAAAAATTAGAAATTTGCGGATTAACCCCCAATTTTTCATCCAAAGTCCGTTTCATTTTTTATTTCAAAGATTAAACTTGACTGCCATTTTCGCTGTTTGGGCGCCGTTTGTTTTTCATTTGCCGCTTTTCGGTTTTTTTTTATCATTTATCCTTTTGATTCCTTTTCATTTTTTTAGAAAATCGGAATTGGCAAACGGTTTGTAATTGTCAATCAAACATATCCTCTCGCTTTTTGTTATCGTGTTTAAAACTTGGTCGGGCGTTCTTGTTGTTTATTTCTTGGGGTTTTTTGTTTTCATTTTATTTTTGTTTTTTCCCGTTTTCCCGTTTTCCTTTTCCTATTTGTCATCGTTTTAATTCCCTTTCAGCAATATTATATATTATGAATTCGATTTTTTTAAAAAAATTAAGAAACGGAAAAGACAATTTATGACATTAAAACAATCCGCCCCGATAAATATAAACGTAGCCGCCCAACTCACAAACGTTAAAAACAAAATTCCGCTCGTCCATTGCATCACCAATCGCGTGACGATAACGGAGTGCGCAAACGGGTTGCTTGCCGCGGGCGCCGCGCCGATTATGTCCGAAGACGCTCGCGAGGTGGAAGAAATCGTTTCCATCTCAAACGCTCTTGTCTTAAACATCGGAACGTTGATGCCGCTTCAGATTGAAAGCATGCTTATCGCGGGTGTTAAAGCCAAACGAATCGGGATTCCGGTCATCTTTGATCCCGTCGGCGCGGGCGCGACGAGGTTGCGCGACGATGTTTCCAAACAAATCATCGAAACCGTTCGTCCCGATGTGATTCGCGGAAACATTTCTGAAATCCGCGCTCTTTACGGGTTTGCCGGAAACACAAAAGGAGTTGACGCGGCGGCAACGGACAACGTCACGCTGGAGAACGCCGAAGAAACCGCGTTCATCGTTTCGGAGTTGGCAAAAAAATATGAGTGCATCGTGGGCGCGACCGGGGAGATTGACATCATTTCGGACGGCAAAAACACCTGTTACGTCGGAAACGGCCATCCGGCGCTTTGTAAAATAACGGGCTCGGGCTGTGTTTTAAGCTCTTTGGCGGGCGCTTATGTCGGAGCGGCGAAAAAGACGAGCGAGGAAAGGATGAACGCCGTCATCGGAGCTTTTGTTTTAAGCGGGCTTGCCGGGGAATACGCCGAAGCGGAAACAAAAAAAGAAGGCGGCGGGATGGGAACGTTTCATACGAAATACATGGACGCGCTGAGTTTGATTGACGCGGATGATTTCATTCAAAAAGCGAAAATTTATGTCTCGGAAACGTCATCCGACAAACATACGGACTTGTAAATAATTATTTAATTAAGGACGGAATGCATTTATTATTCACGGAATGAATTTATTTACTGTTGTATAAATCCATTTATTGTTATGTAAATATATTTGTTATTGTATGACTTTATGATTGATTGAATTTATGAATGATTTTATTTATTATTGTATAAATTTATCAAGGACTGTATAAATTTATAAACGACTTAATGAATTTATAAACGACTTAATGAATTTATTAGTAACCGAATGACTTTAATGAAATCAAAAACACAATCTTTTTTTGATTTCGGGACAGGATTATGACGGAAGAGCCCGCGGAATATATTGTTCGTAAAAAGAAGGAAACGGCGAATCCTTCGCTTTATTCGCTTTACCTTGTCACGGACAGGTCTTTTTGTCCGCCCGACCTTTTTTTATCTCAAATCAAAGACGCGATTTCGGGCGGCGTTTCGATTGTTCAGCTCCGGGAAAAAGAGATGAGTTCTCGAGATTTTTACAATTCCGCCGTTTCCCTTTCGGATTTATTAAAATCCGTTCATATCGATACCGGGAAAAAGATTCCGCTGATTATCAATGACCGCCTCGACATCGCGCTTGCCGTTGACTGCGACGGCCTTCACGTCGGACAAAACGATTTGCCGGCTGACGTTTGCCGCCGGCTTCTTGGGAAAGACAAAATTCTCGGAGTTTCCGTCGGCTCCGTTGAGGAGGCCGTTCGGGCGGAAAAAGACGGCGCGGATTATTTGGGCGTCGTTGCTTTTCAAACCGGAACGAAGCCGGAAGCAACCGCCGTTTCGCTTAATCTTTTCCGGGAAATCAAATCGTCGGTTTCCATTCCGATTGTGGCCATCGGGGGAATTCATTTGGAGACGGTTTCGCTTTTGCCGGGATTGGAAATTGACGGAATCGCCGTGGTTTCGGCGATTATGGGAAGCGAGGACGCGATGAGGACGGCGGCGGAGTTGAAGAAGAAATTTAATTCCCTTTGATTGTTTTGCTTGTTTTGATTGTTTTGATTGTTTTGTTTTGATTTGTTTTAATTTGTTTTAATTTGTTTTCAATGTCTTTTTTGATTCAAACGAAATGGCGGCGGAAAATCCAAAAAAACGGCGCGTCGACAGTGAAAATAATTGTTCCTTTTTTAATTAAGAAAAAACAAGGGATATTTTGTTGGTTATATTTGAAAAGATTTTGCAAAAAAGCAGGTTGAATGGAAACATTTGATTTCAGACATACGTTCGCGAGAGCGAACGGACGTATTTAAAAGGCAGATACAAGCGGCAAATGCAAGCCACTTTGCCGACTCAAAACGTTGACCAAGCGGTAAAAAGAAAACGCAAACAAGCGGCAAAACTAAAACGCTGACAAAACTGAAAACTAAAAAAACAGCGGCAGAAAATTTTGCAAAAATCATGCCGCGCCAAACAGCGAAACCGAAAGCCATTTCTTCAAAAAACTTGGAATGAAAAAACAGCAGGTGATATTTTATTTGATATTTATTGGTCGAATCCGCAAATTTCCGATTATTTTTTGTTCGCAACGCTTGCAAAAAAATCGAAAATGAGCGGTCGTATTTGAGATTTTCAAGGATATTTCAATAATGCACTTTTTAATCGGAGACAAAATTGAAAAAAACAGTTATTCGAAATTTTCGAATACTGTCGCGATAAAAAAATCGTTGAAATTCAAGATTTCATCAAGATTTCAAAAGAATTTTATTTTCCAAAAGCAAATCGATTAATTCCGTCAATGATTGTTGATTTTTGGTTTTGATTTTAATTTCCAATTTTCCGTCATTGATTTCAAAAGCCAGTTCTTTGGCGTCGTTTGGGAGATATCGGTATCGTTTTTGAATGTATTCATACACCAAAACCTGTTTTTCAAAGAATTTTTGCATCGCGTCCGAGTCGGATTTGGGGATGGAATATCCGTCTTTGAATAAAACGGCTGATAATTCATACGGGCTGCCGTAATAGCTTTTTATGACGAATAATTTTTTGAAAAGGTTTTCATCGTAAGGCGCCGGAAATCCTTTGATTTGAATGGCTTTTGTTTTTAAGTTGCGGGTGACGGTTATGTTTTCGGATTTGTATTCTTTTACGGCGGCGGTTTCTTGTTTTGATTCTTGTCCGTTTTCGTCGTAGAATTTTATATGTTCGGGCGTTTGGGGGACAAAGAGCGCGGCGCAAATGTCGTTGTCTTCGTCGTTGAATTTGAGAATGCTTGTGATGAAAGTCGTGGTGATTTCGGAGAGGAGTTCGTGGTTTTGCATATTTTTCTACTCGGGTTGGGTTATTTATTTTTAGATTGATAGAATCCAAAAATATTTAAAATCATTGAATTGAATTCAGTCTTTTAGTTTATTTTTTTGATAAGCTTTTTTGTGATTAACTTTTTATTCTCTATATTCTATTATTTATAATTCTTATTTAAGATTGGAAGATAATTATGATGAAAGCTCCCAAGTTGCTGGATAATAAATTAAACGGCAAAGTTTCTGATGAATTGATTTTAAATTTAAAAAAAGAATCTAAGCTTTCTGTCATTTCAGCTTATTTTACCATTTATGCTTACGCGGAACTTAAAAAAGAATTAAATAAAATTGATTCTGTCCGTTTTCTCTTTACAGATCCTGTTTTTTTAAAAACCGATAAAAAATCGCGTGAATATTTTATTCATCAAAAACAAGATAAACACATTTTTGGGAATGAATATGAAATAAAGCTTCGTAATGAAATGAAGCAAGCGGCCATTTCAAAAGAGTGCGCGGCATGGCTTGAAAAAAAAGCGGAGATTAAAACGCTTCGCCGTCCAAATCCTGCTCAATCCCGATTAATTTATATCGATAACGAGGATGAGCATATTTCCATTAACGGCTCCGTTGATTTCACAACAGACGGTCTTGGGATTACGCCTTCTGAAAGAATCGATTCAAACACGTGTGTTTACGGTTCAGAGTTTACTCAGATTTATTTGAAAATGTTTAATTCTCTTTGGGAAGACGAGTCCGTTGTTGAAAATATCAAGGAAGAGATTTTGGAGCAATTGTTGGTTCTTTATAAAGAGAATACGCCCGAGTTCATTTATTTTGTCACGCTTTACAATATTTTTTATGATTTTTTGGATGAATTGACGGAAGAAAATACGGTCAAAACCCAAACCGGTTTTAAAGAAACGTTTGTTTGGAACAAATTGTATAAATTTCAAAAGGACGGGGCAATCGGAGCCATTGAGAAAATTGAAAAATATAACGGGTGCATTATTGCCGATAGTGTCGGATTGGGTAAAACGTTTACGGCTTTGGCGGTCATTAAATATTATGAATTGAGGAATGATCGGGTCTTGGTTCTTTGTCCTAAAAAATTGAGAGATAATTGGATAATTTACACACAAAATGATAAAAGAAATATCTTTTCGGGAGACCGGTTTAATTATGATGTTTTAAATCACACCGATTTATCACGTACCGGAGGATTTTCCGGAGGTATTAATTTATCGACGATTCATTGGTCAAATTATGATCTTGTTGTGATTGATGAAAGCCATAATTTCAGGAACAACGAACCTGCAAAAGGGCGTGTCACAAGATATGAGCGGTTAATGAATGATGTGATTAAATCGGGTGTTAAAACAAAGGTTTTGATGCTTTCGGCAACGCCCGTTAATAATCGGATGAATGATATCAAAAATCAAATTTCTTTCATTACGGAAGGCAGAAATGATGCTTTTGAATTTGTCGGTCTTCCGAAGTTGGATTTGGTTTTAAATAATGCTCAAAAGATTTTCAATAAATGGTCGGCTTTGCCGGATGACGAGAGGACGTCGGAAAGATTTGTTGAAATGATGGATATTGATTATTTCAAGCTTTTAGATATTATTACAATCGCAAGGTCCAGACGGCATATTCAAAAGTATTACAGTATGGATGAAATCGGAAAGTTCCCTAAGAGATTACCGCCGATTAATCATTGTTCTGAAATTGATGCTTCAGGCAATTTCCCGCCAATCGGAGATGTTAATAAAAACATCAAGCGTTTGACTCTTTGTATTTATTCTCCTTTGAGTTATTTGCGTAAAGATAAAATTCACAAATATGAAGAGAAATATGATACGGTTTTAAATTCGGGGGCGGGGCGTTCTGTTTTTAAACAGGTGGACCGTGAGAGGAATTTAATCGGGTTGATGCGTGTCAATCTTTTAAAAAGAATGGAAAGTTCGATTCATTCTTTCTCAATTACGGTCGGAAAAATATTGTACAATATTGAAAAAACGCTGGAAAAAATCGATACGAATGAAGAAGATTATTCTTACGGTGGTCTTTCGGAAAAAGATTTTGACAGCAGCGAATTTTTTGATCCGGATTTGGATGATTCGGATTTTTCGGAAGAATTTATGGTCGGTGGCAAGGTTAAAGTTTCTTTAAAGGACGTTGATTTGATTAAATGGCGTCAAGACTTGGAATCGGACAGGGATTATCTTTCTGATATTTTGAAAGAGGCGCAAAAAGTGACTCCCGATAAAGATCAAAAATTGATTGATTTGAGGAAAATGATTTTTAAGAAATTTGAAAATCCGATTCCCGGAAATAATGAAAATAAAAAAATTCTTATTTTCACGGCTTTTGTGGATACGGCGGAATATTTGTACAAGAATTTGGCAAATGAATTAATGGCAAGCGGCTATTGTTCGGCAATTGTTACGGGGGCGGGTCAAAATAAAACGAATTTGCCGTTATCTAAAAGCGCTAAAGAAACCCGAAAAGAAGCCGGCAAAAGCGAGCAGCAAAATCAAACATTCAGTACGATTTTAACTCTTTTTTCGCCGCGCTCAAAAGAAGGTTATACGATATTTCCGGATATGGATCGCGAGATTGATATTTTAATCGCGACGGATTGTATTTCAGAGGGGCAAAATTTGCAGGATTGCGATTATTTGATTAATTATGATATTCATTGGAATCCGGTTCGAATTATTCAAAGGTTCGGGCGTATTGACAGAATCGGGTCGTTGAATGAAAGTATCCGGTTGGTGAATTTCTGGCCGATGGAGAGTTTAGATGATTACATTCATTTGAAGCGCCGGGTTGAGGGGCGAATGGTTATGGCGGACATTTCAGCCACCGGTGAAGATAATGTGATGCTTGAAGAAAAGGAAATGAAAGATTTGGAATATCGCCGCAAACAGTTGGAGCGTTTGAGAGAGGAAGTGATTGATTTGGAAGATATTTCAGGCGGTATTTCGATTACGGATTTGACGTTTAATGATTTTAAACGCGATTTGGCGAATTTCTTAAAGGAGTCTCCGGGCGTTCTTGAAAAAGCGCCGACGGGAATGTATGCGATGACGCGTACGAATGAGGAATTGGAAGAAGTTGAGCCGGGCGTTCTTTTTACGCTTCGGCAGATTCGCGGGGCGGAACAGACAAAAAGTCAAAATTCACTTTTCCCATATTATATGGTTTACATTACAAATGACGGAGAAGTGAAACTCTCTTTCCAGCATGGGAAAAAGATTTTAGATATTTATAAAAAATTGTGTTCCGGACAAAAATCTGTTTTAAAAGATTTGACTGATGTGTTTAATGCTGAAACGAATGACGGTTTTAAAATGGATCATTATTCCGAGCTGCTGGCGGATACGATTCATCATTTGGTCGGCAAGAAGCGTGAAATCGGCGCGGCCAGTATTTTCTCAAAAGGCGGAACCGCTTTTCATAACAGTTCATCGGGCGGAACAGACGATTTTGAATTGGTGAGTTTTTTGGTGATTAAATAATATTTGGTGATTTTGTGGTTACTTATTGTTCGGATTATTTGAGAAGTTTAGAATTGCCGGTTTCCTGCTCTGTTGAAAATTTAATTACAAAAGAATCGGTAAAACAAGAATTGAAAACAGCGGCTGAGAGAAGAATTTTCAATAAAAATGTCAAAAAAGTTTTTTGTCATTTCAGTCTGACAGAAAAGACGATTTATGTCAAACCATACCATGACGATGAAAGAGAATATTCCGAATTGCTTGTGATTGAAATTTATCTTTATTCTTCTGAAAATTCCAAAAAAATTGCCGAAATGCTTATGAAAGTCGTTCCGTATCCCGTTCTTTTATTTTTCAACACCGGTGAAATGATTCAATTGATTGCCGCTCATCAAAGAACCAATTTAAATGACATTTCTAAAAATGTTTTGGAAGATATTATTTTAACGGATTGGTTTTCTGTTGATTCGGTTTTTTTAAATTCTCTCTCTCTTAAAAATCTGAATAAAAAGGATTTGTATTCCTTATATTCCGATTACATCAATCAAATTCATTTATTCAACGCAGCGCAGAAAAAAATAAATCCCGCTTTATTCAATGATTCAAAATCCGCCCGCGACGTTTTAAACAAAATCCAATCCATTGACGATGAAATCGATTCTCTCAAATCCCAAATCAAAAACACTGAAACATCCGCTGCCGAACAAATTAATCTGAATATTCGCATTCACAAGCTTAAAGAAGAGAAAGAACAATATTTGATTTTTACGGATTGAATTTATATTATTGTTTGATTTATTCTAACCATTCTTTATTTCTTATTTTTATTTTTATTTTATTCATTTAAATTTCAACTTTAAAGGGTTTAACAATGACAGAAACAAAATTGACCGGTTTTACGCCCGACATCGCCGAAGAGAACATTGCCGCTCTCAAAACTCTTTTTCCCGACGTTTTTGAAGAAGGTAAAATCGATTTTGACAAATTAAAACAAGTTTTAGGCGATTACGTTGACGACGACAAAGAGCGCTATAACTTCACCTGGAACGGTAAAGGAAAAGCGCTTCGTTTGGCACAAACCCCATCTTCGGCAACCTTGAGACCCTGTGTTGAAGAAAGCAAAAATTGGGACACCACCGACAATTTGTACATTGAAGGCGACAATCTCGAAGTTTTAAAACTGCTGCAGAAGAGTTACTACGGCAAAGTGAAAATGATCTATATTGATCCACCTTACAATACAGGAAAAGATTTTGTTTATAAGGACAAATTTTCGGATACGATTGGGAATTATAAAGAAGTAACAGGTCAAGTTGGTGACGATGGCAGGCCTAATTCTTCAAATCTTGAAACAAGTGGCCGTTTCCATACGGATTGGTTAAATATGATGTACCCTCGTTTGCGTTTAGCTCGTAATTTATTATCTGAGGATGGTGTTGTTTTTATTAGTATAGATGATAATGAAGTAGATAATCTAAAAAAAATTTGCAATGAAATATTTGGTGAAGATAATTTCGTTGCCGATTTAACTATTATTGTAAAAACAGAAGGTAGGAGGTATGGATATTTTGCAAAAACACATGAAAAGGTATTGGTGTTTTGCAAAAATATTATTTTATTAAATTTAAATGAAATCGAAATTGAAGGTAAAAATTTTTCGTATTTTGATAATTTTGGGGGATTTAATTTAAAAGAGCTTAGAAATCAAAATACACGTGCTTTTAATTCATTAAACCGACCAAATCTCAGGTATCCCTTTTATGTTGATTTGTCTATTGCAGATAAAAATGGTTTTTGTCAAGTGGATGTTGAAAAACTTGAAAATTCTATTGAAGTATATCCTATTGAAACAAATGGTTTAGAAAGCGTATGGCGATGGGGAAAAGACACAGCAATGAATGAATTGGATCATTTAGTTGCACGTAAAGGAACTGATGGTGTAATAAGAATCTATCAAAAATACAGAAAACTAACGGAAACGGCTAAAACAGTATGGTTTGATAAAAAATTTATTTCGATAAAAGGAACACAAGAAGTACAAGATATTTTGGGGGCAAGTATTTTTGATTTTCCAAAACCATTACAATTGATTAAAACATTAACAGAAATCGCATCAAATCGGAATGATATTATTTTAGATTTCTTCTCTGGCTCCGCCACCACCGCCCACGCTGTTATGCAACTCAATGCAGAAGATGGCGGCAATCGTAAATTTATCATGGTTCAACTTCCTGAACCGACTCCCGAAAACTCTGAAGCTCATAAAGCAGGCTACAAAAATATTTGTGAAATCGGTAAAGAGCGTACTCGCCGCGCGGGTGAAAAAATAAAAACCGAAACAGGAAAAGACGAGTTGGATATCGGTTTTACAGTTTTCAAATTGGACAGTTCCAACATTAGAAAGTGGCAGCCGGATACAGAAAATTTAAAAATGTCGCTTTCGGATTTCATTGATAATTATGTCGAGGGCAGAACAGAACAGGATGTTGTTTATGAAATTATTTTGAAAATGGGACTGGAATTAACGGTTCCTGTTGAAGAATATGAGTTTAACGGCAAGAAAGTTTATTCGGCGGGATTCGGGGCTCTCATGATTTGTGTGGATGATGACATTACGGAAGATGTTTCAAAAGGCATGGTTGAATTGTATCGGAAACTTAAGCCGGAAGTCTGGAAAGTCGTTTTTAAGGATAACGGATTTGCGACGGACAGCGTGAAGACGAATGTTCGGGAAAATTTGAAAACGGCAGGATTGGCGGAAGAAAGTTTTACAACACTCTGAAAAGAGGATTTTAAATGAGTAAAATGAAACTTCAATTTGATGCCGATTTGGGATATCAGCAGCAGGCTATTTCATCAGTGGTTGATTTGTTTAAAGGTCAACTGCCGAAACAAACTTTCTTTATGGTTCCTTATTATGAAGGACAGTCACGATTTGATGAACTCGGATTCGGTGTCGGCAATCGTTTGGAATTAGATGAAGAAGATATTTTGAAAAATCTGAGACATATTCAGTTAGCGAACCGTCTGCCTCAATCGCAGTCATTGGAAAAGCCGCTAAATTTTACGGTTGAAATGGAAACGGGAACCGGGAAAACTTATGTTTACATCCGGTCTGTTTTGGAATTAAATAAAAAATACGGTTTTTCCAAATTTATTGTCGTTGTTCCGAATATTGCGATTAAAGAAGGGGTTTACAAGTCTTTTGAAATCACAAAAGAACATTTCAAATCTTTGTATGATAATACGATTTATGATTTTTTTATTTATGACAGCAGTAAACTTGAACAAATTCGGAGTTATGCCGCCAGCGATAATATTTCAATTATGATTATCAATATCGATGCATTTCGAAAAAGTTTTGATGATCCGGAAAAAGAAAACAAATCCAATTTGATTCACAGAGTAAATGAAAAATTGGACGGTTTTAAACCGATTGAAATTATTCAAGAAACAAATCCTATTGTCATCATCGATGAGCCGCAATCCGTAGACACAACGGAAAAATCCAAAGAAGCGATAAAATCTTTGAATCCGATGTGCATTTTCAGATATTCGGCAACACATGTTGAAAAACATCATATGGTTTACAAATTAGATGCGGTTGACAGTTATAATGAGAAGCTGGTCAAACAAATTGAAGTGGCCGGACTGGAAACATCGGATCAGCATAATACGGCTTATATTCGATTAATCAGCGTTGATAATAAAAAATCGCCGATAAAAGCCAAAGTTGAAATTGATGTCGATTCGAAAGGAAAAGTAAGCCGGAAAACAATCACGGTTAAACAAGGAGATGACCTTTTTGAAAAATCAGGAAATCGTGATGTTTATGAAGGATACATGATTCGTGAAATTTATTGCGGTGACCCCGGTTATATCAGTTTTACCGGAAAAACCGATATTATTGAAGTCGGACAAGTCATCGGGGATGCGGACACGCTTGCTTTAAAAGAACTTCAAATCCGAAAAACAATTGAAGAGCATTTGGATAAAGAAGTTATTTTGAACAAAAAAGGTATCAAAGTCCTTTCTCTTTTCTTTATTGACCGCGTTGCAAAATATCGTGAATATGATGGAGAAGGAAATCGTCAAAAAGGAATTTATGCCGAATTGTTTGAAAAAAATTATTTGGATTTGATTCGGCTTCCAAAATATAAAGAATTGAAATGTCTTGAGGATGATGTTGATAGTGTTCATAACGGATACTTTTCAACCGATAAAGGAAAAGATAAACAAAATGAAAAAATCTTTAAGGACACATCCGGATCAACGATTGCCGATGAGGATACTTATAATTTAATTATGAAAGACAAAGAAAAATTACTTTCTTTTGATTCAAAACTCAGATTTATTTTTTCACACTCTGCGCTTCGTGAAGGATGGGACAACCCGAATGTTTTTCAAATTTGCACATTAAATGAAACGAGCAGCGAAATTAAGAAACGACAAGAAATCGGTCGCGGTCTTCGGTTGTGCGTGAATCAAGACGGTGAGCGCCAATTCGGATTTGAGATCAATACTTTAACCGTTATGGCAAATGAAAGTTATGAAGAATTTGCCGAAAAACTCCAAAAAGAATATGAAGAAGACAGCGGTATTCGATTCGGTTTCATTGAACCGCATATTTTTGCTGATATTATGTTGGAAAATGTCGGCAGAGAAGAACACGCGCCTTATATAGGCGATTCAATTTCAGAAGATATGGTCCTCGGGCAAGGAAAATCCGAAACTTTGTATCAATTCATGGTGGAGAAAAAATATATTGATTCTAAAGGAAAAATTCAATCCGATTTAAAAGAAGCTTTGAATAAGAATTCATTCGAATTGCCGCATGAATTTGAAGAATATCGTCCGGAAATCGAGAGTCGTTGCATTAAAGCAAGTCAAAATTTGAATATTAAAAACAATGCCAAAAAAGAAAGAATCAAATTAAATAAAGCGGTTTATTTAAGTGAGGATTTTAAAGATTTGTGGGATCGAATCAAATACAAAACAACGTATTCCGTGAATTTTGACAGCGAAAAATTGATTGAAAAATGCTGTAAAAATTTAAAAAATCTAAAAATCCCCGCGATTAAAATTGTTTACAGCAAATCCAAATATGATATCGAAAGCAGCGGTATTAAAACAACGGAAGTTGACAGACGCACCGAAGAAGTCGCCGAATTTTCCGGAAACCTTCCGGATGTCATTTCATATTTGCAAAACACGACAAACTTAACACGCAAAACGATTGCCGAAATTTTAATTCAAAGCGATCAGTTGGTTTTGTTTAAAAGAAACCCTCAAAAATTCATGGAAGAAGTTTCCCGCATTATTAAATCAACAATGCAAAGTATGATTGTTGACGGAATTAAATATACAAGAATCGGCGACCAAGAATATTATGCTCAAGAATTATTTGAAACCGAAGAATTAACGGGTTATCTTGAACAAAATATGATTCAAAGCAAACGATCGGTATATGACCATACAATTTATCAAAGCGCCGTTGAAAAAAGATTTGCTGAAAGTCTTGAAAATTATGTGAATGTGGAACTTTATGTGAAATTGCCCGGTTGGTTTAAAATAAATACGCCTCTTCACGCTTATAATCCCGATTGGGCTGTTTTAATCAATGATCAAGGCTCAAAAAAGTTGTATTTTGTTTTGGAAACAAAAGGAAATATTGAATTTGAACAGCTCCGGCCGTCAGAGTCTTCAAAGATCGAATATGGCCGCAAGCATTTTGAAGCCATTAATACCGAAACGGGTGCAAATGTCCGGTTTAAGCCTATTGAGGACATCAAGGAATTATGGGAAGAAAGTTGATTTTAAAATGGATTTTAAAGAAATGCCTTAAATTAAAAGAGGTGTTTCTTTTTTTGTATAGTATTTATTGTTTAATTTATTTAATAAGAATAACCTAACCACTTATTACATATTAAGAAAAAAATGACTTGAATCAATAAAAATTATTTTAAAATGAGTAAATATAAATACTCATAAGAGATAAATATGCAATATTATGATTAACTATTTTCGAGAACAAATCGCAGTTGGAGTTATGAACTATGTGGGAGCTTTTGTAACCCTCGATTTGATGGGTACTCCATTTTATGAGACGGTACAAAATCTTAATTCTAATGTCAATTTTTTGTTTTTTATGTTCTCAGTCATCTCATTTATTAAGATATGCATATATATAAAAAAACAAATGTATTATAGAGCCGTATATTCTTCCGGTTATAGAGCCGATAATTGATAACTTATCGTATTATTTCAATTACTACCGTTATCGGTAATCTTTTATTTTCCCCTTTTTTCATATTTCTATAGGAAAAATAAAATATAAGTTTCAGTTTTTCTCATTATTGAAATTTAGATTTTATCGCATTATGTGAAGTGATAAAATTATTCACTTCGTGATTTTGAAGATGTAATGAAAAACTATTCTAGCTCGTGCATTTTAGAGGGGAATTGGGGACGAATAATCCTGATGAAAAATAAAATTAAATTGGTACATCTATATTTGCCGCATTCAATGGAGAAGTGCATAATTCTCCGAAAAAGTAATGTGGATGCTTATCTTCCTATGTTTAACCAACAAACAAGGAGAAATAAACACCCATGTCAGAAATAGCTGAAGACTATATAAAA
>Ga0265295_1006237_pt1 | contig 14566 bp, 16 predicted proteins | sample Munlansysbiofilm_FD_192503 | JGI IMG/M metagenome (GOLD analysis project Ga0265295, IMG submission 192503) | Leachate microbial communities from a municipal landfill in Southern Ontario, Canada - Methane capture system biofilm | ecosystem: Engineered > Solid waste > Landfill > Unclassified ... | reverse complement strand
TCTGCGGAAGAGAGCCTTAACCTTGATGTAGTTCCTGCAGTTAAAGAGGCCTGCGCACGCAGTTTTCCCATCCTTGAACGTCGTGATGCAGAAATGCAAAATATTTCTATAACAGCTAATGGCGAAGAAGAGATAAAAACAGTTGTTAAGAATGAAAAGCAAGTAGAATGGCATTTTTGGGGAAAAGATCGAGAAAAAGAGCTAGTGATTGCTCCAAATTGTATGTTTATTAATTCAAAATCATACGATTCATTTGAAAATTTAAAGAGTCAATTTTTAGAAATATTTCACGAAGTGCAGGCTAATTATCCGCTAGTAAAAATTAATCGTATTGGGTTGCGATATATCAACCAAATTGATCTTCTGTCAGAAAAAGTCTCTAGAAAATCATGGAGTTCATATTGGGGAAAATATATATCCAAAGATCTAATTCAAAGTTTGAAATTTATAGACAATGAAAAAGCTCTTGCTCGACATATAAATACAATAGAAATGAATTACGAGGACTACATGCTACGTTTTGTATATGGAATTTTTAATCAAGATTATCCAGCACCAAATAAAAAGCAAGTGTACATACTTGATGCAGACGTTTCTTCAGTTGGGTTGTTCACAGAGGAAGAACTCAATTCTGCCGCTGATAACTTTCATCAAAAAGCTAAAGATTGGTTTGAGAGGTCAATAACACAAGCTTTGAGGACAAAGATGGAGGGGGTCTAATAATGCTTGGTGAAAAACCTTGGGACACAATCCTACTCGGCTTTGATTATACCGACAAACCGAAATCTGCCAGTGCAGCAATCCCCACCTCCACAACTGGGGTTCATGCTGCGATATTGCCAACAGATCCATTAGATATTCAACTTAAGAGCCGCACACAAGAAGAAAAATATGGAAATGGCAAGCCACGTAGAGTGTTTATCGTTGGAGACATAAAAAGTGATTAAAGCAAACAGTGAAATAAATAAAAGGGTTTTACAAGGAGACATTCTATCAGATGTCGAATATATAGAATCTGTAACAGAAAAAGAAGGGGTCATAAGAGTCTCAAAAATTGTTTTTCCATTGGCTATTGTTCTCACTCAAGATTGCGATCTTACATGGGATTTCGAGTTTCGGCATGCAAAAAAGAACAATCAGGATAAATATCTTTTTTCGGCCATTGTCGCTCCATTGTACAATTATGAACATTTTGTTGATGGCGAACATCTAAGTGAACTTGGACAAAAAATGGCTACTATATCAAGAAAGAAGGAAAAAACAGAGAACAAAAATCTCCGCTACAATGAAACTCCGCGCTATCATTACTTAGAGTTCGACGAATCAATTCCTATTGTAAACTCTGTAATTGATTTTAAGCATTATTTCTCTGTAAGCATACAGCACCTAGAAAGTCATAAAGAAAATCATTTTATTTGTACTGTGTCAGAATTGTTTCGAGAAAGAGTATCACAGCGATTTGCCAACTATCTTTCTCGCATTGGCCTGCCTGAAGTTAATTAAAAAATTGTTTCCATATGTGCAAAATTTTTTGTTCTATAAAACAAATTTTAAAAACAATTCAAAAAAGGCTCTCTTCCGCAGAGACGAAGTCGGTTCTAAATATTACATCTGTTAAAAAATGCTTTTTATATGACATTGTTGCACACTCCTAACCTGGGATTTAGCTGCTAGTTGTAAAATGATGTAGCTTATTTGTATACAATTCGTTTTAAAGGCTCAAGAACAAACACAGAAAACCCCCGACCATTTTTCAATGATCGGGGGTTTTAATTACCTATCTGGTGGAGCTGAAGAGAATTGAACTCTTGACCTCTTGAATGCCATACTAAGGCATCATGCCCCAAACCTTACACCGCCAACAAAATCAGGCTATTAAATGTATATTCCCCGTTCTTTTTGATACATTTCGATACATTTTGTATATCCCAATCAGATTTCATGGGTAAGGATTTCAAGCACTTCCTTGTCCTCAATGCCCAGGTATCGCATGGTGACACTAGGGGGGGAGTTTACGGTCAGGATCGTGAGAGGCTTCTGGTGGTCTCTTCGGGATTGGAATAGGTAATCATCATCAGAACGGTTAGATGCCTCCAAATGCCCTCTGCTGGCCTTGTGGGCCTCCCTGTTTATAAAAATTGGATCGAATAGGTGAAAAGTGCCCCCCGATCATCATTCGATGACCGGGTTTTTTTTATGCCTGCTTGCCAACAGGACGCTGATACTATTGAGCAAGCCGTGCTGCGCTCAGCTTGTATAATTTTTCTCTTGTAAATAACCTATATGTGCAATTTTTATTGTGTTTTTTATAACATGCTGATTTTGAAATATATAAATTAAAGCTTGTGTGCAAAATATGTATGCAATTGCACAAATAAGGCGTGTAACTGATTTTGTTTACATAACTTATTATTTAACCTTTACTTTGTATTTTTCATGTGGTTATTCTTACATTAAGAACAGGAATGTGCATGAATTCATAACTCAAGTGTATTCAGCTAGTTGAAAAAGGAGGAGCCAATGGAAGTTCCGAGCAAAAGCCATGCGGGCTGGCAAGACATTATCACTGGCAAGAAGACCTTCGAACTCAAGTTTCTGGCAGCCAAAATCATGCTCGGTCGACTGGTGCGCGGGGTTCATGACAACCCAACACCGCAGAATATCGCCTCAAGTATAGACCAGCTGTATAACCTGTTTGTGCAGAACGCCAATTCGCAAACCGTGCAGGATGATGTCAAAACAATTTTCGGGAAGTGAGGAACTTATGAATCAGTCAATTATGGGGATACATGACGTTCAGAAAAAAATTTCCGAAGGGCGTTCACTTCTTCTTGCAGGCGAAGAAGCTGTTATCCAGCAGTTGCCAAAGGGCAACTGGGTTGGCGGAACAATTCCTTATTTCATTACAAAAGAGCATGGGGGGCTTGCCTCCCGTGAACTCATATTTGTTACAGACATTACCGATATTGTCCAAAGCGTCAGCATTGCCCAGTACAACAAAGACACGCTCGCCAATGTGTATGTGGAGGGGCCAAGGCAGGGATTCAGTTTTATTCTGATACCTGCGGCAAGCGAAACGCATCTTTCCTTTGCAGTGAATGCCCCCAACTACAAATCTTTCGGCATGTCGCCGCTCATCGGCTGGATTGCAGGCGTGCATCTGGACGATCTTGGCAAAAAAACACCAAAGGTTTTTAACGGCAGCACGGGAAGCATGATTGAAGATGGCGCCATAGTGCTTCGGGCAGAGCTCAAGCCCGGCAAGCTGGCAGAGATCGGCATCATCAACCTTTTTGAGCAGGGCGATGGCGATACGCTGACCTTTTCTGCCGACGGGTTCTCAGCCAAGGATGTCATGGTTAATGGCGTTCCACACAATTTCGCTGCCTACCTCAAAGAACACAATCTGGATACCAGGCTGCCAATCGTTGCCGACTACTATGGCGCGTTGGTGAACATCAGTTTTCAGTGCATAAACGAGGCGGAAAACATGGTGCATTTTTATGCACCGGTTTTCAGCGGCATCCGTTATAAACATGCAAAGCCGATTGCTGATTACGTGGCGGCCTTTGATGCGCATGTAAGCAAGGTAATGGGTTCGGATACAGATAAGGTTGTGTTTTCGTGCAACTGTATTCTGAATTACCTGTTCTCCAATCTTGAAAACAAGAAGACAGGCGCGTTTGTCGGGCCTGTTACGTTTGGCGAAATAGCCTACCAGCTGTTAAACCAGACTCTTGTGTACCTGGAAATCAAAGATTACTGATGCGCGTAAGGCAGAACAATCTTCTGCCATTACGCGTCTGCAAAAAGCTCCGGCCAGTTCATCACTGGTCGGGGCTTTTGTAGCATATGGGGCTCGTTTCTGTTTTAGTAACGTGTCCTGCTGTTGAATATGCCCGCGAATCGCGATAGCAGTATGCGAGCGTGTAGCAGGTATGCCGCGCTGTTGCGTAGAAAATAGCTTGCATAGCTTTTCGTTGCGCAACGGCGGGGCAATAGGTCAGCAAGCTTGTACAAACATTCAGAGGCACCATGCAAAGATATCTATTTTCGGTCTGTCTGCTTTTTTTCGTACTGGTTTGCGGCAGCAACGGCATAAGCCAGTGCCAGGCCGCCACAACCGAGATTGAAGTTGTCGCCTCCGGCACCACGGGCACGCTGGTGGTGTACTCCACAGCCAACGGCACCCGGCAGGAACTGCTGCGCACACAAGCCTATGTGGGCAGAAACGGTTGCAGCGTGGACAAGCGCGAGGGCGATGGCAAAACGCCCGTGGGCGTGTATGAAATCCGGCGCGGTTTTGGGCTGGCTACGCCCCCTGTGGTGAACATTGCCTATACCAAGCTTGCAGACGACGAAAAGTGGGTGGATGACGTTGCCTCAGCCCGCTACAACCAGTGGGTTACAAAGGATACAACCCCCGTTGACTGGAAATCTGCCGAAGATGTGTCCAAAGAAACCGTGGCCTACAAGTACGTAGCCGTGATCGAGTATAATACGGATAAAATCGTCAAGGGCGCTGGCTCGGCAATCTTTCTGCACTGCACGCAGGACAAGCCCACATCCGGCTGCATCAGCGTGCCGGAAGAAGCGATGGTCAAGATTCTGGGCTTCATACAGCCCGGAACGCGCATTGCCATTGCGGGTTCTGATGCAGAACTGAAAAGCCTGACAAAGTAGCCCGTAGGGGCAAGCTTTTGCATGGAGTCTGGCGGATACGCCCAGCTGCAAGGGCATGAACAAAAGGCGGGGCAGTGGCGCAACATGATTGAGCGCCACTGCCCCGCCAATTTTATCAGAGTTGCCGATGGCTGGAATCAGGCGAATTTAAGGCCGATCACCCCGGCGATAATCAAACCGGCGGAGGCCATGCGCAAGGGCGCAGCCGCATCGCCAAAGGCAACAATGCCCACCACAAAGGTGCCCACAGCGCCAATGCCCGTCCACACCGCATAGGCTGTGCCCATGGGTATTTCCCTTTGGGCCATCAGCAGCATCATGCCGCTCAACAAAATACAGGCAATGGCAAAGCCGAGCCACAGCACGCGCAGCCCTTCTTCCGTCCAGCCCAGTTTGAGACCGATGGGCCAGCCGATTTCAAGAAAGCCCGCCAGTACAAGATAAAGCCACGCCATACAGCCTCCATGAGGGTTGATTTTTCAAAGCCGGACGCGACAAACAAAGGCATCTTGTGGTGCTATGTGCAAAAGACCTGGCAAACACACTGCATACTGCGAACGCCAGATGCTGCGGCCACGGCAAAGCTACGCATCGTCCTCGTGAGCGGAATCAAGCAGGGCGGCAATATCCCAGTAGGCTGTTTCGATTTTGGAAAGTGATCTGTTGACTGAAATGCTTTTTTGTCGCCACAGGTCGATGGTGCGGAGCGGCCTGACACCGTGCTCGCAATCCTTGACCAGCAGCACGCGCGGCAATGAGGGTGCATACGGGTCGGAATGACACACAATGCCTTTTTGCCCGTTAGAGAGCACCACCGCCGTGCCGATGGGGAAGATGCCCACCATCTTGATGAAATGCTCGGCATAGCCGGGCGCCCAGGCATTCTCGCCCATCTTGAACAGGGTGCCCAGGGCGTGCTTGGGGTGGATGGCGTCTTTGTACACGCGCTTTGAGGCAAGGGCGTCATACACATCGCAAATGGAAATGATGCGCCCGAAAATGCCTATCTGGTCGCCGGAAAGGTTGTATGGGTAGCCTGTGCCATCGTGCCGCTCGTGATGCTGCAAAATGCCTTCCAATACTTCTGCCGAAAATTTGCCCGTGGCCTGCAGCTTGGCATGACCGAGCTCAACATGCGAATGCATGATCTGCATTTCGTCCGCGTTGAGCTTGCGCGGCGCGTTAAGAATGTTGGCGGGCAGCAGCGCCTTGCCGTAATCATGAAACAACGCCGCAATGCCTATCTGCCGCTGTTCTTCGTCATCCATCCCCAGATATTGCGCGAACGACACGGCAAAAATGGCCACGTTGACGCTGTGGCGGTACATGTAATCATCCAGACTCTTGAGATTTGCCAACAAGAGCAGCGCGTTGCGGTTGCGCACAATGCTCTTTTTGATGGCGCTCAGGCATGGCTCCACAGCCGTAACTTCAATGGTGCCGCTGGCGGCGCTCTGCATAAATGATTTTACATGCCCATAAGCAGCGGAAAACGCACCCCGTGCCGCACAAATTTCTTCGGTAAGCGGCGTCTGTGGCGCAGGGGGCGATTCCAGATTGCGCACAATCTGCGAGCGAATGGGATCGTAGCAGGCCTCAGCATAGCCCTGCCGCGTAATGGCCCTGATTTCATCCTGCGAGGCGATGAACCCCTCTTGCTGGTAAAGATTGGGTTCTGCCAGCCAGGAGATGCCGGGGTTGACCAAAAACATGCCAGGCTTGAGGCGGTCTATGGAAATACGCACTGATGACATGCCGTTCGTCACTTCACATCTGGAGTTTGACGCAATAGGCGCGCACGGGGGGGCATCCCAAAAGGAGGCAATACGCGCGCGGCAGCTACCAGTAAAACAAAAATCTTAACCTATATGCAACAAAATCAATTATCACTATGGTTGTCAAGCTGCTCAAAAATAAGTGGATTATAGTGGCCCAGAACCCAATTTTTACCTTCCCCCCCAAGGGGCACCCGCAGCAATGCCTTGCCTTATGCATCAAACAACAATCCCTACTAACGCAATTGGTGGTAATATAAAAATAATTATGAAATAATCATGTTTCAGATTTTTTTTGTGGATGCTGAATGCTGGAGGAGAGATGTTTCAAAAAATCGTGATGCTGCTTCTGGCCTTGGTTGCGTTGACCGGGTGTGCCGCCCAAGTGCCACCAGCCAAGACGCTTCCGCCACTTGAGAAGAACCAGAGTACGTATATTGCCGCGCCCAAGGATGTTCCTGATTTTGATGACAGCCCCGGAGGCGGTATTGTTGATGCAAAGCGCTACCCCGGAACTGGCGCGGAGATTGTGGTTTTGCTCAAGGAAACCCTTGCCCCCTATGCCGGGGCAATATCCACCGGCAGCAGATATGAAACAGACGAAGAAGCCATTGAAAGCGGCAAAAAGGCAGGGGCCAGATATGTTCTTATTCCATTCTTTAACATCCAGATGCAGCGTAGAATACTGTGGGAACCACGTGTGTATAGGTTCTCGCTCATATTGCGCACATTTGACCTTCAGTCAGACAGCAAAGAGCCTGTCAGAAGCATAGGGATGCGGATATATCAAAAAAATACAATGCCGCCTGCGCAAACCCCAAAAGATATCGATGCATTATTTAAAAGCATATTGCCCGGCTATGCAAAGACAGTTTACGAAACGGGCGAACGTGCCGCTGAGCAGTGAGCCGCGCGTGCAGACCCACCAGAGTCTATAACACCCAAAGCCCTCGATTTTTTTCAATTCGAGGGCTTTTTGTTTGTATGCAGGGGGGATGCAGTGCCGGTGCAGCCGATGCGCCGTGCATTCTTTTGGGCAACATGCCGCGCGCATGTATCAACTTCTGGTTCCAATTTCAGCCATGAATCAATAGTTTCACGCGATTCAGACTTTGATGATAAGTATTCCTGTATAAATATGGAGCCGAATTTCCATTTGATAGATTAAAAAAATCAGATTAAGGTGATAAGTAATCACATTTCGCTTGCGATGTGCATGGTCTGCCTCGGGCAAACCTATATTCATGGCAATGCTTTTGGCGGGAGATTTCATGAAGCCGATAAAGATATCCGTAACGCAGTTACGCCAGGGAATGTGGCTCGTAGAGCCCATGGCATCCTGGATAAATGCTCCGTTTGTCTATGGCAAAAGTGGCGTCATCAAAAGTGCCGAGCAGATCAAGCATATTATCGCGTCTGGCTATACAGAAGCCTACTACGATCCTGACCGCTCCGTGCCTGTGCAATCAGGTACGTGCCATTGCGCGCCGGAGCACAGCGGCGCGCGGCAAACACCGCTCGCTGAGGAGCTTTGCCGGGCGCGTGACTTGTATTTTGACGCCTGCAACTACATCAAAAACCTGATGCAGGAAAAGAAGGTGGGTGCCATAGAGGTTGCGGAGCTAAGGGCCTTTGTAAACGAGATTATTCAAAGCCTGCACCGCAATTTCAACGCCCTGCTGCTTATCACAACCATCAAGAAAACCAGCGATTATACCTATAGGCACAGCATCAACGTCGCCATCTTTTCCATCGCCTTTGCCCAGTTTTTGGGGCTGGACGATGATGAAACTTTTGATACTGGCATGGCCGGGCTTTTTCACGACTACGGCAAGGCCTTTGTGCCGCCGGAAATTCTGAATGCGCCGCGCAGCCTGAGCCCGGACGAAACCTCGGTTATCCGTTCGCACGTCAGGCTTGGCCACGATAACCTCAAGGATATTCCCTGGATTAACAGTATAATTCTTGACGGCATACTGCACCATCACGAGCGGCACGATGGCTCCGGCTATCCGCACCAGCTCAGCGGCGAGGCCATCAGCCTGCACGGTGGCATTATATCCATTTGCGATGTGTATGACGCGCTGACATCCTCACGGGTGTACAAAAACGCAATCCCCCCTGCGCAGGCGGTAAAAAAGCTGTTCACCATGTCGGGGCAGGCGTGGGCGCCGGGTCTTGTGGAGCACTTTATCAAGCTGGTGGGCATATTCCCGGTGGGTACGGTGGTGCAACTCTCAAACGAAACAACGGGCATTGTATGCCAGCAGGATCACAAGTCGCCCCTCAAGCCCACGGTGCTTGTCATACTAAAAAAAGACAGACCCTACGCGCCATACTACCTCAAACTTGCGCAGAATGATCAGGTCAGCATCAACAGGGTGCTTGTGCCGTCAGAACTTGCCAGCATCAAGAACAGCAAGTTTTACCGCATGTTTCTTGACCGGTAGGCGGGCCGCCTTAGGGACAGGGAAGAGCGCGTGCCCTGCGCGCCCGGCCCGAAGAATACCGCCGACGGAGCGCAGTCTCAGGTTGCGCTGGCGAGCAGGCTCAGATCGCAGCCAACGATGGCTTGCAGGTTTCGGCTGACCTTTTCAGGCGACCAATCCCACCACGCAATCTCCAAAAGCTGCTCCACCACATCTTCTGCAAATCTGCTGCGAATCAGTCGCGCCGGGTTGCCCGCTGCAATGCTGTAGGGCGGCAGGTCTTTGGTCACTACGGATTTCGCCCCGATAACGCAGCCGTGCCCTATGCGTACGCCGGGGAGTATTGTGGCGTCATAACCAATCCACACATCATTGCCGACAATGGTATCTTTGACCACAGGGGCCAACGGCTTTTGAGGTTCGCCAGCCTCCCAGCCCGAGCCAAAGATGTAGAAGGGGTAGGTGGAGAACGGGACAATCGCGTGATTGCCGCCGTTCATGATGAAGGTGGTCTTTCTGGCGATGGCGCAGTATTTGCCGATGATGAGCTTGTCGCCGATGAAGTCGAAGTGATAGAGGATGTTCTCAAAAAAGCGTTCCGGGCCGTCCGGATCATCGTAATCCGTGTAGTCCCCGATGATGATGTTCGGGTTGGTGCAGTAATTCTTGATAAAAGATACCTGGGGGAATCCTTTCATCGGGTGTTTTTCGCCAGGGTGCGGGCCGTTCATGCTGAAAACCTACGCCATGCAGAAGTGTTGAGCAACGGATGGATCTGGCCCCTTATTGGAAAATAAGGATGGGAAGCTTGAAGGGTTCGTTTGAAATGGGCGAATCGCTTATACTCTCCGTGTGTATATAGTCGCAGTCCAGCACCTCGCCTTTCTGGTTCATCATGACGTTGAAAATGTAGTCATGGTAGACTGTTCGGTTAACATCCGGCCCGTTTATCTGCGTTTGCCGCCCTTTATGGACAGAGTATGTGCTGCAAAACGCATAGGTGCGCACACCGTCGGCATCATCCTTGTAAACATCCTGCGGTTCAGGCAGAAGATTTATATCCAGATACTGGCTCTGACCGCAGGTTTTTGCATAATCTTCCACAACGGATGAGAAATACATGCGCGTGTGCATATTTTGGGGAAGCCACATCGTAACGCCAGTTCCGGTTTCAACATAGTTTTCATCCCAGCCGTCATACCCGTTGCCGTGCCGTCCGCAGCCCAGCACCACCACAAATACACCGACCAGTAATATATTCTTAAGCATCAGATTCTCCGTGCATCAGTAGGTACGCAAAAGTGTCGCGGCGCTATGGGGCGGGGCGGGCTGCATCAGCATCCTGCGCCGCCTTTGCGCGCTGCTCTGCAAGATAGGCGGGTGTGCCCCTGATCCACGTGCAGGCAAGGATCTTTCCGTCCATATCCGTAAAAATATTGAATATGGTGCTGGCAGGCTTTTTGATTATTTCGTTGCGGAGGAAAAATCCGCGAGACTTTTCCCTTTCTTCAACATACGAGATCGAATAAGCCCACACCTGATTTTTTTTCTGCGGCAGGGTCTTGTGCGTCATGTTGGGGTGGGACAAATCGCTGATGTTTTTGTCATTGTACAGGTTGTACATGCACCGGCGCTCTTGTGCCCGCGCCTCAAGCGGGTCCACCTTTTCTTCATCGCTGAGATCAGGAAGCCACCATTTGGCGGGCTTGCCTGTTTCTGGATCAAGTGTGGGCATGCGGGCCAACTGCGGCACTGGCGCGCCAGTTTTATGCGAATACGACTCAACACAGCCAGCGAGCAACACAAAAATAAATGCTAGTGGAATAATATACTTCATGAACTGCTCCAAAAAACTCAGTAGCGGTCAGTTTTCAGAATGACTGCTCTTCGATATTTGATATCTTGTCAATAAAAAAACAGGGCATCGTGCATTACATGAATAATTACAGGAAAATATCAACTATACAAAAATTGTCGCATTGCGCAATGTGAAGTGTATCAAAAAGATATTGTTTGCGGGCAGCTTGGAGAAGCAATTCGATACATTCGGAGGAAAATCTGACGTGGGCTTGGCGCCACATGTCTGGCAGGGCATTTGGGGAGGGGAGGGCTTGGGCATGCAGAAAAATCTGCAACATATGGGAGTATCAATAAAATTATATAATTACAGCATGGTGACAACAGCGGTGCATTTAACGGCAGTGCGCAAGCATCAGAGTTATGGTCATATATAAAAATATTTACCTATAGCTTTTACTTTTTTAGTCGATAAAACAGGTAACATCGTCTGAGCGCAGGGAGGCCATCATGAGTATATCGTCTGTTGACTCCAGCTTGATGTCCCGCAATTTTGTGTCGGCGTCATCAGGTGAATCAAAATACGTTAAAGCCTCCCGGGTTGGAGCTCAGATCGAGCAAAGTGCCAGCATGAATCGCCAACAGGCCATTCTTGAAGCGGGCATGGCAGCATGCGCTGCTGCCAAGACCCCCGCAGAGGTTGCGCTCGCGGCTAAAAAGGCAGCCCGGCAAATGGGATTTGCGATGCAGGCGAGCGTTTCTGAAGAATCAAGGCGCAACCTCAAAGAAATCAAGAAACGTATTGAAGAAATGGCAAAGAAAGCAGCAGAGGGCGAGGATTCAGTCGATGAAAAGGACGCTGCAGGCCAGCCGCAACACCTGCCGCAGACGGATCAAAAATCTCAGGCAGTAGCACCTGCGGCCAGTGCGCCTGCTACGGAAGCTACCCCTGCGGCAGTTCCTCAGCCCAGCCTTTCAACGGCGCAGGTTCAACCTGCCCAGGTAGCCGTTGCTGATGGGGATAGCGCTGGGGCCAGTGCCGCACAGCCTGCGGCTGCGAATCCCTCTGTTAATGTGTACGTTTGATTCGCTTGCATGTTTCGCTGGAGTTTGTCAGCATCATGACTAGCCAATTTTACTGCATATTTCTTGAGCGGCAGACACGGGGCAATTTTAGACTATTCCGCCGCCGCAGGCATAGCGCTGGGCACGCTTGCATGGCATTCAAGAGGTCAAGAGTTCAATTCTCTTCAGCTCCACCAGATAAGTAAATAAAACCCCCGATCATCGAAAGATGGTCGGGGGGGTTGCGATGTAACATAGACAGCAAGTCAAGTTGAAAAAAGCTATTTTGAATTTTCTAGAGATTCATCTTGATCGTTATCATTTAGCATCTCACGAGTAATATTCTGTAAAATACCAATTTCATAATTATTATCAATAGCTGGCACATCATATTTCCCGTATAATATTTTTTCTACATTCTCCAAACTTTTTATTTTAAAAAGCAGTCTACACACATCTTGTATTGTGTCTTCATCAACATCTATGGCGACCTTGCGAATCTCTTTTCCTGCTGTTGTAAGCCTTGCGTACAGATATGATAATTTTTCTTCCTCTTTGGCCTCTATAAGAACAAGATATGGCTCTATTTCTAAGAAATGAGTTTTTTTCCCAGAAAATGATAACGTAGGAATATTGTGAGATGTTTTAACGGGTATTGACATGCTTATGAGTCCAAGTTCAGAAAGCCTGACAAAAGCATCATAATTGATTTCTGCGTCAACCTCATAATCATCACCTAAAATAATATCCCCATCAAAAATAGCATATTTACATATTGTGGAAAAAATCCCTGCCATTTTTTTATCGACATTGCGCAAGATATCGATCGTAGATAAACTAAATGTGCCTTGCTTTTGATTTTCTTCGCTTAAAACCTTGCCCCACAACTGTTGCTCTTCCTGATCTGAAATGTGGATTGCTTCGCTTCGCCAGCGGGAAAAAAATTTTTCGGATATTGGCGTGGGACTAACATCATCGTTACGACTTAGAGAATCCCTAATTGCTTCACGCATACATCCGTGTAAGTTTTCAGACTCTTCCTCCATCTTGAGTTGTAGAAAGCTTGTTGAAACGGTGTCTGCAATATCATCAGATTGCTCTTTTTCGACAATTTCACCATTTGTAAAGGTAGCCTTTCCAGAGGATATCTTTTTAATATCCGCTTCTGTTTGCGCTGCTACAAGCAATTCATATCGCAAGGCATCTGCATGCTTCTTGCCCAAAAAGGTATGAAATAATTTATTGGTAGCTTTGGGGAGAGCATCCAAATTTGCTTTCACCCCCTGAGCAACCGGTGTCATGTCGCCTGTTAATTTTATAGGGTCGCTACTGTCAGCCATGTTCAGTATCCATTCATAATTTAGCAGTTATTTTATAATCAGCGGCAGTTTAGCTTGTGGATAAAAAAAATTCAATTCCTTTAATTCTGTGCATGTTCAATATAATAAAATAAACAGCACAAATTAATGGTGCTGCCCGGTGCGAACTGTCTGATTATTTAAATGACTTGATCTTGCATTGAACCGTGCTCCGTGTAAAATTCCTTCATCCAGTTGCGAAGGAGGGGGGGCGTCTTTACGCCTATATCTAAAGTTGTTTGCATGGCAGGTGATAACATGACGAAAAATCAGCACTATGTTCCGCAGTTTTATCTAAGAAGATTTAGTGAGTTTGAGCGTAAGAAACAAATAAATGTTTACAATCTTCACCATAAAAAATTTATCATCGGTGCTTCAATTAAAGGCCAAGCATATAAGCCATTCTTTTATGACAATGATGGAACAATAGAATCATATCTTTCAAAAATTGAATATTTTTCTTCAAATTCTATAGCGAAACTTGAAAATAATCCTGTAGAATTGGCTAATAGCGACATCAAAAATTTGTATACATTTATAGCACTCAGTTATGTGAGGACAAAAAAATTTGCAGATGAAGTAAATATGCAGATGGAATTTTTAAGAAAGCATGCTTCTTATAGCTCAAAGGTCCACGGGTTAGACGCATTAGAAGAACCATTTTGGTTAAAAAATCCTGGATTAGAAAGCCTTTCCGCGTTAAAAGATGTCTATGATAAAATTTGTGACCTTAGACTTGAAATTCTAATAAATACAACTGAAAGACAATTTATTGCATCAGACAACCCAGTAATTATATGCAATAACTTCATTATTGGTAAAAAATATAATTATGGAACTGGTGGTGTTGCCCTTGCTGGCACAACTTTTATTCTGCCAATATCTCCATACATGATAATTACTCTGTATGATGAAGATGTTTATGAGATGACAACCCGTGGTATAATTATATCTGATAGAAATCATGTTGATATATTAAATAGATTTCAAGTCGCAAATGCTGAAAGCAATGTTTATTATAAAAATAGACATATGGAAAAATGGATAACCAAATATGCGAATTCAATGCGCAACACAATGGGGCAAAAAAGAATCAAAACAAGATTTGCATCATATGAAAAGGCAGATGCAAATGGTGAACTTTTTGTTGTGGCTGAAAAAATAACAGAAGCTGATTACAAAACCCCGTGGCTCGCAATCTGCGAAAATAATTGCCTTAAATTAGATATCACGGTTCCATTCCTAAACATAAAAAAAACGCCCAAATACGTTAACTATCACGGCAGATTTCTTAGGACTTCATGCGCTAAAAGTTTAAGTAAGTTACGTTAGAATGACCGCAAAACAACGCAAAAACCCCCGACCATCTTTCGATGATCGGGGGTTTTATTTACTTATCTGGTGGAGCTGAAGAGAATTGAACTCTTGACCTCTTGAATGCCATTCAAGCGCTCTCCCA
>Ga0265295_1006236_pt1 | contig 14568 bp, 12 predicted proteins | sample Munlansysbiofilm_FD_192503 | JGI IMG/M metagenome (GOLD analysis project Ga0265295, IMG submission 192503) | Leachate microbial communities from a municipal landfill in Southern Ontario, Canada - Methane capture system biofilm | ecosystem: Engineered > Solid waste > Landfill > Unclassified ... | reverse complement strand
GGATACTTGTGCTCCAGAGCAACCATACAACCATCTCCAACCGAATCTTTTTTGCCCTGGTTACCGCGATTTCCATCTGGTCTTCAGGATTGGCCTTTGCCAATCTTGCCCCTACTCGGGAGGCGGTTGAACTTTGGCGAAGGGTATCAGCCCTAGGCTGGGGTTCTGTGTATGCAATCTTTCTCCATTTCATCATCCTTATTTCCAGCAAGCGAGTTGGCAGGCGGCCATGGTGGTTCTATGCCGTGTTGTATACCCCTGCTCTCCTGACCATTCTTGCCTTCTCCATCCCTTTAGGGCTGAACGCAGAACCGTACCAGCTCAGGCACACTGAGTTTGGTTGGGTCAATATAGCTGAGCACAATATCTGGGATATCATATTCTACATATACTATGGAAGCTACACCATCCTAGGCTTGGTGCTTTTAGCATTATGGGGCAAGAAAAGCAATGATGCAGACATCAAGAAACAAGCCAGGCTCATTTTCTTTACCATACTCACCCTCTTGTTTGCAGCCACCTTCACTGACATCATCCTAAGCAGTATGGTTGGTAATCTCCCGCAGATGGCACCGGTTCTGATGTTGTTGCCTGTGACCATCATTTACAACACGATCAGAAAAGGCCAAGAGAAAGAAGAAAACCCCTTGCGATTCAGTTCCAGCTACATCCATATCATCATCAGCGTGGTGTTCTATGTATGTATCTCATTCATACAAGTCCGTCTTGAACCAGGAACCATTACCATAGGACAGCTCCATCTTGCAGAATCCGCCTTCAGGGGCATCCTGACCCAGGTGCAGATGTTCATCTCCATCTACCTTGTATTGAGGGAGTCAAAACCCGGGTTCATCATCTCCATATTGATGAACACAACCAATCTGCTTAGCTCTCTCGTATTCTGGATCAGGATGGATTCCAATGTCCCAATTCCCGGGATCATATCCTATATCGGAGTACTGATTCTCTTGTTGATCATCAGAGCATTCAGAAAGCAATCGGCCACGTATATAGAAAAAATCCAATCACAGAGGCAAGATCTCAAGGAGTCGGAAAGGCAGCTTTACAAACTTGCCTACTACGACTCGCTCACCGGATTGCCGAGCAGGGAATATTTCATTGAAAAGCTCCAGCAATCCTTGGAACGGGCAGACAAACAACGTCAAAGAGTTGGTGTCATTTTCATCGATTTTGACTCCTTCAAGGCTATCAATGATACTGCAGGTCACATGGTGGGTGATCTGGTATTGCAACAGATCGCCCAACGGCTTACCAAACGAATCGGAAAAAAGGGAACCTTGGCAAGGTTTGGGGGAGATGAATTCTTGGTAGAGATACCGGACTTGGAAACTGATGAGCCCATCCATGCACTGACTGACTCCATTATGGAAACCCTGAAAAAACCAGCGATAATAGATGATGAGGAATACCATGTCTCGGCAAGTATCGGTATTGCAGTATATCCCAATGATGGAGAAAGTCCTGATACCCTGATCAAGAACGCAGATATTGCGATGTATGAAGCAAAAGGCAGAGGAAAAAACCAAGCCGTGTTCTGTACGGATGACATCAAGGACAGTACCACGATGAATCATACCTTGGTGAACAATCTCTACTGGGCACTGGACAGAGATGAACTGCAGTTGCTGTACCAGCCGAAGATATCGGTGGAGACCAATAAGATTATTGGGTTTGAAGCCTTGTTGAGGTGGAACAACAGTGAATACGGGGTTGTTAATCCGGAAGTGTTCATCCCCATGGCAGAACAGACGGGAATGATCAGACCCATCGGACTGTGGGTTATGAGAACTGCCTGTCTGCAAATCCAGCAATTCCAGGAGTGGGCAGATCGTGAGCTTTCCATCAGTATCAATATTTCACTTATCCAGCTCCGCGACCCTTCCATGGTAGAGAATATGGCTGCAATTCTTGAAGAAACGCATACACCTCCTCATTATGTTGAGGTGGAAATCACCGAGAGTATTGCTTTCCAAGATGAGCCATTCATTATGGAACAACTAATTAGGATGAAAGAATTGGGCATTTCGATTGCAATAGATGACTTTGGAACCGGTTACTCATCCTTCAGCCGGTTACGGACCTTCCCTATTGATCTTATCAAGATCGATATCGAGTTTGTCCGAGCAATCAGCAGCAATCTCCACAAGGATCAGGCAATTATCAGAAGTATCATCCAGCTTGCAAAGAATCTTGGGCTGAAGGTACTTGCTGAAGGAGTGGAAACAGAAGAACAGCTCCAGTTCCTCAAGGAACAGGGGTGTGATTTCATCCAGGGATTTTTGTTCTTCACACCTCTACCTGTTTCAAGCATCAAACAACTGTTGGATAACTCCCAGGAAAACTGACTGTCCACCTTGCCATACTGAAATTAACACTGATATGCTTGGTCCATGAACAGAGAAAGCGAAATATTTCAACTTTCCGATACTCGTACGCTCACTATCAGATCACTCAAGCCCGCTGATGCCCCCTTGGCCGTACAGTACATGAAAGCCATGTACACTGACAGCCCCTATCTTGCCCGTTACGGCGATGAATGGAATATCAGCACAGAGGACGAGGCGGCATTCTTGGAGAATGCAGCGAAATCCCAGAATAAGTTGATGCTGGGTGGCTTTATCGATGACCAGCTGGTAGCTCTCTGTGATTTCTCTCCTTTGGGCTTGGCATACAAGATGGCACACCGTTGTCAGATTGGGATTTCAGTTGCGGCGAACCAACAAGGAAACGGCATCGGCTCCCTCTTGATGAAAACCTTGATCGATGCTGCCCGTCTGGCAGGGTTCGAACAGATGGAGCTGGAGGTTGTGGCAAGCAACACAAGGGCTATACAACTCTACAAGCACTTTGGGTTTCGCGAAATGGGCAGAATACCCCGTGGTTTTCGCTACCGTGAAGGATTCTACGAGGATCTGCTTCTCATGGTCAGGGAATTGTAATAATCAACTAAGGTGTGATTCCCACTCCTTTTCCCGGAATCCGACCAGTACAAACTGATCGGAGACCAGCAGAGGTCGCTTTACCAGCATCCCATCACTGGAAAGGAGGTCAAGCATCTCCTCTTCATCCATCCCTTGGATTCGGTCTTTCAGATTCAGGGAGCGATACAGCTGCCCACTGGTATTGAAAAAGCGTTTCAAGGGCAGATTGCTCTTCTTAAGGAACTCTCTCAGTTCCTCTTTGCCCGGCCGATCTTTCTTGATGTCTCGGTAGATATATTCACTATTCCTGGCATCAAGGAAGGTGATGGCTTTTTTGCATGTAGAACATGCTGGATAGCAGATTATGGTCATTTTCAGGCTCCTTATATGTATGCTAGCAGACCGGTGGTATGCTGGCAATTGGATAAATACGCTCATTCCCCTAGACCAAAGCCTAAAAAGTTGCTATATACAATGTGTTTCGGGTAAAAGGTTTTTGCAAGAATCCTGCTGACAGGGTGGTCGAAAATCAACTGTTTATGTATACTTAGCAGGATTACATTGCAACAAAGGGCTTTGCCTAAGGATATACATGGTCCAAAAGAGAGGACCGAAAAGGATGAACATAGGATGATCGCTGATAAGAGTATCAAAGAATTGGAAAACTCCTCCGTCGCACTGACGGTCACTGTGACCGCTGACACCATCGAAAATGACTACCAGGCAGCTTTGAAAAAGTATGCTGCTGATGTCCAGATCAAGGGTTTTAGAAAGGGCAAAGTCCCTGTATCCGTTCTGGAAGGTAAGTTTGGTAAGGCGATTCGTGAGGAAAGTACATTCAATACCATCGAAGACGCATTGAAGGAAGCCTTGACTGATGTTGAAGACAAGTATAAGCCGCTCTCCTTCAGCACCCCTGAGCTTCAGGACGAAGAGACCCTTCTCCCCTTTGAAGCCAACAAGGACATCACCTTCACCGTACACTACGACATTATGCCCATTTTCGAGACCCCTCAGTACAAGGGCCTGAAGGTAACCTACCCCAAGGTAACACTGAGTGAAGAGGCTGTTACTGCTGAACTCGACAAGCTCCGTGAGCAGAATGCAATGGTCATCGACAAGGATGGCGCTGCTGAAATGGGCGACATTGTCACGCTTGACTATATTGAACTGGACGAAGAGAAGAACGAGGTTCCTGGAACCGAACGCAAAGAGTTCGTTTTCACCTTGGGAAGCACCACCAATTTCTACCAGATTGATGAAGATGTTGTTGGCATGAAGAGCGGGGAAGAGAAGGTTTTCTCCAAGACCTATGCAGAGGATTCAACTGTTGAGGGGTATGCAGGAAAGACCATCACCCTGAAGGTGAATGTCCAGAGCGTGAAATTCCGTGATATCCCTGAGCTCGATGATGAGTTTGCACAGGATGTCAAGGAAGAGTACAAGACCGTCGATGACCTGGTGAAGGCAACCCGCGAGAAGCTGCAGGCAGCCCTCGATGCAAAGCTTGAGAATGAGAAGCTGAATGCATTGACCGAGGCTCTTCTTGAGAAGGCTACCATCGCTGTTCCCCAGAGCATGATCGACATGGAAGTTGAGCAGAGTTGGAAGCGTTACATCCAGCAGATTGGCCTGAGTGAAGAGCAGATCCTGCAATTCCTCAAGTTCCAGAACCAGACCAAGGAGGATATCACCGCTCCTTGGAGAGAGGCTGCAGCAAAGTCACTGCGCATCCAGCTGATCATGGAAAAGGTCAAGGAAGCAGAAAACTTCACCGTTGAGGAAGAAGAATTGAACAAGGTTGTGGAAGAGCAACTGAAGGATGTCACCGACCAGGCTCAGCGGGATTACTACCGCACCATGATTGAGGATGACTTGCGCTTCCAGAAGATTGCACCGTTCTTGCAGGAGAACAACACGTTTGAGGAAGGCGAGGAAGTCGCTTACGAGACGTTTATGAGCGAAACCTACGGCGCATAAGCCGTAGATGCTCAAGAGTGCATAGTGTGTGAAAAGGCGGTTCCTCACTGGTTCCGCCTTTTCAATCCAAGCTACCAAAGGGGGCTTTTACCATGAATATCCATCCCGAAAGGATGCAATCAAACATACCAATGGTCGTAGAGCAGTCAGGTGTAGGCGAAAGAGCCTATGATATTTTCAGTCGCCTGCTTAAAGACCGCATCATCTTCCTTGATGGGGAAATCAATGATGCAACAGCCGACCTGGTTGTGGCGCAGATGTTGTTCCTTGAGTCTGAGGACCCAACAAAAGACATCAGCCTTTACATCAACAGCCCCGGAGGTTCCGTAACCGCTGGTTTGGCTATCTATGACACCATGCAGTACCTGCATAGTGACATCCAGACCATCTGTATTGGACAGGCAGCAAGCATGGGTGCATTGTTGCTCTGTGCTGGACAGGAAGGAAAGCGATTCATACTCCCCTCGGCACGGGTCATGATCCATCAACCGTGGGGCGGAGTTGAAGGCCAATCATCCGATATCTCCATCCATGCCAAGGAGATTGGTCGTATCAAGAATCTTACCATTGACATCATCGCGAGACATACCCATAAGACCTATGAGCAGATCGCCAAGGATGTGGAACGAGATTTCTTCCTCGGTAGTGATGATGCTGTCTCCTACGGCATCGTCGATAGTGTTATGAGAAGGAGTTAGTAATGGCAAGAAATGCAAAAGTCTGCTCGTTCTGCGGAAAAAGTCAAGATGAGGTCAAGCGATTGATCAGCGGACCGGGTGTTGCCATCTGTGATGAGTGCATCAAGGTCTGTAATGATATGCTTGCCGGAGACCCAAGCTTCCAGGAGGAAATGGTCGGTCTTCCCGAACACATCCCTACCCCTCAGGAACTGAAGGAGTACATGGATGAATACGTAATTGGCCAGGAAGATGCAAAACGAGTACTCGCGGTTGCAGTGTACAACCACTATAAACGTGTTAAATACCAGAAACAGATATCAGAGCAAGGCGTCGAGCTGGACAAGTCGAACATCCTGATGGTGGGCCCCACCGGCACAGGTAAGACATTGCTAGCCTCCACACTTGCAAAGAAGCTTCAGGTTCCCTTTGCTATTGCAGATGCCACCACGCTCACCGAGGCAGGATATGTTGGTGAGGATGTCGAGAACATACTGCTTAAGCTTATCCAGAATGCAAATGACAACATCAAGGCAGCTGAATTTGGAATCATCTTCATTGATGAGATCGACAAGATTGCCAAGAAGGGAGAGAATCCTTCCATCACACGTGATGTCAGTGGTGAAGGTGTCCAGCAGGCTCTGCTGAAGATCATCGAAGGTACTGATGCCTCAGTCCCTCCCCAGGGTGGACGCAAACATCCAAACCAGGAGATGCTGAAGATCAATACAAGGAATATCCTCTTCATCTGTGGTGGAGCATTTGTTGGACTGGACAAGGTGATCGAGAAACGTGTTTCTTCCCATGCAATGGGATTTGGCGCAAGCATCATCAATGCCCAGGACAAGGACTTGCATACATTGTACAGCAAGTTGCTTCCCGATGACTTGGTAAAATTTGGATTGATCCCAGAGTTCATTGGAAGACTTCCCATCCATGTTGCATTGAACAATCTCACCAAGAACGACTTGATGCGGATCATCCTTGAACCAAAGAACTCCATCATTCGCCAGTATGAAGCTTCATTCCGCCTGGATGGTATTGAGTTTGTATTCAAGAGTGATGCTGTCGAAGCTGTTGCAGAGAAAGCCTTCGAACAGAAGACCGGTGCCCGTGGACTGCGCTCCATTGTAGAGAATGTGATGATGGGAATCATGTATGACATTCCTTCCATCAAGCAAGTCAAACAGGTAATCATCGGTCGAGAATGTGTCATAAATGGAGAACAACCTGAGGTAATCCGTGGAGCGTGAAATGTTCAGCTACCCCCCAATTGATGAAGAGATTCTTGCATTATTGAGAAATCGGGAAGAGTTTGTTGTCATCGGGCATGTCAGTCCCGATGGTGACTGCCTGAGCAGCCAGATGGCGATGAACTCCATGCTTCTGAAGATGGGGAAGACCGTCCATATGGCAAATGCTGGGCCCTTTGATCGCTCTGAGATATCCCATCTCCGCTCTGATTTTCTGAATCATATCGATGATGAGTTGAAACAAAGGAATCCACTGATCGTGGTGGTGGACTGTAGTTCACCAGAGCGTATCGGTCACCTCGCAGAGGAGATCGAGGGACTTACCACGGTGGTGTTCGACCATCACAGCAGTGGTGAGCAGTTTGGCACCTATCGCTATATTGTTCCCCGCTCGGTATCCACCACCTTGATCATCATGCAACTCTACAAAGCCCTGGATGTTGAAATCTCCCAAGAGATAGCCGAGCACCTGTTCTTTGGATTTGCCACCGACTCTGGGTTCTTCCGCTTCATCAATGCATATCGTGGAGAGACGCTCCGCCTTGCGGCCGAGCTTGTCGATCTAGGGGTTTCCCCCAATGTGATGAATGACCGTATGACAGGGGGGAAGAGCTTTGGGTATATCAAGTACCTGGGAAAGCTTATCGATCGCAGTGAAAGCTTGTTCGATGGAAAGGTGATGATCTCCTCGAGTTGTCTTGAGGACAGCAAGCAGTACATCACCACCGACAAGCCAAGCGATTCTCTGTACACCATGTTGCTCTCAGTACAGGGTGTTGAGGTAGTTCTCTTCTTCAAGGAGCTGGAGGGTGGAAGAACTGAAGTAGGATTCCGTTCCTCTCACCAGAGCAGCATCAATGTGGGAGCCTTAGCCGAAAGCTTTGGAGGTGGTGGCCACAAGAAGGCAGCTGGTGCCACGGTCAATAAACCGATACAGGAAACCAGGAAACTGCTTCTGGAAGCTGTTGAGAAAATGCTGAAAGCATAACTTGGCATACACATTGCATGGGTATGTGCATCATCCCACAAGGAGGCACCCATGCAATGGCTACCCATCTCTGCCAAGGAGAGCAAGATATTGACTGATCAGGTGGTTTGTTACCAGAAAGATCGGTCCAATACTACGCTCTATCATACAGTGCACAACAAGACACAGCAAATTCTCTACTCCCTCCCCTATTATCTGCATTTACTTGAGGAAGAAGATCTCAGTGACTTTCTCTTGTACTGTTATAAAACCATTGATTACTATCTTACTTCATATAGGATTGGCAGGTTATCCTACATAGGATACCTCTCCCAGGTAGTACGTAAACGAACCAAATATTTCATCTCCCAGAAACAAGCTAATTCCATCAGGGACAGACTCATCTGCGAAATCGAGCCATTCACCAATGCTCAACTCTGGAGTGAGCCAGAGATGACCGCAGAGACTGCATCCTATACAACATTCAAAGACCTTCTGGTCTCACAGATGGACTCACTCCCTGAACTTTTCAATCGTCTCCTCTATGAACGCAAGGCTAGCCAAGAGGTGCTTGATGAACGCCTCCAGCAGCTTAAGAGAGAGATCTCGACACCCGTGAACAGGAAACGGTTTCTTATTGTGCTTACCCTCTCTCCAGGGCTTGCAAACCAACATCTGCTTGAGAAGCTCGCAGACATTCTTGAAGTTGATTCACATCTCCTCAGTCGGTACCTCAACACAGCAAACCTCATGCTTGAGGAGAAGCGACGATGCAAAGAAGCGTTCACCTCTACAAGCAACCGACACTTCAGACGATTGCTTGAGATTGAGAATAGCCTTCAAACAGAGACTGATGAAAAGACGCTTGAACGACTGGAAGCGTTACGATGCTGGACCACAGGAGTGTACAAGACAAAAGTGAACCAGATAAGGAAGATGGAGTTTCGCTTGAGTCACCATCAAGTAGGAGAATTATTGCATATCCCCAAGGGAACCATCGACAGTTCAGTACACTATATGAAGCGTGTTCTCTCTCAGTATATGGACGAACAATCTGACATTGAGTATCTTAAGGACCATGAATATTTTGTTGGCATCAAACAATGAGCATAAGAAAGAGGAATTTTCCAGGATTCTCACCGATCATACCATCGTACTGCCAAAAGAGCTGGGTATCGATTTTGACTTCGAGGAAGAGGCAGAAACCTTTAGTGAGAATGCACTAGGAAAGGCCAGGGCATTGGCCTCCCAGGCACCCGAAGGGTACAAGATCCTGGCAGATGATTCAGGCCTCTGCGTCGACGCACTTGACGGCAGGCCGGGGGTAAGAACCGCCCGTTACGGCCTGGAGACATTCGGAAGAATGCTGGAAAGTGAAGAAAGGAACGAGTTCCTCTTGAAAAATCTAGCTCACCTGGAAAAGAAAGAGGAGCGGAGTGCACAGTTTGTATGTGCCTTGGCATTTGTGATGGGCGGGAGAAGAGAGTTCACTTTCTGTGAGGCAGTAGATGGGTTCATTGCCAAAGAGAGCTATGGGATGGGCGGTTTTGGTTACGATCCCGTTTTCATCGTTAAGGAAGCAGGAAGAACCATGGCAGAACTTTCAGAGGAAGAAAAAGACCGCTACAGCCACCGTGGGAGAGCTACCCGTCACTTGATTACTTTGTTAGGAGAAATTTCATGAGTATACAGACACGAGCAGAACAACTTGAGCAGGATACCTGGGACCTTACCAGTCTCTTTGCAGATGCAGCAGAATGGGAAGCAGCTACTGAAGCGATGAAGCAACGTATCGCTGAGGCGCCTGGTTTGAAGGGCTCCCTTGAGAAAGGAAAAGATTCATTCCTGGCTACCATGAGGTGGTATGAAGAGACAGGCATTCTTCTAGAACGTATTTATAACTGGGCTTTCCTGGGATATGCCTCTGATGCCTCTGATAACACCAATGTCAAACGGTACAGCCTATCGGCCAGTCTTCTGAGCCAGCTCTCTGCAGCCATGGCATTCTTTGACCCTGAACTGCTCGGTATTGCAGATGAGATTATAGATGGATACCTGAACGATGAGGACTTTGCTCCCTACCGTGTCTATATAGAGAAAGCAAGACGGTTCAAAGCCCATGTGCTGAGTGAGGGGGAGGAGCGTCTTCTCGCTCTGCAAAGCGAAGTTGCTTCCACACCACGTTCCACGTTCAGCGACCTAACCAATGTTGATTTTGACTTTGGTGAGATCGACGGAAAACCTCTCACCCAGAGCTCCTTGAGCTCATTCCTCATGCAAGAGGATAGAAACATAAGGGAACGAGCTTACAAGCAGTTCTACGGGGTGTATGACAAGAGCAAACATGCCATCGCACGGCTCTACGAGGGACAGGTGAAGCAGGACATCTTCCGGGCCAAGGCAAGAGGATATGAGAGTTGCAGGGAGATGGCACTGTTCCCGGACAATGTACCGGTATCCGTGTATGACAACCTGATCAAGGCTGTCCACGATGCACTGCCTACCCTTCATCGCTACTACAGGATGAGGGCGAAGCTCCTTGGTTTGGAGAAACTTTCCCATTGGGATGTCTATGTTCCCCTGGTAAAGGGAGTAACCAGTGAAACCCCTTATGAAGAAGCGGTTTCCATGATCGGGGAAGCACTTGCACCGCTTGGCAGTGAGTATGTACAGACCATCACAGATGGACTGACAAAAGACAGGTGGGTAGACCGCTATGAGAACAAAGGCAAACGAAGCGGTGCATTCAGCAGCGGTACATTTACCAGCAAGCCCTATATTCTCCTTAACTACAAGGAGGACGTGCTGCGTGATGTCTTTACGGTAGCCCACGAAGGGGGACACTCAATGCATAGCTATTACAGTGCAAAGAACAATCCCTATTTCCACTATGACTATACCATCTTCGAGGCAGAAGTTGCTTCTACCTTCAATGAGCAACTGCTGGCCAAATATATGATCGACCATGCAACTGATGATCGGATGAAAGCTTATATCATCGGAAAACAGATTGATGACATCGTGGCCACACTCTTCAGACAGACGATGTTTGCCGAGTATGAGATGATCATCCACCTGGAAGCAGAGAAAGGCGTACCGATCACCCTCGAGCTACTGAGAAGCGAATACCGCAAGCTGCTGGAGCTGTATTTCGGGGATGCAGTGTCCTTTGTAGAGGAGAGCGACCTGGAAGGATTGAGGATTCCTCACTTCTACAGCCCGTTCTATGTCTATAAGTATGCAACAGGGTTGAGTGCTTCCATAGCCTTGAGCAAGAAAGTGCTCAATGGGACAGAGCAAGACAGGCAGTCGTACCTCGACTTCCTTCGCAGTGGAGGCAGCCTCTACCCCATTGAATCACTACGGAAAGCTGGTGTTGATATGCAGAAGGAAGAGCCTGTAAAGGATGCTCTTTCCACCTTCTCATCCCTTCTGGACCAGGCTGAAAGCCTGCTCTCGTAAATGTTGCACTCAATTTTCAAAAGAGGGCTTGACGAGCTCCCCGCCCTTGTTGTATTGTTGGCACGTTCACTTCAAGAGCGAACAATACTTCAAGAATGCGGTAGTGGTGGAATTTGGTAGACACGCTAGCTTGAGGTGCTAGTGGGAGAAATCTTGTGCTGGTTCAAGTCCAGTCTACCGCACTTACTAACCCTTTTCTGTTTAACGAAATAAACAGAAGAGGGTTTTTCTTTTTAGCCCTTTTTTCTGTATCACCCGTGATGCTGTACACAAAAATGTACTCAAAAGGAGAAAAAGGTGTTATGAAGCAACAATTCACTCTCTCGAGGCGAAATGGAATTTGGTACTACTTCGCTTAACGGCAACACCACTGTAACGCAATCACTGTCACGAATTTCACTTTGGATGTATTTCAGGAAACATTTCATCACCAAAACATGAGAACTCCAAACAGATCAAATGAAAGCATCAGGTATATGGATGAAGATACATGTATTTATAATATTACATGCTTGACATATTTATCGTATCACGATAAATTTTTCCTGTAATTCAATACTTATTACATGGAGAACAATATGACTCACTATAAAATTCCATTCCTAAAACCTATTCTGGCGCTGCTTACCACCAGCATTATCCTCGGCAGTATTGCTCTTGTTGTTCTGGCTGCCTATCTCATTATTGCACCATTGACCAGCTCTGCTTCCCAGGTTTCCCTACCGGTTCTGATGCAGAATGGACTGCAGTTTGCAGTTCCAGTCCACGCTGAGAGTGCAGGTATGTATAGCATCTATTCTTTCGTGGTGGTGATTACCCTCTTCTTGTCACTTCTCTTTCTCTTCTTCCTAAGAAAAGCAGTGGACTCCCTTTCCAAAAAGAATGGTTTTACCGAGTTGTTGCCCCAAGCTTTTCGTTCAATGGGGCTGCTGTTGTTGCTTGCAACCTACCTAAGGCAGTTCCATCTCTATCTTTTCCTGCAACTTGCGGGACCGGTTGCTCATGAATTACTGCACTTCAGCTTCACCCCCATTACCTCTGAGGTACTGTATGCCTTGGCACTCCTTGCCTTGGGAAAAGTATTCTCCTACGCCCTGTACCTGCAGAGCGAGTACGAACAAGCGGTATAGGTACACAATATGCCCATCATCATACGCCTCGATAGAGTGCTGGCCGATCGAAAGATGTCACTTACTGAATTATCAGAGAAGGTTGGTATCACCATGGCAAACCTTTCAAACCTCAAGACAGGAAAAATCAGTGCTGTAAGGTTGGCAACCATGGAAGCCATCTGCAGACATCTATCATGCCAACCAGGCGATCTGTTTGAGTATGTGGAGGATTAGCGGTCTCTCTAGGCTTCTTCCACCTCAATGCCAAGCTTCCCGAGAATCTCCTTGTCCTGATCATTCAGCTCACTCCTATACGGAGTATCATTCTCCCTGAATGTTACTTCCTGGATATCCATAACTGTAAAAAGTGCTTGGCTCAGGCTGTAATCGCTATCTTGCAACTTTTCCAGTAGTTTTTGACGAATGATTTCAGAGATGAGCTGGAGAAATACCCTGCCAGGAAAATACTGGGGGGACTGGATGTGCAGCAACCTGCAGTCCTCTTGGTTCATGAGGTTGTTGAACCGATGTTCAAAGTCATTACGCTGTTCATACTTGGCAAGAGCTTGCTCTGCTGAGAGCCCTGTGTTTGTGATCACTGCCCAGATACCTGCCTGGGAGGCCTCAAAGGTTCTCAGAGGGTCTCGACTCAGACTCACCCTGTTACTTCCATTGGGTCGTTTTCGCACCTTGAAATAGGTTTCATATAAACGGGCATGCTCCTCGAGTGGAACTTCAAACTCCAACTCTCGTTTACATCTCCCCAGCAAGGAGAGTAGATTGCTTCGCTGGTTCTCCCTCCACTGCTCATCATAATAGAGATGAATGGTAAGAGACTCCTCCTCCAGGAAGGGTGCAGGGAGACTCAGACTCCTCAGCTCCCTACCCTTGCAATCATAGAGCGCTGTCCCCTGCATGATCTCATCACGATGTTTTTCAATGAATTGCTCCAACCATCTCTTTCGAGTTGGGATGCGGATGATGAACCGATAGCCCAACTCAACCAGCTCCTGAATCCTGGGGACTGAGAAATATCTGCGATTAAGCATCAATACCGTATCGGTATCGAATTCCAGAGTATCCATCACATTAGCGATGGTCTTACTGCTAAGCATCGTCCCATCCAGAATCTGAAACGAATAAGGAATGTGGTTATCACCATGGGCAAGCAAGATAATGGTATTCTGTTCCAATGCCTCAATATCCCGGTTATATCCATACTGCAGGAATGGGTTATGATTCTGATAACTGGCTGTACTGCACAGGTCAAAGAGGATTTCACTGGTACTCTCATCAAATTTTTCCAAGCAACGTTGTCCCCAGAGCCGAAGGAACTCAGCATCTAGGGATCGAAGGATCCCCTGCAATTCAGACAAACTCTCCACACTCGTGTATATTCCCTGTTTCCAATGGGTAGCATAGGAGATGGGGTTGTTTGAACAGATCAGGTACCAAGCAAGATGCAAAAGTTTTTCCACCTTCTCCTTGCTCATGAATGGCTGCATCCACTCTCTTAGGCTGAGTTCCTTTTCAATGACTTCCTGCAACTGCTCAAACGCATAGGGCCGGAACGAAGGAATCGCTTTAACAGTCTCCGCTCCCTGACTCTCCAGTTCCTGTTGATATGTAGGGTTATAGATCGGCTCTCCCGTTACTCCATCAAGTTTACCGATGCATCGACGTTTATGCCGTGTCTGTTTTTTATCAGGGTCCCAGTAGTACTGGTCCTCATATAAATAGGTGACATGATTCTTCTTATTGACAATTTCAATGATTTTTGGGCGTGATAATCTCGAAACCATGTTATAATTTATAGCATTCTTTTTTTATTTAATCAAGAGTAAAGTACCCCTAGTAAACTAATTATGCCTGACCATGTTATAAACAGTAAAAACACACAAAGCATTAAGGGTAAAGAAATAGCTGTTTTACAGTTGTATGAAACAGGTATTCATTGTTACAATTCTATATCAATTTTTTCAAAGGAGTTTATTTTGAAAAATACGAACAAATTGTATCGAAAGTTGCTTATTATTGGATTGATGTTACTGATTTCGCTTCCTGCCTTGGTTGCACAAGGACAGACGGAAACTACAAATACCATCACCTTCGCTGGTTCCGGTGGATACCCTCCATTTAACTACATGAAAGAAGATGGGGATATCATCGGGCGTG
>Ga0265295_1006235_pt1 | contig 14573 bp, 16 predicted proteins | sample Munlansysbiofilm_FD_192503 | JGI IMG/M metagenome (GOLD analysis project Ga0265295, IMG submission 192503) | Leachate microbial communities from a municipal landfill in Southern Ontario, Canada - Methane capture system biofilm | ecosystem: Engineered > Solid waste > Landfill > Unclassified ... | reverse complement strand
GAAGGCGAGAATGATTACTCCCAGGATGCAGCTGATGATCAGGCTGGCTTGCAGCGGAAGGAGCGTGAGTGTCAACAGGAAGAGCATGAGTGTCATGCTCAGGGCGGTAAAGAGGGCCACCACCTTCTCCAGGAGCTTGCCTTTCCTTCGGGCAAGGAAAAAAAGCAGAAGGCCTCCGAACGTGAAGGACATAAGATGAATGAGAACCGCCAAATAGTCATGTTGGGGAAAGAGCAGTGACCACAGACCCGCAAGCGGTCCCTCGGATGCAAGTGCTCCCACCAGCGCCACTCTGTCGTAAAGAAGCAAGGAGACGCTGACAAAGACCAGCGACCCGGAGAGCACACTGCGAAGGCTCACCAGCAAGGATTTGATGAGGTATCCGTAGAAGCAGAGAAAGAAGCCTGTTAGCAGGCCTATGAACATGATCGGGGCGCTGAGGGTTGCTATTTCACTTTGCATGTTTGTTCCTTGCCAAAGAAAAAAAAAGAGACAGCCGTCTGTGCTGTCTCTCAACCGTGGTGGTTGTCTTACTCCTGGATGATAGCTGCAGTCGGGCAGACATCGGCACAGGTGCCGCAATCGATACAAGTATTCGCGTCGATTACATAGATGTCGCCTTCAGAGATAGCACCAGTGGGGCACTCGGGCAAGCAAGTTCCGCAAGCCACGCAAGCGTCAGTGATTTTGTAAGCCATGATTGTTGACTCCTTACTTCGTTTTCGTTGCCTCTGACTATATACCGCCTTTGCCTGCAAGTCAAGGAATATGAAAAATCTGTACTATAAGCTTGCAATAAGAGTAATAAAGTAACCATTAGCAAATAATAATACATAAAAAGGAGATAGTCTTATAGCCAAACCCTATATCTTGCAGTATCGCACGAATTCCTTTGCGGCAATAGGATTGTACACTACTTGTATTGAACTGGCGGTTATCGGCACATGAGGCTATGCTTCCATACGTGGCGAAGTCTGGGAGGCTGGTACGCCATCCCAAGTAGCCTGGGGCCCTCTCTGGTGGGGGGCCTTATTTTTGGGCCGAGAGCTTGAGCATTCTGTCGCTCAGATTCCCCACCGGACACACTGCACACCACATTCTCGGACGGTAGATGCGTGAGAGCACCAAGGCGATGATCGTGGTTGAGAGCATCATCGAGTAGAAGCGGTAGGAGAGATGCATGAGAAATGGTGCTGCTTCCAGGTTGATGAGCTGAGGAAGGGGGAAGAGTGGGATGGCAATGAAGAGCCGGATGAACGGCATTGCTTCCATCCGTCCCAATGCCACCTGGGTGGTGGAACCGGTGATGAAGAGCAGATTCAATCCAAAGTACCAGAGCATGAAAGACCTGAGCTTGCCGTTGGTGATGAATGTGGGATTTTTCCTCCAATCATGTTTCTTGCCGACGGCATCGATCAGGCTTGCCCGGGGACAGTAGTGCTGGCACCAGACCTTCTTTTTGGCTCTTGCAAGCATGATGAAGGGTATGGTCATGCACAACAAGGCAAGGTTTGCCGTCAGGATAGAGACAAACCCCAGGGCAAAGTAGGCGAGGGTAATGAAGAAGAGTCCCCCTACAAGTCCCTTTCCCTTGGTGCTCATACGCTCAGTTTCTCCATGCGAAGGGCACCGGGCATACAGGAACGACTGCATCTTCCACAGTTGGTGCACAACGATTTGTCAACCGTGGGAACCTTGTATCCTTTCTGTCTCAGCGCCCCGGTAGGGCAGGCCTGCACGGACGGGCACTTGTGGTTCTGTGGGCAACGACCGGTGTGGATTACCAGTCTCTTGGGTATGGGAGGCTTCTTGCTGAAACCAAACAATGCTGCAATATTCCATGCCATGATGAATCTCCTTGCGTTTCTGCTACCGTAGCGGAAAAGGAGATTTCTGTCAAATGTTTGTTACTAGCAACATTTGTGTATGACAAAAAAAGTATACCTTGCCTCATAAACTCGCTTGGTTATATAGTCATGGGGTGGAGGATTCTGCCTTGAAAAAGCTTGTTCTGGCTGAAAAGCCGAGTGTTGGAAGAGAGTTGGCCCGTGTGCTGCAGTGCTGGAAACGGGAAACAGGATATCTGGAAGGGGATGCATACATCGTGACCTGGGCACTGGGCCATCTGGTCGAATTGGCTGAACCTGCTGTTTACAGCGACCGGTATCGTCGCTGGTCTCTCTCCGATCTTCCCATGTTGCCGACCGAGCTCAAACAGGAAGTGATCGAGCAGAGCAAGGATCAGTTTGCCATCGTCTCCTCTTTGCTGAACCGACCGGATGTGGAGAGCCTGGTGATCGCCACCGATGCAGGAAGGGAAGGGGAATTGGTAGCCCGCTGGATCATGAAGCTTGCAAACTACACAGGAACAGCAAAACGCCTCTGGATCAGCAGCCAGACCGAAGGTGCCATCAAGGAAGGGTTTGCGAACCTCAAGGATGCCAAGCTGTACGACAATCTGTACGAAGCAGCCCAGAGCCGTGCCGCAGCTGATTGGTATGTGGGCATGAACGTAACCCGCGCCCTTACCTGTCACTACGATGCCAAACTCTCTGCAGGCAGGGTGCAGACTCCCACACTTGCACTGATGACCATGCGTGAAGACGAGATAGAAGCGTTCAGTGGGCAGTTCTACTGGACCCTCAAAGCAGATTTCACCACCTTCAGTGCTTCCTACTATCCCAGCGAGGACTCGATCCGCATTACTGAAGAGAAAGAAGCTAAGAGACTTGAGACACTTCTGGTCGGAAAGTCGGGCAAGGTGGTCAGTGTCCAGACCACAGAACGCAGTGAACAGCCGCCCTTGGCCTACGACCTCACCGAATTGCAGCGAGATGCCAACAACCTCCTGGATTTCAGCGCGAAGGAAACCTTGGATACCCTTCAGTCGCTCTATGAACAGCACAAGATCGTAACCTATCCCCGTACTGACAGCAGATACATCACCACCGACATCGTTGCCACCCTGCCTCAGCGCCTCCAGGCGTTGCTTCCCACACCGTTTGCTCCGATGAGCAGCAAGTATCTGAGCGAAGGGTTCCGTGTCGATGAGCAGCGCTTCGTGCAGGATTTGCAGGTCACCGACCACCACGCGATCATCCCCACCGAACAACGAGTGGATCTTTCGCGTCTGAACGTGCGCGAGCGAGCCTTGTGGGAGCTGATCGTCGTACGCTTTTTGGAAGTGCTCAGTCCCGATTACACCTATCGCACCACCACGGTGGAGGTTGAGGTGGAGGGATGCCTCTTCAAGACCCGCCTGACCATTGCTGTCAACCAGGGATGGCGTGATGTTGCGCGTTTGGTAGGCAAACGGAGCGCCCAGCCCTCGCTTGGGGATGAGGATGAGGCAAGCCCAGCTTTGTTGGGGCTCTCGGAAGGTGATTCATTCACCATTGCTTCGGTTAAGCTGAGAAGGCTTGCCACCACAGCTCCGGCAAGGTACACAGAGGCCACACTGCTCTCCGCCATGGAGCATGCCGGACGCTTCGTTGAGGATGCCAAGCTGAAAAAGCGTCTAGGCAATGGCTTGGGAACCCCTGCAACCCGTGCTGATATCATTGAGAAACTGATCCAGAATCACTACGTACAGCGTGAAGGCAAGGAACTGGTACCCACTGCCAAAGGGAGGGAACTGGTACGTCTCTCGCCGCAGGAACTACGCTCTCCTGAGCTTACCGGAGTGTGGGAGGAGCGGCTTGGAAACATTGCCGACGGAGTTGAGGACAGCAAGCGCTTCATAGAGGATATCAAAGCGAATGCCGCCCGCTTGGTAGATCAGGTGAAAACCAGTGGTGAGGTCTTCAGCCCGCACTTTCCGGATGCGAAAAGCTGTCCCTACTGCAAGACTCCCATGATGAAGGTGGTGGACGAGATCGGGCAGAACCACTATCTCTGCCAGCGGCTCTCCTGCTCCTATGAGGAGATGGAGATCAAGAAACGGGTTCTTGCTCCCAAGTCGGAAAAGAAAGTTGTGCAGCCGGTGCCGAAGGTGGTGGTCAAACCCAAGATTGTCGCCTCGGCCGATGGGGTGAAAAAGAAGGTGGTGCTGAAGAAAAAGAGCCCGATGACCAACTTTTCCCTCAAGGATGACGATGAGCCGACCTACACATGGGAGACGGTGATCGAGGTGGTGCGCCCGAGCAAGCTTGCGTATCGGAGCCAGTCACGACCACGACCAGCCAAGGATGCTTGGAATGCAGGCTTGCAATCCAGCCATATAGTGGATGAGACACCCGCGAACGGGGGGAGTTTTGCAGACTTTCTGAAAGCCAGTGAAGAGAGAAAACGCAGAGATAGGGAGAAAAAGCGTCATTAGTTTGATGTATTTGTTATAATAAAAACATTCTGTTAAACTATAGACACATTTGTACCTTTCTGCTACTCTTCCTGCAACACAGGAGGAGCGTATGCGTATCGCATTGGTCGGATATGGAAAGATGGGAAGGATGATCGAGACTGTCGCTCGTACACAGCACTGTGAGATTGGGGCGATCATCGATCCTGTCGCTCCTGATCAGGAAATAACCAGTCGCAGCGTAAATGCCGAGAGTCTGGATGGTTGCGATGTGGTCATCGACTTCACGCATCCTTCGGTAGTCTGTGACCATATCGTTCTCTATGCAAAGCTTGGCATCCCGGCAGTCATCGGTACCACTGGTTGGTATGATCAGATTGATCAGGTTCGACAGGCGATCGAGGGCACTGACTGTGCCATCATCTACAGCGGCAACTACTCCCTGGGCGTTGCCCTTTTCATGCAGGTGGTCAAGGAAGCAGCCCGTCTGTTTGCAAAAAGCGGCTTGTACGATCCATTTCTTACAGAGATGCATCACAGCCAGAAAGCTGACAGTCCCAGCGGGACTGCCACCATGCTTGCCCAGCGTGTGCTCGAAGCATTTCCCACAAAGACACACATCGAGGCGGAGACCCAACACCAGAAGCGTGAGGAGTCTGCACTTCACCTTGCATCCGTACGTGGCGGGTGGGTACCGGGTACCCATACCGTATATTTTGACAGTCCACAGGATACCATCGAATTGACCCACCGCGCTCGTTCGCGGGAAGGGTTCGCCGTTGGCGCCGTACGCTCAGCGTTTTGGATAGCCGATGGCCGAAAGGGTTTCTTTACCCTCGATGATATGCTTGAGGATGTATACCTTTCCGTGGAGAGATCAGAATGAGAGAAATCAGTTTCCGTGGGGTATTCACCGCAATGGTCACCCCGTTCACCAAGAAGGATAATCTTGATGAGCAGCGGCTCGAAGAGATCATCGAAGCACAGATTCAAAGTGGCGTAGATGGGTTGGTCCCGTGCGGAACCACCGGTGAGAGCCCGACGCTCAGCCACGATGAACACGACAGGGTCATCGCCCTGACGGTGAAGTTTGCGAACGGCAGAGTCCCGGTCATCGCCGGCACCGGCTCGAATGCCACCACCGAGGCGATCAGGCTCAGCCGTCATGCCCAGCAGGTAGGTGCTGATGCGGTTCTGCTCGTCAATCCGTATTACAACAAGCCGACCCAGCGAGGTTTGTTCCTCCACTTCAAGGCAATAGCCGAAAGTGTGGACATCCCCTGCATCCTCTACAATATCAAGGGGAGAACCGGGGTGAACATCGAGACCGAGACGGTCAAGGCTCTCAGCGACGCATGCGCAAACATCGTCGGGGTGAAAGAAGCCAGCGGAAGCCTGAAGCAGATGCAGGACGTCATCGAGACCACCCATGGCAAGTTCCATGTACTCAGCGGTGATGACAACCTCTCCCTTCCCCTGATCGAAAGCGGTGGAGATGGGGTAATCTCTGTTGGCTCGAACATATGCCCGGCCTACATTTCCAAGATGGTCCATCTTGCACTGGATGGCCACTTCGAGGCAGCACGGGCAATGGAAGCAAACCTCAGCGGTTTCTTCAAGGCTTGCTTCTTGGAAACCAACCCCATACCGATCAAGACTGCCATGGCACGCTATGGTTGGTGCGAGGAGTCTTTCCGCCTTCCGATGTGTACGTTTGAGAATGAGGAGAACCGTCACCTTCTCTATGAGGAATTGGACAAGCTCGAGGCACTCGGTGCCATCATCAGGAGGTAAGGACCTTGGCTACGATCAATACACATTTCCAGAAACTCGCCAGCGGCTATCTCTTTCCTGAAATTGCCCGCAGGACCGCCGTATGGCAAAAAGCCCATCCGGACGCCAAGGTATTGCGTCTTGGTATTGGCAATACCACCGAGGCCCTCCCCCAAGCGGTATGCGAAGCGATGAAGCAGAAGATCGACAGCCTTGCTGACCGCTCCACCTACACCGGGTATGGCGATGAGCAGGGGGATACGTACCTGAGGGAAGAGCTTGTCGCTTACTACAAGCGGTGGGGCGTAGAGCTGGAAAGCACGGAATTTTTCGTCAGTGATGGTGCAAAGAGCGATGCCGCGAACATCCAGGACCTTTTTGGTTCGGACAACGTCGTGGCAGTCCAGGATCCGGCCTATCCTGTCTATGTCGACAGCAACGTGGTCGGGGGCAGAACGGGTCTCTTCAATAAGCAGCGGGGCTGTTATGATGGCTTTGTCTATCTCTCCAGCACTGAGGAGAATGGATTCATTCCCTCTCCTCCAGATCAGAAGGTAGACCTGATTTACCTGTGCAGCCCGAACAACCCTACGGGATCGGTTGCCACCTACGACCAGCTGAAAGCCTTTGTCGACTATGCGATCGAACACAAGAGCGTCATCATTTTCGATAGTGCCTATAGTGAGTACATCACTGAGGAGGGGTACCCCCGCTCAATCTATGAGGTTGAGGGTGCGAAGCGATGTGCAGTGGAAATAAACAGCTTTTCCAAGTTCAGTGGATTCACAGGTGTTCGGCTTGGATGGACCATCGTTCCCAAGCAGCTGGAGTGTGAGGATGCAGGTCCTGGGGTTCTCAATGCGATGTGGAACCGCAGGCAATGTACGTTCTTCAATGGCGCAAGCAACATCGCCCAGATGGGGGGCTATGCCGCCCTGCGCGGCGAAGGGTATGAGCAGAGCCGTGCCTTGGTTGCCTATTATCTGGAGAATGCACGCATCATCCGCGAAGGTTTGACGAAGGTCGGTCTGACCGTCTATGGTGGGGTTAACAGTCCGTATATCTGGGCGAAGACCCCCAACGGCATGGAAAGTTGGGACTTTTTTGATGTCCTGCTCGAAAAATGCCATGTAGTGGTGACTCCAGGTAGTGGATTCGGCCCGGCAGGGCGTCATTTTGTACGGGTTTCTTCCTACGGCCATCGGGAACAGGTGGTTGAGGCAATGCGGATGATAGAGGAGAATCTGAAGATATGAGTCAAAAAACCCTTCCTTTGGGCCATGGAGAACTGCTTGAGCTGGCTTACCAGCTTCCCACTCCCTTCCATCTCTATGATGAGAAAGCCATCGTGGAACAGGCCAGAACCATGAACAAGATCTTTTCCTGGGCCCCCGGCTTCTGCAATTACTATGCAGTGAAGGCTTGTCCGAATCCTGTGATCTTGAAGTTGCTCGCAGCCGAAGGCTTCGGAGCAGACTGCTCATCCCTTCCTGAACTCTTGCTCAGCAAAGCCAGCGGCATGACCGGAAACAAGATCATGTTCACCAGCAATGATACTCCAGCTGAGGAGTTCAAGGCTGCCTATGAGATGGGGGCGATCATTAATTTGGATGATATCACCCACATAGAGGCGATGGAAGAAGCGCTCGGCTGTGTTCCCTCCACCATTTGCTTTCGGTACAATCCTGGACCTGACCGTACGGGCAACGCAATCATCGGCAACCCGGTTGAGGCTAAGTACGGGGTTACATCTTCCCAGATAGTTGACTGCTATCGGATCATGAAGGAGAAGGGCGTACAGCACTTCGGCCTCCATACCATGGTGGCATCCAACGAATTGGATGGGTCCTACATTGTGGAAACGGCACGCATGCTGTTCGAACTGTGTGTCCGCATCAAGGAAGAAGCGGGAGTGACGATTGAGTTCATCGACATGGGTGGCGGTATCGGTATTCCCTATCGACCGGATCAGCAAGCGATGGACCTGCAAGAGGTCAGCAATGGGATGCAGGCACTCTACGAATCGATCATCGTTCCCGCCGGTCTTGCCCCGTTGAAGATCGTTTTTGAATGTGGTCGGGTCATCACCGGTCCCTACGGCTATCTTGTTACCAAGGTCTTGCATGTCACCGATAAGTACAAGCAGTATGTCGGTGTTGATGCCTCTATGGCAAACCTCATGCGTCCTGCCCTGTACGGTTCGTATCACCACATCACCGTGTTGGGCAAGGAGGGAGAAAAGAAGGATCACGTCTATGATGTGACCGGATCTCTGTGTGAGAACAATGATAAGTTTGCCATCGATCGTGAGCTTCCGAAGGTGGAGAAGGGCGATGTGCTGGTCATTCATGATACCGGGGCACATGGACACAGCATGGGTTTCAACTACAACGCCAAGTTCAGAAGTGCTGAGTATCTGCTGCGGCGGGATGGCTCGGTGGTCATGATCAGGCGTGCGCAGACCTATGATGACTATGTGGCTACCCTTCGCTTCGATGGCGCGCTGGTGGAAGTCTGATGTACAGCTATCCGATTCGTGTGTACTACAGTGACACTGACTGCGGAGGTATTGTCTACCATGCCCGATATCTGGATTTTGCCGAGCACGCCCGGACTGAGATGCTGAGGGATATCGGAGCCAAGCATGGCCTTGAGGGGTCCCAAAGTTCCCTCACGGCCACGCTGAACCTTGCCTTTGTGGTGAAGTCAATCAACGTCGACTACGAGAAGCCGGCCCACTTGGACGATCTCTTGGAAGTACGCACCGAATTGGAGAGTGCCAAACGGTTTTCCTTGGTGTTCCGCCAGACGGTGCTTCGCTCCGATGAGGTGCTCTGCACGCTTCTGGTAAGGGTGGCGGCCATCAACAGTGAGACGCTTCGTCCCATGCCGATGCCCGCCTGGTTCATTCCCGCACTTCAGGGAGCATAAGGCATCGTCACCAACAAGGTGGAACTGCCCAGACTTCCCAGCTTCTCATGGTGTGCGATGACATCGTAGCGATGCGTACCCGCATCCGGGATGGTGCTGTAGGTACGTGTATTGGCTCCTACCAGTGCTCCTTCACAATACCAATCGATAACCAGGTCGCTGACACTGAGCTCAGCGTCCAGGTTGGTTGGGGTGTAGGTGAGGGTCACCTTCTCATTGGGGGAAGGTGATGCCGGAGAACAGGTGATGGTCCCTTCGATGGGCAGCATCGTGTTGTTGATCAGAAAGAGTTCAAATTTAGTGGAAAGGTCTCCAATTATCATCTCGATGGTGGCATCGGCTGCACTCTGATCGAGAATCCGCACTGCCTGCGTTGCTCCGCTAACCAGCACGTCTTGGCTGAAGAGACGGAGTTGCAGGAGGTAGGACCCGGCTGCCAAGGGTGCCTGGATGGAGGTGGTGCCGGATAGCTTGTCCAGTTGCGCAGTGGGCAGGGTGCACACTGTTCCCTCCTGATCCAAAAGGGTAACCTCAAGTCGGACATCACTTGCCACCTGGTTCGTATCCCAATGGACGTGGACGTCCAGATTTCCCGTACCCACCAGGGATGTGAGCGTGAGTGTTGTGGTAGGGCTGGCTTTGGAGAGCAGTGTTTCCACCGCCCCCTCCACCAAGGGGATTCCTTCACTGTTGAAAGCCTTTGCGGTGAGGTTCCACGTACCGATGGCAAGGTTTCCGATTGCCACTGCCGTTTGGGCTGAGTCGATGTCGAAGGTCTGCCCCTGAGGTCCTGTACCGTGTATGTGGTACGTTGCGATTTCCATTGAGGATTGGTTGGGGGTCAAAGCACGCTGGTTGGCAAAATGATCGGTATGCAATATGAGTCGCAACGTAGCGCCTTCCTGTTGGTGCGTGCTGTTGTCGCATCCATATGCAAGCAGCAGCAGAAGCAACACTGCCAGAGAGAGGATTGGTTTGGATTTCATCTCGATTCTCCTTCGGTTTGTACCTGTGAGCAAAGGCTTCTTTCTTCTCTCTTTGCTTCATCCGGTGCTTGGACAGCACCTGTTTCTCGTCTATACTGCTGAAACTATCTGGGGGTGTGATGCGATGATTACGGTACACAAGGTTCCTTTGGACAAAAGTCTTCCGGTGGTGCTGCACCAGTGTTGGGGAGATTCGGATGATGTGGAGGCAAGCCTCCGGCTCAGCTGGGAGGGATCGTTTTTGCATCTGAGGTTTCTTGTTCGTGAGCCGCAACTCAGGCGTATGGTCACTGAACACAACGGACGGGTCTGGGAGGATAGCTGTGTCGAAGCGTTCCTTGCGCGTCAGGACAGCGAGGAGTACATCAATGTCGAGTGCAGTGCCAGCACCAGCATCTTGCTAGGCAAGGGACAGTCCCGCCATGACAGGCAGTTGTTTCCCGTCTCGGTGATCGAGAATATTCCCTATACTGTGGAGATTTTGGAGAACAACACCAAGCAAAGCAGGTGGAAGGCCGAGCTGAGTTTGGACTTGGTGCAGTTGGGTGTGCTCAAGGAAGGGGAAACACTGGAAGATGTGCCGCTGAAAGGAAATTTCACGTGCTGTGGCGATAAGCTCGCCAAGCCGCACTATCTTTGCGCCCAGGAGATAGGGACGCTCAAACCTGATTTCCACACTCCTGCCTATTTCACCCCGATCAAGTGCATTCCCTGACGGACAGAGCTGTTTCAAGTCTCAAAAAATAAGAGGAAGAAATTGGGTTTTCAGTTCTTGGGTTGCTTGTCCTTGGGATTCCAGGCAGCTTCTCCGCTGAGGCTCTCCTCATCCAGCAGTTTTGTCAGGGCAAGGTGTGCCAAGTTCTGTCCGAAAATTGCTGTCACGGTGGGCAAGCTCCCCAAGACATTGCGTTTTCTTCCGCGATCGATGATTTGCTCGTTGAAATCGGCATGCTCTTCTTCTTCCGGGTCCTTGTAGGTGAAACGAACCACTTCCGGGCTGAATATCACCTCTATGCCCCGGCCTACGCCTCGCTTGCGTAGGTTTGTGCGCACTTGGCGAGCCAAGGGGCACCCATAGCTATCCATCAGATCGGCTTTTCGGACCAAAAAAGGATCCCTTCGCAGTGCAGCTCCCATGCTGCTGATCACCGGGATGCCTCGCTCATAGGCTGTCTGGAGCAGGGCGCATTTGGGATTGAGGGAGTCGATGGCATCAACAACGAGATCTATCGGACCTTCCAGAATGGTATCCATGGTCTCAGCTTGGACAAACAAGGGGAGTGCTTCCACCGTGCAGAACGGGTTGATCGCCTGAATCCGTTCCTTTGCCACCTCGGTCTTAAGCTTGCCCAAGGTATCATAGGTTGCCAGCACCTGCCTGTTGAGATTGGTGATGCCAACCGTATCGAAGTCCACCAGTCTGAGGTTGCCTACGCCGCTTCTCACCAGCGATTCGAGGCACATGCCCCCAACAGCTCCCAGACCGACCACCACCACATGTTTCTGGTGGAGTTTTTCGACCTGCTCATCACCGAGCAGACGGCTGATTCGTAAGAATTGCTCTGATCTCATCATTGTTCCTTATCAGGGTATCACGGGAGGTTTCGGTCAAAACTGAGAATGCTTCCTGGTGCGCTTCAAGATATGCATCATAGGCCTCTTCTTCCTCATTTGCAAAGTCTGTTTCCAGTGCATAGCGCAGGGTAACCAGGCGCCTTCCTTCTCGTGCCAGGCCGCTTGCGTAGAGAGAAGGGGCAAAGGAGAGGATGATTCCCATGCTTGAGGCTTGCCGGGCACTCTCCCAGCTCAGGGTGCATCCATGCCAGAGCAATGTCGGGAGGCGTTTGCCTTGCCGCTTGAGCATGCTCAAGAGCAACCCGTCCCTCCGTACACAGTGCAGGCTTACGCTGCGCTCCAGGATATAGGCGATATCCAATACTTCCAATAGGAAGAGTTGCTGTTTTTCTGCATCCGGCCACCGTTTGTCCAAACCTACTTCTGCTATTTGCAAGTCTGCTTGCCTGGATACATACTCATACAGCAGTTCTGCATCCGGCAATGGCTTTTCGGGCAAGGCCCCGATACCCCCGACAGCTGGATGGCGCATACTGCTCAGGCGCCCCCATTCCCCCGTCTTGTTGGTTGCATAGAGGGCATTGGCATTGGCAGGGGCTTTGCTGAAATGGCGATGGGCATCAAACATGCCTTATCCTATGCTGAAACTATGCACGCATGCAAGTCAGAGCAACAGCAGGTAGGTGACCAGAATACTCGTGAGTATGGGAATGATCATGCCACTGCGCCGATAGGCGATCACCGAAGAGACCATAATCGCGATCAAGCCAGCATACCAACGATGGGGAAAATCCAGGATGACACCAGGGAATATGAGCGGACCGAGGGCAGCGATGGGAAGCAACCTGAGGCTTCGGGACAGAAACGGAGGAAGCCGATCAAGGAAGGTGACGTAGTAGGGGAGCATGCGAACCAAGAATGTTGCAAGGGCGCTGACAAGGATGGGGATGATGAACGGAAGGGAGTCATTCATGCGGCATACTCCTCTTCCTTGATGAACCAGGCTCCCAGGAAACTGGCGGTGAGCATGGATATGACGAAAGAGTATCCGATGCCCATCTTCACTACCAAGATCAACAGCGAGTTGAGTGAGGCGGAGATGAATGCAATGATGAGTACATTCAACCCTTTCTGGCGGAACTCTTGGGCAAGCAAGGAGCTGAACATCGCATAAAGGGTGACGCCAACTGCCATCTGCAGTGCTGAAGGCAGGACCATTCCTGCCAAAAAGCCAACTGCCGTGCCACTTACCCATCCGAGGTAAGCCGTGAGCTCGAGGCCTGCCAGATAGGGTTTTGTGATGGGGGAGCGGTGGAGGACCGCAACACTGAATACCTCGTCCGTGGTTCCATGGGCAAGCAGAAGCCGAGCAGGTCCCCTGATTCCCTTTTCCAGCTTTCGGCTCAGCTCAGCGCCCATGAAAGAGTAGCGCAAGTTGATCAACAAAATGCTGATGAAGATTTCCAGCAAAATGGAACCTGACCGAATGAGGCTGGCAGCAAGAAACTGGCCGCTCCCGGCAAAGTTGGTGACTGAGAAGAGCACAGCCTCCCAGATTCTGAGGCCCAAATCCCTGCAAACCAGGCCGAAGGCCATGGCGGTGGGAAAGTAGCCCACGAAGATCGGGGAGCCTTCCACAAATCCTTGGTGAAAGGTGAGCTTGCTTTGATTATCGCTGTCCATGCCCAGCAGATTATCCGTTCCGTGCCTTTCCTGCAAGTCTCCTCTGTGATACACTATCAGCCTTCAGGAGGCTCTCATGGCACTGTATCTTGCAAATTCCGGACTCACTCTGCTCGCCAAGGATGGCGTACTTGACCAAAAGGTGCTGATGCGCTGGTTCAAGGAAGCAAAACGCATCAAGGCAACCGGAGGTACGTACTATACCAAGCTTCTGGATAGTGGGTTGACGCTCATTTTCCGTACGGTGGTGCAAAACGACGATGTTGAGATTGCCGGAGTTGACATGCATCTCAGTGGCCGTTGTGTGTGGAGCGCAAAGCCCCTTACCCAGGTAGGGAAGGGTGAAGTGCTTTCGATCACCCTACTGATGACCAACGTATCAGAGCGCAGCGCGTTCATTGCCACGCTTGTGCATGCAGCTACTCTGGACCATATTGATGAGGACAGCCTTCTCAGTTTGCAGGTTTGCGCTTTCCCCCAAGCCTTGGATGTCTATGACAGCAGAGAGGCGTATGAGCAGGCAACGGAAGAGCGGAGTAGGCTTGAGGACAAGAAATTGCTTCCGTTCAACTATATCATGGCACGGGACGAGAGCCTGACCGAAGAGCAACGTAATGCATTCCTCAAGAGTGAGACGATGATGTTGCTTTGCGGGCCAGTGCTCGGCGTTGAGAAACGTGAGCATGGGTTTGAAAATACGTCATGCATGGTTGCCACCATCTCAACGGAGATGGGGCATTTGGACTTGGTTTTCTCAGAAGAGCAACTGAAGAAGCCCTTGGTCAAGGGCTCCTATGTCGTTGCATCGTGCCAGATCAGTGCGGATGTCCTGGCTGACTAGAAGCGTTTGGTGTATGCATGGCAATAGGGAAGCGTTCCCTTGCGCTCATAATAATCTTGGTGATACTCCTCAGCCACATAGAATGTTGCGGCCGGTCGTAGTGTCGTGGCAATGCGCAATCCCTTCGCTTCGAGCAGTCCGATGAGTTTGACAGCCACATCGAATTCATGCCTGCTGCGATAGAAAACAGCGCTCAGATACTGATTTCCGATATCCGGGCCTTGGCCATTGGCCTGTGTCGGGTCATGGATTTCAAAGAAGTATCGTGCCAATTCCTCGTACGAGATGACCAAGGGGTTGTAGAGCACCCTCACGGCCTCCAGATGACCGGTGGAGTGGGTCAGCACATCCTGATAACTTGGATTCTCTGTGGTTCCTCCGGTGTATCCGCTTACTGCGGAGTACACACCATCCTTTTGTTCGAAAAGGTGCTCAACCCCCCAGAAGCAACCGCCTGCAAAGACGGCTTGCGCTACCGGGGGCCCTG
>Ga0265295_1006233_pt1 | contig 14574 bp, 11 predicted proteins | sample Munlansysbiofilm_FD_192503 | JGI IMG/M metagenome (GOLD analysis project Ga0265295, IMG submission 192503) | Leachate microbial communities from a municipal landfill in Southern Ontario, Canada - Methane capture system biofilm | ecosystem: Engineered > Solid waste > Landfill > Unclassified ... | reverse complement strand
CGCTTCTTCAAGCAGGCTTCCGGACAGCTCTTCTTCGGAAAACGAAGCACCAACAGAATCACCATCCCAGACAAAAGCCTTCATGGATACAAGATCAACCACTCCTTTGAAGCCATCTTCCTTGCCAACAGGAATCTGCAAAGGAACAGGGTTGGCCTTGAGGCGATCCTTGATCATTTGCACTCCGCGAAAGAAGTCGGCACCTACGCGGTCCATCTTGTTGATAAAGGCAATGCGCGGAACCTTGTACTTGTCAGCCTGGCGCCAGACCGTTTCTGACTGCGGCTCCACCCCGCCAACAGAGCAAAACACTGCGACCGCACCATCCAGAACCCGCAGAGAACGCTCCACCTCAATCGTAAAGTCAACGTGACCAGGGGTGTCAATAATATTGATCCGATGCCCCTTCCATTCACAAGTTGTTGCAGCAGAGGTGATTGTAATACCACGCTCCTGCTCCTGCTCCATCCAGTCCATTGTGGCCGTACCTTCGTGGGTTTCACCTATTTTATGTGAAACACCAGTATAGTAAAGGATACGCTCTGTGGTGGTTGTTTTACCCGCATCAATGTGCGCCATGATGCCAATATTACGATATTTTTCTAATGGTGTTTTACGCGGCACTTAAACTGTCCTCCAAAAAACTGCTACTACCAGCGGTAATGTGCAAACGCACGGTTTGCTTCAGCCATCTTATGCGTATCTTCACGCTTTTTAACCGCAGCACCGCGATTATTGAACGCATCCAGAATCTCACCCGCCAGCTTTTCGGTCATTGTTTTTTCTGAGCGGGTAATAGAGTACTTCACCAGCCAACGCATGGCCAACGAAATACGTCTGTCTGCACGCACTTCAACCGGAACCTGGTACGTGGAACCACCAACACGACGGGACTTAACCTCAAGCACCGGCTTAATATTATCAAGCCCCTTCTTCAGGACCTTTACCGCATCATCGCCTGCCTTGTTGGCAGCCATATCCATTGCCTTGTAAAGAATGGACTCAGCCACACTCTTTTTACCAGCCAACATAAGAATATTAACCAGCTTGGCTACTGTTTTGTCGCCATACTTTGGATCTGGCAGAATAATCCGCTTTGGAACTTCACGTCTCCTGGGCATACTTACTGTACCTCTAACCCTCTTAGTTTACTTTGGGCGCTTGGCGCCATACTTGGAACGAGCCTGCTTACGATCCTTAACACCAACGGAATCCAGCGTTCCGCGCACTATATGATACCTGACACCGGGCAAGTCCTTTACACGACCACCCCTGATAAGCACAACCGAGTGCTCCTGCAGGTTATGACCTACGCCAGGTATATACGAACTCACCTCAATACCGTTTGTCAGCCTCACCCTGGCAACTTTCCTAAGAGCCGAGTTAGGCTTTTTGGGTGTAGTGGTATACACCCTAGTACAAACACCACGCTTTTGCGGGCAGTTTTTCAAAGCCGGCGCATCCGACTTGTCTTTCTTGCTCTGCCTGCCCTGTCTAATCAACTGATTAATCGTTGGCATCCATTCATCTCCAAAAAAATCATTAAAACAGCAACGAAGCAACTCGACCAAATCGAGCACAACAATAAATTTATATTTACATCAAGAAAATATACATACCTGCAGCCTTTAAATTGGTAGGGGATGGAATAGGTGTAGGACCGGAATATCACCGGTATCTCCATCCTGTCAGGTACAGCTGCCTTTATTTACGCAGTGTACTGGCTGCTTTTATTGCACAGACAAAGATATATACAGCAGTCAAAAACTCTTGTCAATATTTTTATGCAAAAAATTCTCTGCCAATGCAATAAAATACATCGGCAGAGAATTTAGAGTTTTTCAACGGCTCAGGCTAATGCTTCTTGCTGCTCCGCAAGTTCATCATGCTGCTCTGGGTCTTCGAGAATTTGCGCTGTGTTTTCAGCCTGTTGCAAGCGCAGATTTCTGTATTTAGACAGACCTGTGCCAGCCGGAATCAGCCTGCCCATAATAACGTTTTCCTTCAGCCCCCTCAGATAATCAATTTTTCCTTCAATAGCAGCCTGGGTGAGAACTTTTGTTGTCTCCTGGAAGGATGCAGCAGAAATAAAAGATTCTGTGGAAAGAGATGCTTTTGTAATGCCCAGCAGCAATGGTTCTGCAATGGCCTGACGTTTGCCCTCATCAAGAGCCTTGGCGTTTTCTTCTTCAAACACCCAGCGTTCTACCTGGTCATCAATAAGCAGGTTGGTATCACCAACTTCCTTTATCCTTACACGCCGCAGCATCTGGCGTACAATAACCTCTATATGCTTGTCGTTTATTTTTACGCCTTGCAGACGATAAACTTCCTGCACTTCATCCACAAGATATTTGGCAAGCTCCTTTACACCCAGAACCCTCAAAATATCGTGCGGGTTAGAAGAACCATCCATCAAAGGTTCGCCAGCACGCACATAATCGCCCTCATGCACGCTTACATGCTTACCTTTAGGTATCAGATATTCTTTAGGTTCACCAACTTCAGGAGTTACTATGACTTTACGCTTGCCTTTGGACTCCTTGCCAAAGTTAACCTTACCGTCAATTTCAGAAATAACCGCAAAGTCCTTTGGTTTACGTGCTTCAAACAGTTCGGCAACACGGGGCAAACCACCTGTAATATCCTTGGTTTTGGTGGTTTCACGCGGTATTTTAGCAATAATGTCACCTGCATTAACCTGTGAGCCTTCTGAAACGTTAATTAGTGCTCCCACAGGAAGGAAATAACGCCCAAGGGTACCGCCATCTTCGCCAGTATCTTTAATAGCAATACGTGGACGTTTATCCAGTTCTTTGGTTTCAATAATCTCCTTGCGTGACAAGCCGGTTACTTCATCAAGCTTTTCTTCCATGGTATGTGCTTCAATAATATCACCAAACTTAACACGACCGGATACTTCAGTAATAATCGGCATGTTAAACGGATCCCATTCAGCCAGTATGTCCGCTGCCTTAACAGCGCCACCATCTGCAATTCTCAGTTTGGCACCATACACAACGCTGTATTTTTCACGCTCTCGACCAGTATCGTCAAGGATGATTATTTCGCCGTTTCTGTTCATTACAACATTAAAACCATCAGAGTTTATAACAGTATGCAAGTTACTGTATTTAATGGTTCCATCATAACGTGCCACAAGCGATGTCTGCTCTGCTGCCCTTGATGCTGTGCCACCAATATGGAAAGTACGCATCGTAAGCTGTGTACCAGGCTCACCAATTGATTGGGCAGCGATAACGCCCACTGCCTCACCCAGGTTCACAATATGTCCCCTGGCAAGATCACGTCCATAGCATTTGGCACAGATTCCCCGCCTGCTTTGACAGGTAAGTACAGAGCGGATTTTAACGCGCTCAAGCCCTGCATCTTCTATTTTTCTGACCAGCTTTTCATCAATTTCCTGGTTGGCCTGCACAAGTACTTCACCAGTAACAGGATCTAGCACATCATCCAGGGCAGTTCTGCCCAAAATACGATCCCCCACATGCTCAATCACTTCACCGCCCTCGGTTAAAGAGCTGACAATCAGACCATCAAAAGTGCCGCAATCATCTTCTGTGATAATTGCATCCTGGGCAACATCCACCAAACGCCTGGTCAGGTAACCGGAGTTGGCTGTTTTAAGCGCAGTATCAGCAAGACCTTTTCTGGCACCGTGGGTAGAAATAAAGTACTGCAACACTGTCAGACCTTCACGGAAGTTGGCTGTAATCGGAGTTTCAATAATTTCACCAGAAGGTTTGGCCATCAGTCCACGCATTCCAGCCAACTGCCTTATCTGCTGTGCAGAACCCCTGGCTCCGGAATCAGCCATCATATGGATAGCATTAAATGATGATATTTCATGCTCTTCACCGTCTTGATCCACAACTGTTTCACGGGACAGGTTACCAAGCATCTCCTGGGCGATTTCCTCTGTTGCCTTGGCCCAGATATCAATAACCTTGTTATATCGTTCACCATCTGTAATCAGACCATCTGTATACTGGTTCTGAATTTCCTGTACTTCCAGGTTTGCTTTTTCAATTATCTCCTGCTTGCCTGCCGGTATCACCATATCGTCAATACAGATGGATATTCCTGCCAGGTTTGCATAGCGGAAACCGGTTTCCTTTAATTTGTCGGCAAGGATAACAGTTTCCTTGTTACCGGCAACGCGGTAACAAATATCAATGAGGTTTGACAGCTCTTTTTTACTCATCACTTTGTTTATTGCACTAAATGGAACCTGATCCGGCAGGATTTCCCTTAGTAATATTCTGCCAACGGTTGTTTCAACAAGTCCGGTTTTTTCTTTTGCATCTGATTCCAGGTTCTTCATACGCACTTTTATGCGTGCCTGCAAGTCAACTGCACCATGATCATAGGCCATCCTGGCTTCTTCAGGAGAGGAGAAAACCTTATCTTCCCCCAAAGAGCCTACCCGTTCCCTGGTCATATAATAGGTACCAAGCACCATATCCTGCGAAGGCACAATAATCGGCTTGCCGTTTGCCGGAGAAAGGATGTTGTTTGTGGACATCATCAGCACTCGTGTTTCAACCTGGCTTTCTATGGAAAGCGGCAGGTGAACTGCCATCTGGTCTCCGTCAAAGTCTGCGTTAAATGCGGTACATACAAGCGGATGCAGCTGTATGGCTTTGCCTTCAATCAGAACAGGCTCAAACGCCTGAATACCAAGACGGTGCAATGTTGGAGCGCGGTTTAGCATGACAGGATGTTCCCTGATAACCTCTTCAAGCACATCCCACACTTCAGGACGTTCTTTTTCCACCATTTTTTTAGCACTTTTTATGGTGGTGACAATGCCACGCTCTTCCAGCTTGTTGTAGATGAACGGCTTGAACAGTTCAAGAGCCATTTTTTTGGGCAAGCCACACTGATGCAGCTTAAGCTCAGGACCTACCACAATAACCGAACGCCCTGAGTAATCTACCCGCTTGCCAAGCAGGTTCTGACGAAAACGACCTGACTTGCCTTTTAGCATGTCAGACAAGGATTTAAGCGGTCTTTTATTGGGTCCTGCAATGGCTCTGCCACGGCGACCGTTATCAAAAAGCGCGTCAACAGCCTCTTGTAACATCCGTTTTTCATTGCGGATGATAACTTCCGGAGCCTGTAACTCACAAAGACGCTTCAGACGATTATTGCGGTTGATTACCCGGCGGTAAAGATCGTTAAGGTCCGATGTGGCAAACCTGCCACCATCAAGAGGCACCAAAGGACGCAGCTCTGGTGGCAGTACCGGAATACACTCCAAAATCATCCATTCGGGGCGGTTACCGGAATTTTTAAAAGCCTCAACAACCTTCAATCGCTTGGCAGTTTTTTTGCGTTTTGCTTCACTGGTGGCTTCCATCATTTCTGTACGCAACTGTACACTTAGCTCATCCAGTTCCAGTGATTTCAGGCAGTCTCGGATAGCCTCGGCACCCATCCCGCCCTCAAAAGCTTCTTCACCATACTCTTCTTTTGCTTGCAGAAATTTATCCTCTGGAAGTACTTCACAAAATTTAAGAGGAGTATCACCTGGTTCACTGACAACAAAAGCTTCAAAATATAAAACCCGCTCCAGGTCTTTCAGGGTTATGTCCAGCAGATTTCCGATTCTGGACGGCAGTGACTTTAAAAACCAGATATGGGCAACCGGCGTTGCAAGATCAATATGACCAAGACGTTCTCTGCGTACTTTGGATGGAATTACTTCCACGCCGCACTTCTCACAAACGATTCCGCGGTGCTTCATCCGTTTATACTTGCCACAATTACATTCGTAATCTTTGGTTGGACCAAAAATTTTTGCGCAGAACAGACCATCCCGTTCTGGCTTAAAGGTACGATAATTTATTGTTTCAGGTTTTTTCACCTCACCTGAAGAACGTTCACGAATCTTTTCAGGTGAAGAAATCGATATTTTTATTGCAGAAAAATGTAAAGGATCTTTTGGTTTGTCAAAAAAATTAAAATGCTCTTCCACTAGTCAACCCCTCCAGTTTGAGTCTTGCCAGAGACCATTTTCACGCCCTTTGCCGATTAAACAAAGGTCGTGCCTACTCTTCATCCTCCAGCAGGTCAACATCAAGACATAGTGCTTGAAGCTCTTTTATCAATACGTTAAACGATTCGGGCAGTCCTGGTTCCAAGGTATGCTTGCCTTTAACTATTGCCTCATACATTCTGGTTCTACCTGATACGTCATCAGATTTTACAGTAAGGAACTCTTGCAGGGCGTATGAACAGCCATAGGCCTCCATTGCCCAGACCTCCATTTCTCCCAGCCTCTGCCCACCAAACTGGGCTTTACCACCAAGCGGTTGCTGTGTAACCAGAGAGTACGGACCGATTGAACGGGCATGTATTTTATCGTCAACCAGGTGGTGAAGCTTCAGGACATACATCATTCCCACTGTAACTCTGTGTCTGAAAGGCTCACCTGTGCGACCATCAAAAAGTGTAACCTGTCCATCTGTTTTGTGATCACCCATTGTCAGAAGTTTTTTGATTTTATCTTCAGTTGCACCTTCAAAAACAGGTGATGCCATGGGCACCCCCCTGCAAAGGCGACGGGCAACGGTCAACAGTTCATCTTTATCAAGATTATCCATAAAATCAGTAAACTCGGCATCCTCGTAAACTTCTTTTATAAACTTCTTCAAATTTGCTTCACTGGTTTGCTCATCCAGCATCTGCTGGATTTTGTCGCCAACACCTTTTGCTGCCCAACCCAGGTGAGTTTCAAGAATCTGACCAACGTTCATCCTTGAAGGAACACCCAACGGGTTAAGCACTATCTCAACCGGACGACCATCTGCCATGTACGGCATATCTTCTTCTGGCAGAATGCGGGAAACAACACCTTTGTTACCGTGACGACCTGCCATTTTGTCGCCCACTTGCAATTTACGCTTTATGGCCACATAAACCTTGACCATTTTTATTACACCAGGTGGCAAATCATCACCGCGTTTCAGTTTTTGAACCTTGTCATCAAAAACTCCACGGATAAGCACAATCTGTTCATTAAGCCTGTCCAGAATATTGGCTACTTTTTCCTCTGTTTCTGTGTCATCAGTGATGGAAATTGTAGCCCAACGATCCATGGTCAGGGACTCAAGCAGGTCATCTGTAATTTTCTTGCCTTTGGCAAGTACAGTAATTCCCTGACGATCTTCAATTTTTGCCGCTGCGGTCTTGCCAACCAGCAGTCTCTTCATTTTGTCCCGCGCAGAATTACGGATTATGCGGATCTCATCCTGCTCATCTTTGCGCAGTTTTTCTTCTTCCATTTTTTCGATAAACTCGGTGCGTGTATCCTTATCATTTCCTTTGCGGGAGAAGATTTTAGCACCGATTACAGTACCTTCTACACCTGGAGGAACTGTCAGTGATGTATCGCGCACATCACTTGCCTTATCACCAAAAATGGCTCTTAGCAGTTTTTCTTCCGGAGAAAGCTGTGTTTCACCCTTTGGTGTAACCTTGCCCACCAAAATATCACCAGGCTTAACCTCTGCACCAATGCGGATTATGCCAGATTCATCCAGATCCTTAAGTGCTTCTTCGCCAAGGTTAGGTATGTCGCAGGTAATTTCCTCCCTGCCAAGCTTCGTATCACGGGATACACATTCAAACTCTTCTATATGAATGGAAGTATAGCGGTCATCTTTAACCAATCGTTCAGAAACCAGAATCGAGTCTTCAAAGTTGTATCCACCCCAGGGCATAAAAGCCACCGCAACGTTTTGCCCCAAAGCCAGCTCCCCCAGATCAGTGGAAGGTCCATCGGCAATCACATCGCCTTTTTTAACCTTATCGCCAACCTTTACAACCGGTCTTTGGTTAATACAGGTGTTCTGGTTTGAACGGGTAAATTTAATCAGGTTATATATATCAACCCCTGTGCCAGTTTCGTCATTTTCATGTTCATCAATTTTAACGACAATCCTGCCGGCATCAACCGCATCCACAATACCGCTATGGCGGGCAATAACCGAAACACCGGAATCCTTGGCAACAATTCTTTCCATGCCAGTGCCAACCAGGGGAGAATCAGCACGCAAAAGCGGCACAGCCTGACGCTGCATGTTTGAACCCATCAAAGCACGGTTAGCATCATCGTTTTCAAGGAAAGGGATCAAGGCAGCAGCAACAGAAACCAGTTGCTTTGGTGCCACGTCCATCAACTCAATCTCGTCCCTTTGCACAAGTACAAAATCACCACTTTTACGCGCAGAAACGTATTCATTGATAAACTTGTTATCATCATCAAGCTCTGCGTTTGCCTGAGCAATGGCATGTCCTTCCTCTTCAAGTGCAGAGAAAAAACGTACTTCATTGGTAACCTGCCCATCACGCACTATGCGGTAAGGGGTTTCAACAAAGCCATGTTCGTTAATTCTGGCATAGGTTGAAAGCGAAGCAATAAGACCAATGTTCGGACCTTCAGGTGTTTCAATTGGGCATACACGCCCGTAGTGTGTCGGATGAACGTCACGCACCTCAAAACCAGCACGCTCCCGTGTAAGACCACCAGGACCAAGTGCAGAAAGACGCCTTTTGTGAGTAACTTCTGAAAGTGGATTTGTCTGATCCATAAACTGCGAAAGCGGTGAAGACCCGAAAAACTCTTTAACCACAGCCGAAACCGGCTTGGAGTTAATCAGATCATGGGGCATCATGTTTTCCATTTCCTGAATGGACATCCGCTCCTTGATGGCACGCTCCATACGCACCAGTCCAATACGGTACTGGTTTTCAAGCAGTTCACCAACAGCCCTGACACGGCGATTACCCAGATGGTCTATATCATCAATTACGCCACGCCCATTTTTAAGGTCAATCAGATAACGAACAATCTCCAAAATATCATTGCGGATATTACGCCTGATAATATCTGGGCATAAATCCTCAAGCAGTAAGCGATTAAGCTTGATTTGCTCAAGCTGTTTACGACTTTCCTCAAGATTACCTTGTTCAATAAAATCAATAAGTTTTTGCGTTACAGGTGATAAGGTCAACCCGTCAAGGGGTAGCTCCTGAAACAGTTCGGAATCAGCAAGCATCTGGTTCAGTTCTTCAACAAGCTGCTCAACCAGCTTTTCAGGATACTGTTCCTCCTTGTTAACCTTTTTAGCAGCCTTCAAAATCTCTTTAGACAGTCTTTGCTTAACAGCGTCTGCCACAGGAGAAGAACTGTTTTGAATCAAATGCAACAGTTCATACGGTTTTAAAATGTCTTCCTGCGAAAATAGTACAGGACCATTTAATACCGTACAATCAGGCCACACCTTTAAACCTAGTTTGAAGTTTAACTTAAGGCGACCAACAGTAGAAAGATCATACCGCTCTGGATTGAAAAACAGGTTGTCAAACAGAGCAAAAGAAGATTTTATTGTTGGAGGATCTCCAGGTCTTAAGCGTCTGTATATTTCAACAAGAGCGTCTTCATATGTAGACACTTTGTCATTTAGCAATGTTTCTCTAAAACATGATGTATAGTTGTTATCGTCTATATAAAGCAGGCTGAAGTTTGTAATGCCACGCAGCCTCAGCTCATCAAATTTTTCTGGAGTAAGTTCTTGACCACACTCAAGAAGCAGTTCCCCGGTATCATTATCTACTATATCAGCAGATACATAATGACCAATAATGCTTTCTGTTGTAATGGGAATTGATGTCACATTATTGTCCACAAGTTTTCTGATTGCTGCTTTTGTAAACTTGCGATTAGCCTTGACAAGCACTTCACCCTTTGCATCAGTGACATCAAGTAGTGCCTTTTGCATGGACAAAAGGAACGGATCTGCTTTTTTGAACAGACAACCATCTTCAAAATAAATCTGTTCACTATAGTAAAAGTAATTAAGCAGTTGTTCGGCATTAAGACCAAGTGCTTTCAACAACACTGTGGCAGGCATTTTGCGCCGACGATCAATTCTGACATATAAAATATCTTTATGATCAAACTCAAAATCCAGCCAGGAACCTCGGTAGGGAATTACACGAGCTGAGTACAAAACCTTGCCACTTGAGTGAGTCTTTCCTTTATCATGATCAAAGAAAACGCCAGGAGACCGATGCAGCTGACTTACTATTACACGTTCAGTGCCGTTAATGATAAAAGTACCATTTTCAGTCATCAGTGGTATTTCACCAAAATAAACTTCCTGCTCCTTAATATCTTTAATACTTCTTGTGGGAGAGTCTTTTCCAGAATCCCACATTACAAGGCGCACCTTGACCTTCATTGGTGCAGCAAAAGTCATGCCACGTTGATGGCATTCATCAACATCATATTTTGGCTTACTAAGAGAATAAGAGACATACTCCAGTGAAGATGCTTCACTAAAGTCTTTTATAGGAAAGACTGATTTAAATACTGCTTCTAAACCTGATGTTTTACGTAATTCTGGAGGAGTATCTATTTGAAGAAAACGCTTATATGAATTTTTTTGAATATCTATAAGGTTTGGAATATCAACAATGTTTTTTATAAAAGCGAAGTTTTTGCGCAGCAGGTGATTGTTGGCGATCGAGTAGGCCATACCTTCTCCTTCGTCATGATACTAAGAATATAAAAACCTGGAATGACTTTAGTCAATCAAACAGGTTCGGTGAACTTGTCAAAATAAGCCCAAACTGAACAAGCCAAGGCCGCATAAACGACCTTGGCTTCCTACTAATATTTTGCGTATTACTATTTTACTTCTACTTCAGCACCGGCTTCAACCAGTTGTTTTTTAGCTTCTTCAGCCTCATCCTTGGAAATACCGGCTTTTATAGTATTTGGAGCACCATCAACCATATCTTTAGCCTCTTTCAGACCAAGACCAGTCAAAGTACGTACTACCTTGATAACGTTAATCTTGTTGGCACCGGCTGCTTTTAAAACAACATCAAACTCTGTTTTTTCTTCAGCTGGCTCTGCTGATGCGGCAGGACCACCAGCGGCAGCAACAGCAACAGGTGCTGCTGCAGAAACTCCGAACTTCTCTTCAAGCTCTTTTACAAGCTCTGCCAATTCCAGAACAGTCATTTTTTCAATAAATTCAATTACGTCATTTTTTGTGATTTCAGCCATTATGACATCCTCCGTTGTGTTGTTTAAACTAAATTAGCAATTTTATTCAGGGTTAAATTTATGCTTCTTTTTGGGCACGAATAGCATCCAGCACGCGCACAAAAGAACCAGGTATTGCAGCCAGCAATCCAACAAAGTTACTTGCTGGTGCTTGCATTGATCCAAGCATTTTTGCAATCAGCACTTCACGTGAAGGCAGATCCGCTAAAGCTTGTATCTGTTGTACGTCAATAAGACTGCCGGATAAAACACCGGCTTTCAGGACAAAGGCTCCCTGAGGAATTTTTGAAAACTTTGAAAGTACCTTGGCTGCCGCAACGGGGTCATCATATGTTATGGCTACTGCTGTAGGACCTTTCAGGTGAGGCTGCATACATTCATATTCAGTGTCTTTAGCCGCAAGTTCCAGCAAACTGTTTTTAAAGACTCTGTATTCAACTGCTGCACCACGCAATTCATTTCTGAGGGCAGTAGCTTTTTCAACGTTCATTCCGCGGAAATCAGCCAAAAAAACAGCTTGAGCACGCTTTAAATTATCGTGCATTAACTTTACCTGTTCTTGCTTTTCTGTACGATTCAAGCGATCTCCTCCTTTCTGTTGGTATATGGGGCTAACCCCATGCCAAAGCCAGGATACGCAAATTTCATTACGGGTCCAAGTCTAGGCAGGCAGCTTGCCAATCAAAAGCTATTACGAATAAATCACCTGCTGTCTTTGACTCTGGCAAAAAAATATTTTATTTACTGGCAGAAGTAACTTCGTTTATATCCAGGTTAACACCTGGTCCCATGGTGGAGGAAATCGAAATCTTTTTTATGTATGTACCCTTTGCTGCAGCAGGTTTTGCTTTTAACAAAGCTTCAACCAGAGCAGCTATGTTACCTTCCAGATTTGCCGATTCAAAAGAAACCTTACCTACCGGAGCATGGACAATACCGGCTTTTTCAACTCTGAATTCAACCTTGCCTGCTTTGGATTCTTTTACTGCATGTGCAACCTCGAAGGTAACAGTACCAACCTTCGGGTTTGGCATCAAACCGCGTGGACCAAGCACTTTGCCTATTTTGCCCACAACTCCCATCATGTCCGGAGTGGCTATGGCAGTATCAAACTCAAACCAGCCTTCTTGTATCTTTGCCACAAGGTCTTCAGCACCAACATAGTCAGCACCTGCATCGCGAGCTTCTTTTTCTTTTTCGCCCTTGGCAAAAACAAGCACCCTGACATCTTTGCCCAGCCCGTTAGGAAGCACCACTGCCCCACGCACCATTTGATCTGCATGGCGAGGATCTACACCCAGCTTAACTGCAATATCTACTGTTTCATCAAACTTTGCATAGCTGGCTTCCTTGACAAGATCCACCGCTGCTTTCAAACCATATTGTTTTTCACGGTCTATTTTGCTCATCGCACTACTATGCTTTTTGGCACTTTTTGACATGTGGCCTCTCCTACCTACTCTATTTCATTTTGCGGTATTTACTATAAACTATCAGACAGGCAATTCACTGTCCTATCAAGCAATATCAACACCCATTGAGCGTGCAGTACCTTCTACTGTTCTAATGGCAGCTTCTAAAGATGCTGCATTAAGGTCTGGCATTTTTTTCTTGGCTATCTCTTCAACCTGGGATCCGGTCAACTTACCTACCTTGTTCTTGTTCGGTACGCTTGATCCACTATCTATCCCCAATGCCTTTTTAATCAATACCGGCACTGGAGGTGTTTTAGTAATAAATGTAAAGCTTCTATCTGCATACACAGTTATTACCACAGGAGTAATAACACCTTCATCAGCTTGTGTCTTGGCATTGAATGCCTTACAAAACTCCATAATATTCACACCATGCTGACCAAGTGCTGGTCCAATTGGTGGAGACGGGTTTGCTTTACCTGCCGGAACCTGTAGCTTTATATAACCTGTAATTTTTTTCGCCATGACTGAGCGCTCCTTTTATAGCGTGCTACAACCCAAACAATGCTAATGGTTATTCAGGTGCAGCGAATCAACATTTTTCAACTTGCATAAATTCAAGCTCTACAGGTGTAGATCTGCCAAAAATTGTAACTGCTACTCTTAGCTTACCTCTGTCCGGCTTAACATCTTCAATCATGCCGGTAAAGTTAAGGAAAGGACCATCTACAACCCGCACTGTTTCGCCCACTTCAAACTCAACTTTGGGACGAGGCTTTTCTGCACCTTCTTCCATCCTGCGGGATATTTTGGCAATTTCTTCCTCAGGAATCGGAAATGGACTATTACCACCAACAAAACCGGTTACTTTGGCAGTATTTTTAACTACATGCCAAGTCTCGTCATTCATTTCCATTTTTACAAGTATGTAACCAGGAAAGAATTTTCGGGAGGAGGTTTTCTTCTCACCTTTTTTCAACTCAACCACAGTTTCTGAAGGTATCAGTATTTCGTCAAAGTATTCTTCCATACCTTCGTTTTTAATCCGCTCAAGAAGGCTCAGTCGAACTTTGTTTTCGTATCCTGAATATGTGTGTACTCCATACCATTTCTGGGTCATTTCAATTCCTACTGACTTAACCTAAGATCAAATGGATCAGTTTGGTTAGCACAAGATCGCAAAGACCAAGATATAAAGAAATAATTATTACAATGAATATAACAACACCAGTTGTACCGACCGTCTCTTTTCTTGATGGCCAGGTCACCTTGGAGAGCTCTGTTTTCACAGATCCTAAAAAAGCTTTTACATTACTCACGACAGACTCCCACACTGGTAAGCCTTCTATACTTTTGATTAAATTTGGCAGGCCAGGAGGGATTCGAACCCCCAGCATCCGGTTTTGGAGACCGGCGCTCTAGCCGTTAGAGCTACTGGCCTGCAATCAAGGCATACAGTGATAAATAACTACTTTGTCTCTTTATGCAATGTATGCTTACGACAAAAACGACAGTACTTACTGAACTCCAGCTTTTGTGGTGTGTTTTTCTTGTTCTTTGTCGTTGTATAATTTCTTTGCTTACACTCGCCGCAAGCAAGGGTAATAATATCTCTCATCTCATATCCTCTTATTCAACTACAACACATCCAACTGCCGACACTACCAAGCCAAATCTGGCTGATCAGGCAACAGATGAGAGCGCGTAATTACTCAACAATAGCACTAACCACGCCAGCACCAACTGTACGACCACCTTCACGGATGGCAAAACGAAGTCCTTCATCCATGGCAATAGGAGTGATAAGGTTGATGGTAAGGGCTACGTTGTCGCCAGGCATTACCATTTCGGTGCCAGCAGGAAGTTCGGCTACGCCGGTTACGTCGGTGGTACGGAAGTAAAACTGGGGACGGTAACCATTGAAAAACGGGGTGTGACGACCACCTTCTTCTTTGGAGAGGATGTATGCCTCAGCCTTGAATTTGGTGTGCGGGGTGATGCTGCCAGGTTTGGCAAGTACTTGACCACGCTCGATGTCTTCACGCTTTACACCAC
>Ga0265295_1006232_pt1 | contig 14574 bp, 10 predicted proteins | sample Munlansysbiofilm_FD_192503 | JGI IMG/M metagenome (GOLD analysis project Ga0265295, IMG submission 192503) | Leachate microbial communities from a municipal landfill in Southern Ontario, Canada - Methane capture system biofilm | ecosystem: Engineered > Solid waste > Landfill > Unclassified ... | reverse complement strand
GAAAAAACCTTGGACAAAAAGGAAAACCTGTACAGCACGCCGTTCTTCATCCGGATGTCGGCCCCACCTTTTCCACGGATCAGCAGTTCGGGGCCGGCAGGCCCCTGCAGATAAAAGGCACCGTCCATCGATCCGCTTATCAAGCCGGGGTTTCTCAGCAGATCGGCTTGCAATTGACCCGCATCGACACCGCTCAGATTTCCCGTAAGGGTCAACAAGGGCGTCGTTGATGCGATGCTGTTGTCAATCAGGATGGCACCGTTTGCGGATCCCGCCGCCAGTCGGCATCTGAGCGGGGAAATATTGACCCTGTTGTTTTCGGCCACGATCATCCCTTTGGCGTCGGAAAAACGCAGGTTGCCATATTGCCCTTCGTCGACCGACGCGTGGATTACCAGTCGGCTGGGGTTTTGGCGGACGGCGGGCCCGTTCGACAAAGACTCGTCCCACAGCGCCAATACTTCATCGATGGAGGCCTTGCGGGCATGGATGTTCAGTTCGCCATGGTTCGGAGAAAAGGTCTGATGACCGCTCAGGTGAAATTTCCGCCCGTTGTGCAGATCGAAGCGGATATTTTCATAAAGGATGTGCTGCCGGTCAAGCACCATGATGCCGTCGAGATTGCGAAATTCCACCTGTCCGCCGGAAAAGATCAGCTCATCGGCACGCAACCGCGGTGCCCGGACATGCAATCGCAACGCCGCTTCGGCAAGGCCGTTTAAAGTGCCGCTGAGCAAAACTTCTGATTGACCGAGGCGGGCTTTGACGTCACGGAACCGGCATTGATGATTCTGGAGATTGAAGCTGCCGTTGATGTTTTGCAGTTCGGATCGCAGTCCCGGCAAGGTCAGGCGCGCGTCGGAGACCACCATCCGCCCGTTAAAGGCTGGGGCCGACAATGTTCCGGAAAGGTTTCCGTTCAGGGAAGCTGTGCCCGTGAAATGCTGTGCTGCAGCGCCCGGAAACAGCTCGGCGACTTTTTTCAGGTCCGTCGGAGAGAGCTGCAGTCGAAAATCCAGAGGCAGCGGCTTTGCGGTACCGAGGTGTCCTGAAAAATGCAGCGTGAAGGGGGCCACGGTCAACAGCCCTTTTTCGATGTTCCAGTTATCCGCAAGCTGGTGCGCGGAAAAACTCAATTTGCCCGGCTGCCCCCCGCTTTTTTTTATGCGGTGCTGCAGTTCGATGCTGCAGCCGCTCAGGTCGGCCCGCACCTCGGCCTGCAATTTGCCAGGACGGCCGGCAACCGAAACCCCCAGGCCGATAACTCCCCCCGCTTTGCCGGGCCATACGTGGGCGGCAGACAGGTGCTGCCAAAGTTTTGCTGCCGGCGCGGTCCATCCTGCCGTCAGCGTCAGGGTTGCGGCGTCGCTGAACAGCCGGTCGGCCCTGCCGGAAAAGACTAGCGGGCCGGCCAAAAGCGAAGCCGTCCCCTGGCTGACATCCAGCCGCCCATCCTGATACGTGAGGCTGCAGTTGACCTCTTCGAGGGGAAGGCCGGCCGCCAGGTCGAGGCGGGCCTTCCGCAAGGTGAGCCGGGCGTGGGTGATGGGCAGCGGCGCGTCGATCTGTCTGAATCGATGCAACGGACCGGCGAGCCGCAGGTGATCGATCTGGAGTGAGCCCTGTTCGAGATTGCCAGGCAACAGGGACCGTTGCGGTGCTCGAAATTCCTCGGGTAGCCATTGCCGGAGTCGGGGCAGGGCCAGCGGCGGACTGGCAAAAGTCCCTTCGAGCCAGGGTTGTTTTTTGTCTCGCTGGAGGGAGAGACGGCCCTGAAGGTGGAGCTGATCGAGAGATAGCTTCAGATCATGGATGGCGGCAAGTTCGTCCGTAAGTATCCAGATGCCTTCAGCGGCAAATTTTTGCACGGAGCGCGGCTGACGGTAATGTTTCGGCCAGTCGAGAGCTATCTTTTCCCCCTCCACGCCGGCGGAAAAATGCATCCCTTCAGACAGGGACCCGCTTGCCCGAACTGTCAGGGCGGCTGTTCCGGTCAGCTTCAGGCTGGCCGGAGGCAGGTGAATCCAGCGCGCGAATTCCTCCAGGGCGAGGTTTTCCAGCTGCAGCTGCAGCTGGCCCTGGGCTGTTTGCCAGTTGCGCAGGTCCGGGTCCAGCGCAAGGCGTCCAGAACCATTGAAATGAGCGATGCCCTGCTGCTGCATGAGCCGGGCTTCGATTCGAATTTTACAGGAACGCCCGCTTGTCAGATGGCGCAGTTTGAGTTGCACGGCATCGATATGTGCCGGCACGGGCGCGGACCGGGAATCGGCATGGCGGCTGGCAAGCGTCAGCTGTCCATCGACGATGGTCAGATTTTTTACCTGTACTGTTTGCAACAGGGTGGACAAGAGATTGAAAAGCTCCCCGTCGCCGGGCTGCTCGAAAGAGAAACCCTGCAGCTGGAGATGGGGCTTTTCGAGCACCATGTCGTCGAATACGACTTTGCCGGACAGCATCGGCAGCAGCCGCGGTTTCAGAAAAAGATGGGAAATTTCGCCGACCGCTGCGGACCGCGATGCCCCGATACGTACATCGCCGAGGTCGAAAGCCGGGCCCTTGTGCCAGATAAGGGCTGTGGACCCGATGCTGACCGGCTGTCGCAGAGCCAGGCTCAGCCGCTCGGCGAGAGACTGTCGGTAGGCATTCAGATCAAACGTCGCCAAAAATAAGCAAACCCCGCCGGCAAAGAGCAGACTCAGCAGGCCGGTCAGGGACCAGAATGGGTGACGGCGGAACCAGGAGGGAGCTGTTGACCGTTGTTTGGGCATGGATCAGGTTTCCGGTGGCCGAGCGACAGGCACTGGCCGTTTTTCGCGCTGTATCAGGCTGGTGAAGGCGGATCGATATGCAAGCATCGCAGAATGCAAAGCAGCTCTTCAGGCAGAGGTGCCGTTACGCAGTGATCCGGCATGCCGGTTCCGGCGGGCCAGGATAATTGCCCACAATGCAGAAACAGCCGCTCCAGGCCGATCAGTCCGGATCCACCGTAACGGCGGTCTCCATATACCGGCCAGCCAGCGTCGGCACACTGCTGGCGGATCTGGTGCTTGCGGCCGCTCAGTAATTCGAGTTCCAGCAAGGCTGCATCGCGGTGACGTCCCAACACCCGGAACCGTGTCGCAGCATGTTTGGTCTTGTCCTGAACCCTGACCGCACTGGTCAGCATGCCGGTTTCCGGTGGCATGCCGCGGACCAGGGCCAGGTAAATTTTGCTGCACGGACCGGTTTGCAGAATCCGCCCCAACTCGGCGATGGCCTTGCGGCCTTTGCCGAACAGAACCGGCCCCGAGGTTCCGACATCGAGGCGATGAACCGGCGCGACCATGTAAGGGGCCTTGCGGTATTGCATCCAGGTTCGCACGCGTGCGGTCAGGTTATCCTGTTCGTGGCCTGCGCTGCTGTGCACGGCAAGCCCCGCAGGTTTGAATACCGCCAGGAAAGTATCGGCTTCCAGTAAAATCTCCAGAGGCGGCAGGTCGGTGGAACAGAGCTTACGGAGTCGCTCGCTGTCAGGTAGATGCAGTGTTTCACCGCCGTGCAGGAAATGGTCCTCAGCTAAGGCTTTTCCGGCGTATTGCACCTTGCCGCGACGCAGCAGCTGACGCAGGTAGGCACGGGGTGCGCCCGGAATGCGCTTCTGGAGAATGGCGAGAACGGTCTTTCCGGCATCCTCGGCGGTGACAGGTATCATTATCATAGTCGCTCATCATAGCCGTTGTCGATTGTTCAGACAAGAGTTCATCTTGGTTCTCCCAGCGTTGCAGCCGACCGGAGGGCGAAGTGTGACAATCCGTCATGACGGGGTATGGTCGGTTGTCAAAATCCCTCTTGGCAAACTGCTTTACATGGCTCTTGGGGCTTGTTAACATGGCGCGCTATCAATCAGTGCTTTGTCCGGAGAGGATTGTCCACCCACGCGTATGCAGATCAAACGCATAGAAATCGCTGGATTCAAGTCGTTTGTCGATCGGGCCACCCTTGATTTCGGTCCAGGTATAGCGGCTGTGGTCGGGCCCAACGGCTGTGGCAAAAGTAATGTGGTCGATGCGATTCGCTGGGCGCTGGGGGAGCAGAGTCCCAGGAATCTCCGCGGTCGGGCCATGGAAGACGTCATTTTTGGCGGCAGCGAAAGCCGCAAGCCGGTCGGCATGGCCGAGGTATCGCTGGTGTTTGTCAACGAGAAGGGGCAGGGGCCGGCCACGGTGCGCGATTATGCCGAGTTTATGGTAACCCGCCGTCTTTTCCGCAATGGTGACAGTGAATATTTGCTCAACAAGACCCCCTGCCGACTGCTGGACATTTCCGAGTTGTTCATGGATACCGGAATCGGCGCCCGGGCTTATTCCATTATCGAGCAGGGCAAGGTCGGCCAGATTCTCAACGCCAAGCCGGAGGACCGGCGATTTCTCATCGAAGAGGCTGCCGGCGTCAGCAAGTTCAAGGCGCGCAAAAAGACCGCCCTGCGAAAGATCGAGGCTACCGGGCAGAACCTGCTGCGGCTGCGCGACATTATCGGAGAGGTCAAACGTCAGCTGGGCGGCCTCAAACGGCAGGCTCGCAAAGCTGAACAGTATCGTGCGTTCCGCGAAGAAGAGAAGCAGATCGAGCTTTGCTTTGCCCGCCGCCATCATGCGGATCTGGTTCGCAGCGGCCAGCAGCTGAACCAGCAAGAAACCCTTGCTGAACGACGGGCAATGGAGTTGGAGAGCCGTTTTCAGCGACATGAACTCAAACTTGCCGAGCTGCGGCTGGTGCAGGCCGCATCCGAAAGGGATCTCAGCCAATGCCAGGAAGGGGTGTTTCACCTCAATGGGGAGCTGCAACGGGTCGAGGCCCGTCTCGAGTATGTAGCACAGGCGCTTGCGAATCTCGACCGTCAAAAAGAGCAGTATCGGCAGCAAAGTCTGGCTCTGCAGCAGCGTTTACTGGAGATCGGGGTTGAAGAGACCGCTCTAAAGGAGGTCGCACAGTCCCTGTCCGAAGAGTTGCAGGAGCGGTCCCTCGTCATGGAGAGGGAATCAGCCATTCTCGAGGAGCAACTGGCTGCGGAACATGAAGGCATGACGGCGCTGGAAGAAGCCCGAAGGGCGCTGTTCGAGGGGATGACCGCCTTGTCACGCAGCCGCGCTGATCTGGAAGACGCGGATCGGCGACTGCAGGGGCTGGAAGAGCGGATATCATGGCTGCGGCGCGAGAAAATCCAGTTGCAGGAGCAAAGAGCGGCTGTCCAGGAAGTCCTGGTAGGCGGTGAACAGGAACTGGAAATCCTTCGCGGGTTGCTGGACGGCCTGGAGCGGGATCTGCAGAGCAGCCGCGAACAGTCCCATCTGCGACGCCGACAAATGGAGGATAACGAGCAGCAACTGCTGGAGACGCAGGAGCGGCTTGGGGAGTGTCGGTCCAGGCTGCGGTCACTGGAGCAGATGGAGCGTAACCTCGAGGGCTGCGGTGCCGGCGTCAAGCTGTTGTGGCAGGATCCGCGCCTGCAGCATCATCTGGTTGGCATGGTTGCTGACCTTATCGAAGTACCCGCCGCGTATGAAGTGGCTGTCGGGGCGGTTCTGGGGGAGCGCCTGCAGGCGCCGCTGCTTCGACAGGTCCAGGATGCCCTGCTTGCCCTGGAGATCCTGCGGGATGGCGGCGGACGTGCCAGCCTTGTATTGCCGTGCGGCTCTTCGGCCGCCGGGCCACAACGCGCAGCGGGCATTTGCCTGTCCGAGCTGGTGGTTATCCGCGAAGATGCTGTCTCCCAGCTACGGTCATTGTTTGATGACGCGTATCTGGTGGATGATCTGACCCCCTTTCTGGGAACGGTTTTGCCAGAAGGCGTGGTTCTGGTTACGGCTGCCGGCGATCGTCTGGACCATCGCGGGGTGGTGCACGGCGGTGCCCGTACGGAAATGGGGTACCAGCTGCTTTCCCAGAAACGCGAGATCAAGGATCTGCGGGCCCGGCAGAAGATTCTCGAACAAAATCTTGGCGTTTTGCGCGATGAGCGAAACGAGCAGAAAAGCGCATTTGAAATTGCTGAACAGATGCAGGAGGCCTTGCGCGAGGAGCTTCACGCTCAGCAGCTGAAATGCGCGGAACGGGAAAAAGACCTGGCGCGGGCCGCTCAGGAGTTGGCCCGCCTTGATGAGCGCCTCGAGGTTGCTGCCTTCGAAGATGATCAGGTTGAAAAGGAACGTTGCGCTTTGCAGCGGCGGCGCGGTGAAGCCGAAATTCTTTGCCGGCAGATTGATGCTGGCCGCCTGGAGCAGGAATCGGCCGTTGCCCGGAGTGAGGAGCAGCTGCGGATATCGCGCCGGGGTCAGGATGCTCTGCGGGAAAAGGTGACGGCGCTCAAGGTTTCTCTTGCCGAGCTTCGCGAGCGACTGGAAGGCGGGCGGCGCCAAAGTCAGCAGCTTTCCGAAACCGGCCGGGATGTTCAGCGTCAGCTGGACCAGTTGGAGCAAGGTCGCTGTCAGGCCGAATCAGAAGTCGAAAGTCTTCAGGACGAATTGAAGCAGCTGCAGATGACATTGGAGGCATTGTATCAACGCCAAAAGGAACAGCAGTCGCGCCTGAATCGGCTTAAAGATGTTGCCGAACAGCAACAGCAGCAGATCGTGGAGCAGGATGAATCCCTGCGGACCGTGCGCGGCCAGCTGCAGCAAGCCCGGGAGGATCTCTCCGGGTTGCAGATGCGGGGGCGGGAAGTCGCGATGGAGATCAGCCACCTGCGCCAGGACATCGCTTTCCGATACCGTGTCGAACTGGCTCAAGAAACAATGGAGGAAACCGACGGCAATTTTCACCCCGCGGCCGCGGAAGCACGTCTCCTGGAATTGCGGCGCAACATCGAGACCATCGGCGAAGTGAACCTGACCGCTATCGATGCCTATCGCGAACTGGAACAACGGTGGGAGTTTTTATGCCGGCAGGAAGCTGATCTGCAAGGGTCTCTGGACGGACTGCACGCCGCCATTGCCAAAATCAACCGCACGACCCGCAAGCGGTTTCGCGAAACCTTTGATCAGGTCAACGCCATGTTTCAGCAGATATTCCCGCGGCTGTTTCTGGGGGGCAGGGCGGAGTTGACGCTGACCGACGAGCAGGATCTGCTCGAGGCTGGAATCGAGATCGCGGTGCAACCCCCCGGCAAACGGCTGCAGAATGTCGGTCTCTTGTCCGGCGGGGAGAAGGCATTGACGGCCATTGCCCTGATTTTCGCCATTTTTCTTATCAAGCCATCACCGTTTTGCGTGCTGGACGAGGTCGATGCTCCGCTGGACGAGGCCAATATCCAGCGTTTTAATGACATGGTGCGCGAAATGTCGTCCAGATCGCAGTTCATTGTCATAACGCATAGCAAAAAAACCATGGAAATGGCCGATATTCTTTATGGTGTGACCATGGAGGATCCCGGTGTTTCCAAACTGGTATCCGTTCAGCTAAACGATTATTGAGGATTTGCGATGCCTTTTAAAACAGTTCTCAGGGATCTTGTGAACAGCGTTCCCGGTGCCAGGGGTGCCATTATCGCCGACTGGGAAGGCGAAGCCGTGGATCAGGTCGGCCCCATGGACGAATACGACCTTCGGCTTGTCGGCGCCCACAAGGGCATCATACTCGGGAATCTGAGAGTCATGCTCGACCGTATCGGTAACGATGATCTGCGCGAAGTGATAATTTCTACCCGTGACACTCAGACCCTGGTTTTGCCGATCACCCCCGATTATTTCCTGGTGCTTGCCGGGTGCCGGAATCAGTTGCTGGGTCGCGCCCGTTTTGCCGCACGCCGCTGCGTGCAGATCCTCAGGCAGGAAATTGACTGACCGTTTTGTCCGGGCCGGGGCATGTGCCCGCAAGTTCAAGGAGTGAAAGCATGGAAATGTTCGCCCGTTGTGTCGCCTGGTTGACCGAAGTGGCAGTTCGCATGGGGGTGCCCGAGCCGTATGGCAAACTGATCGGCCTGGTTGCATTCGGTACCGGTTTGGTCCTTCTGGCCGGGGTCGGCGTGGGGCTGTTGCGTTTGTTGGTCAAACGTCCGCTCAAAAGGGGCAAGCGCCCCGCGCCGGCGGCGGAAGAGCCGGTGGTCGAAGAGCCGGTGGTCGAGGAGCCGGTGGTCGAGGAGCCGGTGGTCGAGGAGCCGGTGGTCGAGGAGCCGGTGGGCCTGCTGCAACGTATGCGGAGCGGTTTGGCCAAAACCCAGGCTTCTCTGGTGGGGCGCATCGACACGCTACTGCGCGGCCATCAGGGCGTCGATGCCGAACTGCTGGAAGATCTCGAAGAGATATTGATTACCGCCGATCTGGGGATGAAAACCACCCAGCAACTTATCCAGTCGCTGGAAAACCGCCTGGATAAAGGTCAGCTCAAGGATTCCGCAACCTTGCGTGCCGCTCTCAAAGAGGAAATCCGCGCACGCCTCGCCAATGAAACGGCTCTCCTGGATACCGAGAGCGCCAAGCCCTTCGTCATCATGGTTGTGGGGGTGAATGGCGTCGGCAAGACCACCACTATCGGCAAATTGGCCCATCAGTTCGCACGTCAGGGTAAAAAGGTATTGGTCGGCGCGGGCGATACCTTCCGGGCGGCGGCTGCCGAACAGCTTGAAGTGTGGGCAGAGCGCGCCGGCGTTGAGGTGATACGTCAGGAGTCCGGGGCAGATCCCGCGGCCGTTGCTTTCGACGCGATCAAGGCTGCCCGGTCCCGCGCTGCCGACATTCTTTTGCTGGATACCGCAGGGCGGCTCCACACCAAGGTCAATCTCATGGAGGAGCTCAAGAAGATCCGCCGGGTTCTGGAGCGCGAAGTGCCCGGCGCGCCCCATGAAACCCTGTTGGTGGTGGATGCAACCACCGGGCAGAATGCGCTGGTGCAGGCCCGTCTTTTCCAGCAGGCCGTGGCGGTGTCCGGGCTGGCTTTGACAAAACTCGACGGCACGGCGCGAGGCGGTATGCTGGTCGCCATAGGAGAGGAACTCGGTCTGCCGATTCGTTATGTGGGTATCGGTGAAGGGATTGACGACCTTCGCCCCTTCGATGCGGAAGTGTTTATAGAAGCTCTTTTTTCGCAGGACGGATAATTTCTTGACTAAAGGGTTCCCTCTTTTCTAAAATCACCTTTTACTGAGCAGAGGTAGCTGTGGATTTGACTCTGATAATTCAGTTGGAAAAAAGAATTGATCAGCTTCTGGCGCGCAAGCAGGCGCTGGAAGAGCAATGCCAGCAGTTGCTGGCGGACAGGGATCGCCTTCTTCAGGAGCGGGAGCGTTTTGCTTCCGAAGTGGATCGGATTCTGGCCAAGCTTGATGGACTGGATCAGGAGGTGTCTTGAAGCACGCTGTCCAGGTTACGCTTTTGGGCCAGCAGTACACCATCCGAAGCGCGATGGCGCCGGAAGAGGTTTGTCGGGTCGCCGATTTCGTAAACGAAAAAATCGCCGAGGTAATGGCCGCCAGCAGGGCGGTCGACACCTTGAATATCGCGGTCCTGGCCCTGCTCAATGTTGGAGAAGCGTATCTGCGGCTTCATGACGCCGTACAACATCAGGACGACAGTGCAAACGCGCGGTTGCGGGATCTTGTGGCACGCCTGGAATCGACTTGCCCCGATTTTCTGACGCGCGAGAGTTGATAGTTTTGCTGCTGTATCCGGGCGGCATCAGGGTTTCCTTAGCGGGAGGCCTTGAAAAGGCGCGCTGCGCCAGGTCATCTCTGTACGGAGATTTTAGATAGATCCGGTTGGTTGATGCTTTTACAAGATCCTGAGTAGCCAGCAGGTGTCTTGTCTGTGCGGTTATCAGAATATCCAGGCGCACAATGCGCTTTTGTGTTTCTTGCAGTCAATTCAGGCGCGCTGTTCCGGGCGGGAGAAGGGGTCTTTCGCCTTTTTTCGATGGACAGTCGAAGGATAGCCCCGGTTGCGGCGGGGGTGAGATTTGCAAGAAGCCTTTTCTGCCAGGCCGGGCAAGCATGATCCATCCTTGCCATATCTGATCTGAATCCTCCCTAACAGAGGTTGCCGTTTCTGCGGGATCTCTGCCATGCCCAAAAAATCGCTTCGCAGCATCATGCTGGCTCGTCGAAAACATCTGGCGGCGGAAGTCTGTCTCAGTCATAGCATCCGAATCCAGCGGCGGCTCGTAATGCTCGATGTCTTCAGATCGGCATGCTGCGTAGCTCTGTATAGTCCCATTTTTAATGAAGTATTCACCGAGGAGGTTTTTCATCAGGCCCTGCGTGCGGGCAAGGTTGTCGCTTATCCAAGGGTCAGAGGAGAGTCTCTCGATTTTGTGTCGGTATCTTCGCCCGCGGAATTTGCGCCGGGGGCGTTTGGAGTCATGGAGCCGACCGGATCGCATCTGATTCCACCCTCTGCGCTTGATCTCATTCTGGTGCCCGGCGTGGCTTTTGATCTGTTCGGCAATCGCCTCGGTTATGGCAAGGGATTTTACGATCGGGTTCTTTGCCTCGGGGACCGTTCGGCAATTTCTGTGGGGCTGTGTTATGAAATGCAGTTGCTTGATGAACTTCCTGTTGAAGATCACGACGCAGGCCTGGACCTGCTGATCACCGAGGAACGGGTGTGTCCCTTCACCCAGTCCGGACGTCGTTTGCTGCAAGAAACATAAATTTGAGGAGGTAGTGTCTTGAGTATAGAAATTCAATGGCTGGGAATAGGCGCGGCCCTGGTGGTGGGTGCCTTTTGCGGCGCGTTTTTTCGTCGCAAGGTAGCTGCCACGCAGTTGGCCGAAGCCAGGCGCATGGCGGACCAGATTCTTTCAGAGGCCACCAAGGAAGCGGAAATCCTTCGCAAGGAAGCGGAAATTCAAAAAAAGGACGCCCTGCTGGAGGCCAAGACGGCCTGGGAGCAGGAGGCACGGGAGCTGCGCAGGGAGTTGCAGTCCCAGGAGAAGCGCCTGCTGCAGCGTGAGGAAAATCTCGATCGCAAGGTTGCCCAGGTTGATGCGCGGGATGACGAGGTCGGACAGCGCGAAAAGCGACTCGTTCAACAGGAGGGGCGCATCCGTACTCTGGAAAAAGAGGTCGAAGGGATTGTGCGTCAACAACGTGAGCGCCTCGAGGAGCTTGCTGGCCTGGGTGCCGAAGAGGCCAAAAAGCAGTTGATGGAGCAGATGGAGAGCGAAGCTCGGCACGAAAGCGCCAAGTGGATCAAGCAGATCGAGGACGAAGCCAAAGAGACTGCGGACAAGAAGGCCCAGGAAATCCTGGCTCTGGCCGTTCAGCGCTATGCCGGCGATTTTGTTGCGGAAAGCGCGGTCAGCGTGGTGCCCTTGCCCAATGATGAAATGAAGGGTCGTATCATCGGCAGGGAAGGCCGCAATATTCGCGCTATCGAGGCGGCCACCGGCATCGACCTGATTATCGATGATACACCCGAGGCCGTTATTATATCCGGGTTCAACCCGGTGCGCCGCGAGGTGGCCCGGCTGGCTCTGGAGCGGTTGATCGGGGATGGGCGCATTCACCCGGCGCGTATCGAGGAAATGGTGTCGAAGGCGACCCAGGATGTCGACAACGCCATCCGGGAAGCCGGAGAACAGGCCACCTTCGATGTTGGCGTCCACGGCATCCATCCTGAAATCATCAAACTGATCGGTCGTCTGCGCTACCGCACTTCCTATGGTCAGAATGTGTTGCAGCATTCGATTGAAGTCGCGTTCCTGTGTGGCATTATGGCTGCCGAACTGGGCGTCAACGTCAAGCAGGCCAAACGCGCGGGCCTGCTGCACGATATCGGTAAGGCCGTCGACCATGAAATTGAAGGATCTCATGCTGTTATCGGCGCCAACCTGGCTCGCAAGTATGGCGAGTCTGCCAAGATTGTTCACGCTCTGGCCGCACACCACGAGGATGAAAAACCCTCGACGGTTCTGGCGGTTCTGGTGCAGGCGGCGGATGCCCTCTCCGGCGCGCGCCCCGGGGCCCGTCGTGAAATGCTGGAGACTTACGTCAAGCGGCTGCAGGATCTGGAGCGCATCGGAACGTCTTTCCAAGGGGTTACCAGTTGCTTCGCCATTCAGGCAGGGCGTGAAATTCGCGTCATGGTGGCAAGTGAAGAAGTTTCGGATGTCCAGTCCCACACTCTTGCCAAGCAGATTGCCCGGCAGATTGAAGAAGAAATGACTTATCCGGGGCAGATCAAGATCAATGTCATCCGTGAAACCAGGGCGGTTGAATTTGCCAAGTAACGGTTCGCTGCGACGGATATCGACAGGTAGCCTGTTAACGACAGGCTTGTCGGCAAGGCGCATGCCGGGAGGAGAACGGGGCTTTTGAATATTCTGTTTATCGGAGATATAATCGGTCGGACCGGAAGGCGTGCGGTGGAGAGCCGATTGCACACCCTTGTCGATTCACGGCGGGTCGACCTGGTTGTGGCAAATGGTGAAAACGCTGCCGCCGGATTTGGCTTGACGGCCAATATTGCCGCCGAATTGTACGATCTGGGCATTGATGTCTTGACCTCGGGCAATCATATCTGGGACAAGCGGGAAATTTATGATTATCTCGACAGGGAGTCCCGCCTGCTGCGCCCTGCGAATTATCCACCGGGTCTGCCGGGTCGTGGCTGTGGCGTCTATACTACGGCTGCAGGCCTTGAAGTGGGTGTCCTTAATCTCGAGGGGAGGGTTTTCATGAACAATCTGGATTGCCCTTTTCGCTGTGCCGATCGGGAAATTGAAAGCCTGCGACGGCAGACACCGATCATTCTGGTCGATTTCCATGCCGAGGCCACCAGTGAGAAAGCCGCCTTGGGTCACTATCTCGACGGTCGGGTGTCGGCGGTTGTCGGCACCCATACCCACGTGCAGACTGCCGACGAAGGCGTGTTGAGCAAGGGAACCGCCTATATCTCGGACGTGGGGTTGACCGGCAGTCGGGATGCCGTGATCGGCATGCGTAAAGAAGAGGCCATTGACCGGTTCCTCACGCAGTTGCCGGTGCGTTTCGAAGTGGCTAAAAAGGATCCGATCCTGTGTGCCGTGCTGATCAGTGTCGATGAAACAAATGGCAAGGCCCTTGAGATGCATCGCATTATGGAAGACTGCGGCTAATCGCGGTGTCTTCGCTGGTGGGGCAAATGCCGGCGATCAAAAAGAAGTTCGTCCCATTCAATGAAAAGGTAGCGATATGAAGTCGGTTCAGGAACAAATGGCCATCATCCGGCGCGGTGCCGTGGAGATTCTGGTCGAAAGCGAACTCGAGCAAAAACTCAAGAAGTCCGTCGCGACCGGCGTGCCTCTGAAAATCAAGGCAGGCTTTGATCCGACCGCTCCTGATCTGCACATTGGCCATACGGTTCTGATTCAGAAACTGAAGCAGTTTCAGGATCTTGGGCACGAGGTGAATTTTCTTATCGGGGATTTCACGGGCATGATCGGGGACCCCACCGGAAAAAACGAGACGCGCAAAGCATTGACCCGTGAAGCCGTATTGAAAAATGCCGAAACCTACAAGGAGCAGGTTTTTAAAATCCTTGATCCGGCTCGCACCCGGGTTGTGTTCAACAGTACCTGGATGGGGCGAATGTCGGCAGCCGACCTGATCGCACTGGCGGCACGATACACCGTGGCGCGCATGCTCGAACGCGACGATTTTCACAAGCGTTTCACGGGGCAGAAACCCATAGCGATTCACGAATTTCTGTATCCTCTTGTTCAGGGATATGACTCCGTGGCACTCCGGGCCGATGTTGAGCTCGGGGGGACCGACCAGAAATTCAATCTTCTGGTCGGTCGGGAATTGCAAAAGCAGGAAGGGCAGGAACCCCAGTGTGTCCTTACCATGCCGTTGCTCGAAGGACTTGACGGCGTCAATAAAATGAGCAAGTCGCTCGGTAATTACATAGGTATCACCGAGCCTCCCAAGGAAATTTTCGGCAAGGTGATGAGTATCTCCGATGAACTCATGCTGCGTTATTACGAGCTGTTGTCGGACGTCGACCTGGCCCAATTGCAACGGGTGTGTGATGGCGTCGAGGGCAAGCCGGGGGGAGCGCATCCGATGGAAAGCAAAAAGGCACTGGCGCGGGAGTTGGTCGCGCGTTTTTACGACCATGACGCCGCAGTGCGCGCCGAAGAGGATTTTGTCCTGCAGTTCAGGCAGAAAGAAATCCCCGATGACATCCCTGAGTATGTTTCGGGGGACAAGCAGCCCGTTTGGGTCTGTAAGCTGATGGCCGATGCGGGGCTTGTCGCTTCCAATGGCGAGGCTCGCCGTCTTGTTAAACAAGGGGCGGTGAAGCTCAATGGCCAAAAATTGTCGGATGCAGACCAGGAAGTAGCGCCTTGCGGGGAGCTGATCCTGCAGGCCGGCAAGCGGCGTTTTGTCCGGATAAAATTTTCACAAAAAAAATGAAAATAAAAGGTTGACAGTAAAACCAACATCTCGTATATTCGGCTTCCCTTCGGGCGAGAGGGAAACAAAGTCGCCCTTGAAGCTGGTCTTTGAAAACTAAATAGCAGACGCTTGAGATGGTTTGCGGGCAAACAAGTCAAACCAAAAGAAGAACAGAATCAGCTTTTACAGTTATATAACTGGAGAGTTTGATCCTGGCTCAGAAC
>Ga0265295_1006230_pt1 | contig 14576 bp, 6 predicted proteins | sample Munlansysbiofilm_FD_192503 | JGI IMG/M metagenome (GOLD analysis project Ga0265295, IMG submission 192503) | Leachate microbial communities from a municipal landfill in Southern Ontario, Canada - Methane capture system biofilm | ecosystem: Engineered > Solid waste > Landfill > Unclassified ... | reverse complement strand
ATTTTGATTTCTGCTGGAGCGGGGAAGATATTAGACAGGATTGACAAGATTTACAGGATGTTTATTTTACATGATAAAACTAAAAATGCCAAAACTGATCTATTTTGATTTCTGCTGGAGCGAGGAAGATATTAGACAGGATTGACAAGATTTACAGGATGTTTATTTTACATGATAAAACTAAAAATGCCAAAACTGATCTATTTTGATTTCTGCTGGAGCGAGGATGTGATTGGAAAGGATTGAATAGTATTTGACAGGATTTACAAGGATTACAGGGTAAAAAGATTTACAAAAAAAATGATCGAATATGAAAAACACTGATAATGAAGATTTAACGGGCAAAGTTATTAAGGCGGCCTATACTGTGCATAATATTTTAGGCCCCGGATTCCAGGAAATGGTATATCGGAATGCTTTGGCCATTGAGTTGCAGGAAATGGGCATAGAAGTGCTGAAGGAGTTTCCAATCCAGGTCTATTACAAAGAACATCTGGTAGGGGCCTATTTTGCTGATTTAATTATAAAAGATCAGTTGGTAATTGAGCTGAAGGCCATAGAAAATCTGGCTGCTTCTCACGAAGTCCAATTGGTGAACTACCTTGCAGCCACCAGGATTGAGCATGGGTTACTGATTAATTTCGGCTCATCGGTAAAGGTAAAGCACAAATTCAGAACATATAAAAAGACAAAATAAACCGGAATTTGTAATTTAACGCATGCTAATCGTGCAAAAAACCTGTTAATCTTGTTAATCCTGTCAATGAAACCTGTTAATCCTGTTAATCCAGTCAAAAAAAACCTGTTAATCCTGTTAATCCTGTCAAAAAAACCTGTTAATCCTGTCAATCCTGTCTAAAAAACCTGTTAATCCTGTTAATCCTGTCTAAAAAAAACCTGTTAATCTTGTTAATCCTGTCTAAAAAAACCTGTTAATCCTGTCAATCCTGTCTAAAAAACCTGTTAATCCTGTTAATCCTGTCTAAAAAACCTGTTAATCCTGTTAATCCTGTCTAAAAAAAACCTGTTAATCCTGTCAATCCTGTCTAAAAAACCTGTTAATCCTGTCAATCCTGTCTAAAAAAAACCTGTTAATCCTGTTAATCCTGTCTAAAAAAAACCTGTTAATCCTGTCAATCCTGTCTAAAAAAAACCTGTTAATCCTGTTAATCCTGTCTAAAAAAAACCTGTTAATCCTGTCAAAAAAAACCTTTAAACCTGTCCATGAAGAAAACCTACTATCTGTTTAATCCCGGGCGTCTGAGCCGCAAAGACAACACCTTGAAATTCACTCCGGTAGATGAAAACGGTGTGGACGGTTCCCCGCGCTATCTTCCGGTTGAGAATGTGGAAGAGTTTTACACCTTCGGGGCACTGGATGCCAACAGCAGCCTGTACAACTTCCTGGGAAAGAACCAAATTAGCGTGCACTTTTTCGATTACTACGAAAACTATACCGGCTCCTTTATGCCACGGGATCAATTATTATCTGGAAGAATGCTTTTGGCCCAGGTGGATCATCATGCAAAACTGCCAAAGCGCATGGTAATAGCCCGGAAGTTTATAGAAGGTGCAGCTTTTAACATGCTCAAAAACCTCAAATATTACCATAACCGGGGTAAGGATATGACGGAGATTATCGAAGGCATTGAAAACCTGTCGGCAAGCATCAACTTGTGCCAGAAAACCGATGAATTGATGGGAATTGAGGGCAACATCAGGCAATATTACTATGATGCATTCAACCTGATTTTAAATGATTTTGAGATGGGCAATCGAACCAAACAACCGCCACGGAACGAGGTAAATGCCCTGATTTCATTCGGAAACATGATGTGTTATTCGCAATGTTTACGGGCGATACATCAAACCCAGCTCAATCCAACCATCAGTTTTTTGCACAGTCCGGGAGAGCGACGTTACTCTCTGGCACTTGACCTTGCCGAAATATTCAAACCTTTATTGGTTGACCGGGTGATTTTTAAGGTGTTGAATAAAAAGGAGATACAAACCAAAGATTTCGAGAGCAAATTGAACCGGGTACTGCTGAATGAAAAAGGAAAGAAGACGTTTATAGCCGCGTTTGAAGAGCGTTTAAACGAAACGATACAACACCGAACTTTAAAAAGAAACGTCAGTTACCGGCACCTGATTAAGCTGGAATGCTACAAGTTGAGTAAGCATATGCTGGGCATAGAAGAATACAAACCTTTCAAGGCCTGGTGGTAATAACTTAAACCTCTAATAATCATGTATGTAATATTAGTTTATGACATTGGTGAAAAACGTGTCGGAAAAATGCTTAAATTGTGCCGCAAATACCTGAACTGGATACAGAACTCTGTTTTTGAAGGTGACATAACGGAAGTAAAGCTGGAGGAATTGAGAATAAAAGCCAGGAAACTGATGAATGAAGAGACGGACAGCTTGATTTTATTCAAGTCTCGGGACGAAAAGTGGCTTTACAAGGAAGTGATTGGAATGGAGCGCAATACGCTTGGAAATATCATTTAAAGGTTGTCGGAGCTGAATTTAAAGGTGAAAAAGAGCATTAAATTGGCCATGATTTTCTCACCTCACAGCATAACCACCTAATAGTAAAACAGTTAGCCAAGGCGTCGCTACACGGGCAGAAAGTCACTAATAGGGGTTGACTACAAACAGCGACAAAACAAGCCGGAAATAATTTTTTAATGTTCTAATGATCAGGGCATTAAAAAACAAAAAATAACGGCTATCAATCGAACCACTTTTGGAATTGAAACGTTATAATATCACCCGAATGCTCTACTTTGTCGGTGACTATCAATCGAACCACTTTTGGAATTGAAACTTGGTTCGGTAGCTCTGAACCTTATAAGGTACGAATCTATCAATCGAACCACTTTTGGAATTGAAACAAGGAGTAATGATATGTAGAAACAGAGAAACAAAATCTATCAATCGAACCACTTTTGGAATTGAAACTAACTGTTCCATTAAGGATTTGAATGTTATAATTCCCTATCAATCGAACCACTTTTGGAATTGAAACGAATGATCAGAATGCGAATGGCTCAGGATCAGGCCACTATCAATCGAACCACTTTTGGAATTGAAACCAAAGATACGCTATAACGTATCACAATGCAAGTATTCTATCAATCGAACCACTTTTGGAATTGAAACGGAAGACATGGAAGAATATCGGCATGGTTCCTGCCGGCTATCAATCGAACCACTTTTGGAATTGAAACAATGGACTGACAGATTTGGAAGAAATGGCGGCAAAACTATCAATCGAACCACTTTTGGAATTGAAACTCCGATCCTGCAACGCTTGGAATCATAACATTCAAACTATCAATCGAACCACTTTTGGAATTGAAACATCGTGGGCACTGGTGACCAGCTTTCAGAAATCATCCTATCAATCGAACCACTTTTGGAATTGAAACATACAACCTTAACGTTGTTCTGGGGTGAAACGGAACTATCAATCGAACCACTTTTGGAATTGAAACAAGATACTCTTTGTTGATATCGGCTTTTGGATGCCTCTATCAATCGAACCACTTTTGGAATTGAAACTCGGACATAATGAATGCTCTGAGGCTACTTGACTATCTATCAATCGAACCACTTTTGGAATTGAAACGCAGCATTACAGCTTTTGTCTTGTAGCGGTAATCAACTATCAATCGAACCACTTTTGGAATTGAAACTTGGCTGAATTGGTAGTGGTTGACCTGATAGCTACTCTATCAATCGAACCACTTTTGGAATTGAAACAGATGTACATACTCATTTGGAATCCAATCCAGTTCACTATCAATCGAACCACTTTTGGAATTGAAACGTAAACGGCAACTCCGGGATGATGAATGAAACCTCACTATCAATCGAACCACTTTTGGAATTGAAACTTCCAGTTGATGGACCCGTTATTGAGTTCATGCCCTCTATCAATCGAACCACTTTTGGAATTGAAACTGATGTTTGTGATTAAAACGGCAAATCTTCTGATTTCTATCAATCGAACCACTTTTGGAATTGAAACTGGTCGATATAGAAGACATTGCAGGCGCTTTAAGTACTATCAATCGAACCACTTTTGGAATTGAAACTCCGATCCTGCAACACTTGGAATCATAACATTCAAATCTATCAATCGAACCACTTTTGGAATTGAAACCATTCTGTATCCGGTGTTACATGAGGTGGAACGGGCAACTATCAATCGAACCACTTTTGGAATTGAAACTAATGATGCGCGGATTGTTGGGGTTCGGCTTAATACTATCAATCGAACCACTTTTGGAATTGAAACATACTAAAATGTCCCAATCCGGTGCGGTGTCAATACTATCAATCGAACCACTTTTGGAATTGAAACGCATATGTTCTGTTAATCTCTTTTATCTGGTCGGTTCTATCAATCGAACCACTTTTGGAATTGAAACATGACTTCGGTTCAAACACGCTGACTTACTCAGGTGACTATCAATCGAACCACTTTTGGAATTGAAACCACTCACCAACGGCCAAACCGGAACCTACACCGGCAACTATCAATCGAACCACTTTTGGAATTGAAACTTCAAAGGCAAACCCAATATAATTCGGCTCTTGGGCACTATCAATCGAACCACTTTTGGAATTGAAACGATTGAGAAAGTAGGAAACATAACAACCAAAATAAGACTATCAATCGAACCACTTTTGGAATTGAAACGAAGTAGAGGTTCTGTTTAATATTGAAACAACATGGCTATCAATCGAACCACTTTTGGAATTGAAACATGGATATGCTCTGTGGGAGTATGCCAGTTCGCTATTCTATCAATCGAACCACTTTTGGAATTGAAACTCCGATCCTGCAACGCTTGGAATCATAACATTCAAATCTATCAATCGAACCACTTTTGGAATTGAAACACATTATAAGAACTCGTCATAATACTTAATTAAGATGCTATCAATCGAACCACTTTTGGAATTGAAACATGCGTAGCATACGGGCGTTTTCGACCTGAAGTTACTATCAATCGAACCACTTTTGGAATTGAAACTTGTTTTATAAGATAATGATGTGGGTGGCATTCGGCTATCAATCGAACCACTTTTGGAATTGAAACTTGAAGTAACAAAACTTGTAACCGAACGACAATTCTATCAATCGAACCACTTTTGGAATTGAAACTGGACGATCAGCGATTATCTACGTGGCGTTACACCCTCTATCAATCGAACCACTTTTGGAATTGAAACCTAAAGACACCCATGGATGCATTTTGGTCGGTAAAAACTATCAATCGAACCACTTTTGGAATTGAAACTTGCTGTATTTAGCAACTCCTTAGCCTCGTTGATCATACTATCAATCGAACCACTTTTGGAATTGAAACGCCGTTGTTCAATAACGGCGATTGGGATATACTGCGACTATCAATCGAACCACTTTTGGAATTGAAACTTGTCAGTCATTGCTAACATAATTCTATCTGTGTGTACTATCAATCGAACCACTTTTGGAATTGAAACGTTGATTATATCCGTCACTCGGGATGGTGGCAACACTATCAATCGAACCACTTTTGGAATTGAAACGATTCAATCTGTACTTTGAACATTCCACTTGTTAAGCTATCAATCGAACCACTTTTGGAATTGAAACCAATCGGGAGTTTTAAGATAGTGCGCTCCCAGTTGTTCTATCAATCGAACCACTTTTGGAATTGAAACTTTTTATCTCCTTCATTGCGTCATGCTGAAACCTCACTATCAATCGAACCACTTTTGGAATTGAAACTTTGAGGAGGTTAGTATCATTTCAAACCCCTCATCAGCTATCAATCGAACCACTTTTGGAATTGAAACCCTGCACTTAATTAAGGTTATCGGTTCGGATAAGCAACTATCAATCGAACCACTTTTGGAATTGAAACGCTCAATTAAGATAAAATGCTTTTCAATTTTAGCAAGCTATCAATCGAACCACTTTTGGAATTGAAACCAAAGATACGCTAAAACGTATCTCAATGCAAGTATTTCTATCAATCGAACCACTTTTGGAATTGAAACGGAGGAATAATTTTGAAGATATGCTATTTTGCAGTGCTATCAATCGAACCACTTTTGGAATTGAAACTCAAAACAAAACCGGAACGAGAGATAGAAAAAAAAGCCTATCAATCGAACCACTTTTGGAATTGAAACTCATTATCTCATAAAGATAGTTATGTCCGGTCGGTCTATCAATCGAACCACTTTTGGAATTGAAACAGCGTTCGTTGTATTGAACCAAATAAGCCGGTGACGCTATCAATCGAACCACTTTTGGAATTGAAACAACTTTAAATTCGAAATAATGTTTAAAACGTCTCTCTATCAATCGAACCACTTTTGGAATTGAAACCTTGATAGGTTTGTGTTGTTTCACTCATGGTTTGTCTATCAATCGAACCACTTTTGGAATTGAAACCGAAGATTTCAATTATACCATTATTGATATAGTTGACTATCAATCGAACCACTTTTGGAATTGAAACGAAGCAAAGTAAATCTTGCTTCCATTTAAAAAATAAACTATCAATCGAACCACTTTTGGAATTGAAACGGGCTGGGTGATGCTGCGACGGTATGAAAGCACCTCGGCTATCAATCGAACCACTTTTGGAATTGAAACAGCGAAGTCGAGTGTATGCAGGTAACAAGGTCGAACGCTATCAATCGAACCACTTTTGGAATTGAAACGTAGTTGGAGGCTTTTCTCTCTTCTACTTTCATCCTATCAATCGAACCACTTTTGGAATTGAAACATGTTTCAGAATATTACGATTGCGGTATTCGCGGACGGCTATCAATCGAACCACTTTTGGAATTGAAACGGTATTGCGCAATGCTGTGAAAAATGCGCTTAAAACTATCAATCGAACCACTTTTGGAATTGAAACCCGTATGCAGTTGGATATCCCCAAACAATTTTTCTTACCTATCAATCGAACCACTTTTGGAATTGAAACGGGTTCACATTGCAGAGAATGGATTTATAATGATCCACTATCAATCGAACCACTTTTGGAATTGAAACGTTTAAAACAGACCCTGCGACCGGACTTACAAGGATCTATCAATCGAACCACTTTTGGAATTGAAACACGCATGGCCGCGGAGGCATGGGACATTCATTATGCTATCAATCGAACCACTTTTGGAATTGAAACTCAATCCCGCCTGATCCCCTTGTCGGGACTGGTGACTATCAATCGAACCACTTTTGGAATTGAAACTCAATCCCGCCTGATCCCCTTGTCGGGACTGGTGACCCTATCAATCGAACCACTTTTGGAATTGAAACACAATGGTGGCCACATCGGCCGCAACCCTAATAGGCACTATCAATCGAACCACTTTTGGAATTGAAACTTTAAATTCAAGTAAGTCAACTCAGTTGGTAATGCTATCAATCGAACCACTTTTGGAATTGAAACGTGCTGAACTCAGCGAGAAGCAGCAGGTGTTCATGCTTCTATCAATCGAACCACTTTTGGAATTGAAACGGCAATCTGTAACTAACATGGCAAACTCAAAACCGATCTATCAATCGAACCACTTTTGGAATTGAAACTTTCAAGCAATCGGCTTGATTTATCCAGCTGCTCCCCTATCAATCGAACCACTTTTGGAATTGAAACCTGAAAGCAGACTTTCGGCCATGCAACAAATCGCACTATCAATCGAACCACTTTTGGAATTGAAACCTTGGTTAAGCCTGTTATTTCTGCTATTCCTTCTGCCTATCAATCGAACCACTTTTGGAATTGAAACAAACTGGGAGCGACAAAACTCAAAGAAGGCCGCGGCCTATCAATCGAACCACTTTTGGAATTGAAACGTGAGTATCTTGTGAAGTTTATAGACATTGTGCCTCGCTATCAATCGAACCACTTTTGGAATTGAAACGGGCGATATCAACCCCGTTGTGGAATGACTTGATAGACTATCAATCGAACCACTTTTGGAATTGAAACTTCAAGAAATTTTACGCTAACATCTACTATGTCTTTCTATCAATCGAACCACTTTTGGAATTGAAACAACTGCACATAGCGGAAACGTGATTGGCTCATTAATACTATCAATCGAACCACTTTTGGAATTGAAACCAGCCAGGCTGATGTTGCTAATGGAACAATCGGCAAGCTATCAATCGAACCACTTTTGGAATTGAAACGTCTAAAGTTTGTTTCGATTTCATGGTCTCCAGCAGGACTATCAATCGAACCACTTTTGGAATTGAAACGTAGCATTGCAGATTTTGGCTTGTGGCAATAGTCAACTCTATCAATCGAACCACTTTTGGAATTGAAACTTCAAATAAATCAGTAGGTTTTTGGGTTGGATGTGTGCTATCAATCGAACCACTTTTGGAATTGAAACTAAAGGAAAGAATGGCGGCAGCCAGTCCGGGGTGGAACTATCAATCGAACCACTTTTGGAATTGAAACTGTAATGCAATGAAATGGCATTGTGTTTAGCACATGCGCTATCAATCGAACCACTTTTGGAATTGAAACTTTACAAGCAGTAGTTCCGTAAGGCAAATCACAAATACTATCAATCGAACCACTTTTGGAATTGAAACTTCAAAATTTTGGCAATGGTGCAGAGATAAATCAAACTATCAATCGAACCACTTTTGGAATTGAAACAGCGCTGTTGTAAAGAACCGCACCACCCTGCCCGCAGCTATCAATCGAACCACTTTTGGAATTGAAACGGCAAAGGCGTTGCTGAACTGCTGCATGTGTTCGGCACTATCAATCGAACCACTTTTGGAATTGAAACGGATTGTATAGCTTCCGTTCAGCTTCACCAGGCAATTCTATCAATCGAACCACTTTTGGAATTGAAACGTAGAAGTTGAGTTCACCATCCCGGATAGCTTCGGAAACTATCAATCGAACCACTTTTGGAATTGAAACAGTGTTGGCATTAATTAGCGATTCATAAACAGGGCTCTATCAATCGAACCACTTTTGGAATTGAAACAGTGTTGGCATTAATTAGCGATTCATAAACAGGGCTACTATCAATCGAACCACTTTTGGAATTGAAACGGATGGGACGATACCGATGTTCTTTCAGTATACGTCTATCAATCGAACCACTTTTGGAATTGAAACGGGTATATCACACTCATTTACAGGAATAAGAATCGGTCTATCAATCGAACCACTTTTGGAATTGAAACGGCATACAAAAGGAGTAATTAATTTTCTCGAAAATACTATCAATCGAACCACTTTTGGAATTGAAACACATGACAGAGGTGAAATTCTATAGAGGTGCAATACTATCAATCGAACCACTTTTGGAATTGAAACTTAAAACTATTGCTCCATTAGGTTTAATAATCCTTTCTATCAATCGAACCACTTTTGGAATTGAAACAAATTAACTGAACCGATTTATCAAGTATCAAGGGCATCTATCAATCGAACCACTTTTGGAATTGAAACCCGTATGCAGTTGGATATCCCCAAACAATTTTTCTTACCTATCAATCGAACCACTTTTGGAATTGAAACTGCGGAATCCCCTGAAGTTAACCACGTCGTACACGCGGCTATCAATCGAACCACTTTTGGAATTGAAACTTCACATGCCGAAGGCCGCTGCCCGCTTCTGGCTGCGCTATCAATCGAACCACTTTTGGAATTGAAACTCCATTCTTTTCAAATACACGTGTTGCTTGCTGGGCAACTATCAATCGAACCACTTTTGGAATTGAAACATTCAATCTTTGATAGCGCGCGTTTCCAAACGCGTGCTATCAATCGAACCACTTTTGGAATTGAAACGCAAGATGAAAGCTTTCCTAAAAGCAGAATTTCATCTATCAATCGAACCACTTTTGGAATTGAAACCCGGAAACATCAGCGTAGCAAAAAAGAACCTCATCTTCTATCAATCGAACCACTTTTGGAATTGAAACAAAAAACAGCTTCGTGCCTCAGCCGATTTTTTAGCTGCTATCAATCGAACCACTTTTGGAATTGAAACTGGATGAAAGTTCTCAATATGTTGATGTAACAGACTTCTATCAATCGAACCACTTTTGGAATTGAAACTTGCGATAGGATTGGCTGTCTTTGGTTACTCCTCTCCCTATCAATCGAACCACTTTTGGAATTGAAACTTGTCGGCTGTCCGCAAAAATCGCAGCCCGCTTTGCTATCAATCGAACCACTTTTGGAATTGAAACGTCCTGGCGGTTGGTGGCAATCCATTCTTTGTATTGCCTATCAATCGAACCACTTTTGGAATTGAAACCGAATCACATCGTTTTGATGTTCTGTGCCTAAAATCTATCAATCGAACCACTTTTGGAATTGAAACTAGTGAAGCTTTGTTTGATGATGTGGGTGTCGCGGCCTATCAATCGAACCACTTTTGGAATTGAAACTTTGTATAAGACTATAAGACAGGTTCCCTGCAATTTGCTATCAATCGAACCACTTTTGGAATTGAAACGCTAATCAGGTATTGGTTAGCCGCCTCGGCAGCTTTTCTATCAATCGAACCACTTTTGGAATTGAAACGCCGATAAACCTTTCTGTTTTTGTTGTCAGGTACTCTATCAATCGAACCACTTTTGGAATTGAAACCGTGCAGAAAAATGATGTTAGCGTGAAGCCAATTGCGCTATCAATCGAACCACTTTTGGAATTGAAACTTTGTGAACTCATTCCGTTCAAACCCCATTTTATATCCTATCAATCGAACCACTTTTGGAATTGAAACAAAGAACTGAGTTCCGGCTGCGATGGTTTCTACATTGCTATCAATCGAACCACTTTTGGAATTGAAACGAGGAAAGATGAAGCAGGCAGGCTTCGAAAGATGGAACTATCAATCGAACCACTTTTGGAATTGAAACCTCCGGAGTTATCATCATTAAACTTTTTAATATTTGCCTATCAATCGAACCACTTTTGGAATTGAAACTGGAATTTGTTTACTGCATTTAGATTTTCAAAAATCTATCAATCGAACCACTTTTGGAATTGAAACGTCTTTAGTAGAAAGAGCCTCACCCTGCTCCGGGAACTATCAATCGAACCACTTTTGGAATTGAAACTGATAATATGTATTTAACTTTGTTGTAAGTCTATTACTATCAATCGAACCACTTTTGGAATTGAAACATATTAGCGTGTCGTTGTTTGATTTTATCAACGATGCTATCAATCGAACCACTTTTGGAATTGAAACTCCTTTTCAACTTCCTTCACCCTGCCGCAAGTAAACTATCAATCGAACCACTTTTGGAATTGAAACGACGGAATGAAAAGCGAAGCCTATTTAATGGACTGCATCTATCAATCGAACCACTTTTGGAATTGAAACGGATTTGCGGTGCAAAAGACCGGATGTTAACAATAGACTATCAATCGAACCACTTTTGGAATTGAAACATGCTGTTTCCGGGAAAGTTGTCTCGAAGCGCAATCCTATCAATCGAACCACTTTTGGAATTGAAACCGTGGAGCATCGTTACCTGTTATGTATTTGACTCCAACTATCAATCGAACCACTTTTGGAATTGAAACCGGGATGAATTATCCATTACATCTTGAGGGACGGGACTATCAATCGAACCACTTTTGGAATTGAAACTCGGATCAAACTTTATAAATCTGAACCCGTTTTTTCTATCAATCGAACCACTTTTGGAATTGAAACAAGGAACTTTGAAGGGTTACGGTTCTTTCTCACTGCTATCAATCGAACCACTTTTGGAATTGAAACGTGTTTCTTTTACCGTCTGGTTAACCGTTGCTGTATTCTATCAATCGAACCACTTTTGGAATTGAAACATACAAGTACCGGATCAATCGCATACAAAGCGGGACTATCAATCGAACCACTTTTGGAATTGAAACTATAGCTTTGCTCATCACGTTGTCGCGCGCGTAGCTCTATCAATCGAACAACTTTTGGAATTGAAACTTGGGACTAACTTCATCTACAACAGCACAGGGACTCTATCAATCGAACCACTTTTGGAATTGAAACCACTAATTGAAAGTGCTTTTAAAATAAAGTCATTCTATCAATCGAACCACTTTTGGAATTGAAACGGACATTTGCAATATCTACCACGCGCCTATCCACCTACTATCAATCGAACCACTTTTGGAATTGAAACTGTGTATCAAGTATTTTATCGCCTTGTTTAGCAAACTATCAATCGAACCACTTTTGGAATTGAAACAGGTTACCGATAACGCAGCATGGGCAGCACTCACAACCTATCAATCGAACCACTTTTGGAATTGAAACTTGGGTGCACCGGTTGTGTATCCCGCTTTGTATGCGACTATCAATCGAACCACTTTTGGAATTGAAACTTATAAACGTGTAAAGTGTGCCAATCTGACTGTTCACTATCAATCGAACCACTTTTGGAATTGAAACTAAAATTGCAAACGTGATTCTGGCAGGTCGGACAACCTATCAATCGAACCACTTTTGGAATTGAAACGTCCGGTGAACGCTGTAATTTGTTCGTATCTCCTATACTATCAATCGAACCACTTTTGGAATTGAAACTGAGTAATCAACTAAAATTGTGTATTGAACACGAACCCTATCAATCGAACCACTTTTGGAATTGAAACTTGAATTGCTGCTTGATTTCCTGACTGAACAGTTGGTCTATCAATCGAACCACTTTTGGAATTGAAACTACAGAAATAGAAGATTTCATCGCTGATATTGTAGCTATCAATCGAACCACTTTTGGAATTGAAACAAGCAAGTTATGGCATAGGATAGGTTTTCTTATTCGTCTATCAATCGAACCACTTTTGGAATTGAAACGACGATCCGCAACTTGGCTTCTATGTTAAAAACAACTATCAATCGAACCACTTTTGGAATTGAAACGCGCCAAATCGCTTTGGGCAACACATTTGTTTTCATTCTATCAATCGAACCACTTTTGGAATTGAAACTGAGTACAGCCGATCGACCTTCCACGGCTCATTCTCACTATCAATCGAACCACTTTTGGAATTGAAACAACGTTATTAGATTCATTTGTACACGACAACGAGCACTATCAATCGAACCACTTTTGGAATTGAAACATGGTTTTAATCGCTACTTCGGAATGTTTACTGCATTCTATCAATCGAACCACTTTTGGAATTGAAACGAGGAAGGCTTCTACGCATTTCTCAACACCTTCAAACTATCAATCGAACCACTTTTGGAATTGAAACTCTCCACAACTTGAAGTAACTTATTTTAAATCAGCCCTATCAATCGAACCACTTTTGGAATTGAAACGTGCTCTCATCCTTGTAGATATTTTGTTCGTCATCTGCTATCAATCGAACCACTTTTGGAATTGAAACGGCTAAATTTTCCGACCTTTCCCGAACGCAGGCCCTATCAATCGAACCACTTTTGGAATTGAAACGAGGATGTTGAGCGGGTAATCAGAGAACTTGCCGACTATCAATCGAACCACTTTTGGAATTGAAACGCGTAAATTACACGGATAGCATGCTCGATAACGCGCTATCAATCGAACCACTTTTGGAATTGAAACTGGTTCTGCTTCGTTGAAAAAAAATAAATCATTAACAGCTATCAATCGAACCACTTTTGGAATTGAAACTTAAAAATATAGGTAAGATGGTTGGCGTTTACAACTATCAATCGAACCACTTTTGGAATTGAAACGATGCTGAAAATTTCTATTTAGAAGGGATTTTTCAACCTATCAATCGAACCACTTTTGGAATTGAAACACGCGTTCACCGCGCTGATCAAAGAAGTCGTTTTTTGCTATCAATCGAACCACTTTTGGAATTGAAACAACTGAATTGCTTCAAAATCATCAGCTGCTCCGGCTATCAATCGAACCACTTTTGGAATTGAAACCACTATGCCGGTGAAGAAATACAATCTATCAACCTCACTATCAATCGAACCACTTTTGGAATTGAAACCCAGGAGGGTACGCAAAGATATGCCAGTGCTATAAATCTATCAATCGAACCACTTTTGGAATTGAAACGCTCCAAATAGTTACGATTCAACAATTGGCATTAATCCTATCAATCGAACCACTTTTGGAATTGAAACTGCGATAAACTTTGCCATAAACTCCGAGTTTCAGCTTCTATCAATCGAACCACTTTTGGAATTGAAACACACTTTGACCCTGTTTTGTAGCGTTTCAATTTCAGACTATCAATCGAACCACTTTTGGAATTGAAACAAGCATTCATAATCCGCCCCACAAGCCGGGCAACTAACTATCAATCGAACCACTTTTGGAATTGAAACTTCACCAATCGCAGGTAATTCGGGAAACATTCCAACCCTATCAATCGAACCACTTTTGGAATTGAAACTTCTTTGTATTGTTGTTCGGAAGTAAAAAAGGTGTCCTATCAATCGAACCACTTTTGGAATTGAAACAACAGTGCTCCGGTTTTAGCCGGATTGCCTTCAAGACTATCAATCGAACCACTTTTGGAATTGAAACCCGATCTGCTGCATGATCAAACAAA
>Ga0265295_1006229_pt1 | contig 14576 bp, 5 predicted proteins | sample Munlansysbiofilm_FD_192503 | JGI IMG/M metagenome (GOLD analysis project Ga0265295, IMG submission 192503) | Leachate microbial communities from a municipal landfill in Southern Ontario, Canada - Methane capture system biofilm | ecosystem: Engineered > Solid waste > Landfill > Unclassified ... | reverse complement strand
TGGTAAAACTGAACCCACAAAATTGGATGCGTTATTGTCTGTCAGTGTCATATCACCAATATCCACCACGCCGTCTCCATTCATGTCAGTTATCACATAACCGTTTGTAAATGCTGTAGCATCATTGTCAATTTCCGACATATCGCTGATATCTACCGTATGGTCGCCATTGGCTTCTCCGCAGTAAATCAACCCGTAGCCATCGGTTGAAAGTTTAAGATTACTACCATAGGCTTTTGCTGGAACATTAAACGCATAGGAAATTGCGCTTCCTGCAAATGAAATTGCTGAAGCTGATGTGGTTTCAATTGAATTTCTGTGCTTTATAGTGATGTAATAGCTGGATGAGAACGTTGAAGGAATACTAATGGAAACAGTCCCATTAGTATGCAATGAGGCTGATGGGCTGGAATATACAACCACATTATAATCAGCAGCACTATGCAACTCAATGGTTAGCTGATCGGCTATGTCTCCTGCAAATTGATCGCCCGATTCATTCTGAGCCTTTGACAGGGTGCCTGCACCATTATAAAGTCCCTCAGGGTAAACAGTCAGATTCAATGCTTTTGTAGCAGCAACCGTTACCACAACATCATCCACATCCCAGGCATCAAATTGGTAGTGATTGCCCTCAAGAACCCAGGCAATGTAAGTTACGCTCCCTATATTGTTGACTACTGTTGTATTCACCGTGCCGGAGTTATTTCCAGAACCGGAGGTATTATTCCAGGCCTCATCGGTCCAGGTGGTGCCATCAGCACTGGATTGTATCTTGTAATTCAAACCGGTTCCCCAATCATCAAAAAAATGTTTAAATGACAAGGCAAGCGAACTCAACCCATTGGTATTGATTGGAGGCATAATCAGCCGGCTAACTCCTGTTCCGGTGGACCAGGCTGCATGCATCTCATAGGCTGCTCCCCCTGCATTACTGGTATTAGATACAGTCCACCGATCACTTATGGTAGATGTTTGAGTCCAGCAGTTGGGGAAATCAGCCGTAACAAAGTGCTGTTCATAAGGAGGGGTTACTACACCACATAAGGTTTTAGCTGAGTTCACCAAAGGAAATGCAGAGTAATAGGTACCATCCTTTGACCATAAGGCATAATAATACTTTGTATCTGGGTTGAGTACGGTATGCGAAAAAGAAGTACCACTTCCCTGATAAATTACGGTACCTCCGCCTGTAATGGCAGCACCATTCGCATAGTTACCGCTTGGTGTACCAAAAGTATTGGTGGTATTAAAGGCGAGCATCACGGGGTCATTGTCAGGATTTAGCATCCAGCTCAGGTTAATTTGAGTGGATGACGACGCAATGGCCTGTAGATTTGAAGGGGGAAGGGGGATCAATGGGTTTATGTAGGTTTGTGTAAGCAGGAGTGCATCATAAGCATTTAACCTGCCGGTACCAAGCTTGCCTGCATAGCCGGGGTTGAGTGCTGAAATGTCATCTGTGCTTGACTCAAGAATGGTTTTAACCTCGGCTGAGGTTAGCTGTCCGGGAGCCAGGGATAAAATCAGCGCTGCAACGCCGGATACATGCGGGCAAGCCATGGAAGTACCCTGATAAAATCCATAGGTATTGCCTAACAATGTGCTCAAAACTCCGCGTTCATTCACAACATCAGTTTCGCCCCCCGGAGCTGAAATATCTACCCAGGTATCATAGTTGGAATACCACGATTTAATATCCTGATTGTTGGTAGCTGCCACGGCAAAAGTTCCACTGTAACAACCGGGATACCATAAACCGGAGGCATCATAGTTACCGGCAGCAAAAATGGTAATTCCCCCGTCCATTACGCTTCCTCCTCCATTGGAGTTGAAATAATCAATGGCGTCCAGTACCGCCTGATCATAAACACCCACGCTGGTATAACTCCAACTGTTCTGAGAAATGGCGGCCCCATTATCGGCTGCCCATATTGGGGCATCTTCAAAGCCGCCGGAAGAGCCATTTTCAATAAATACCTGGCACGACATCAAGCGCACTCCATTGCCCGAACCATTCCCTCCGGCAATGCCACTAACCCCAATACTGTTGTTGGTATTGGCGGCAACAGTGCCCCCAACATGTGTTCCGTGATTACCGGGTATGATCGTACTATTATCGTTTACAAAGTTGTATCCGTTACCCGGCCACATATTGCCTGCCAGATCATTGTGTGTGTATTCAACGCCCTGGTCAATTATTGCAACAACTACCTGATTGTTGCCTTTGGTAATTTCCCAGGCTTCCGGCAGGTCTATGTCTGCATCTACGGTACCCGCCTGCTGGCCGGTATTGTGATAATGCCACTGTTGATTGTACTGAGGATCGTTGGGCGTATAGTTTAAGGCGATATTTCCATTGTCAGGTGAAGGTTCAAATGGAATAGGTCTTGCATCATTGTTTACCAGTTCTTTTTTATACACCGGTTCAGAAAATTCGATCTTTTCCTGCGCAGCATATGCCTGAACCGCAGTCCGGAAGTTTACATTTTCGGGAAGAATCAGATCATACCATAAGTGGAAACCCCATTGTCTGTGTCGTTCGGTGTATTTTGTATTGCGTAGCGCAATTTCGAATGTTTGTTTTGCTGATGCAACACCAAATTGCTGATTGAGTGCATCTATTTCAGGAATTCCAAATTCTACAAATTCGGAAGCATTTAAGATTGGGTTAGACTGTTCCAGCCGTTGTTCTGCGGATTGGTTGAATTTTATGCGGATAATGCCCGGCTCAACTGCATTGGAGGGAACTGAAGCGATATCAATGGGTGGACGCTCCCCTCTTGCCGGGTTCTGAGCTTGTGCAAAATTGAAAGCTGCGGAGGCAAGCATTATGCTAAATGCCAAAACAACTGCTTGCATTGTATGAGAAAAAAGGGTAATGAGGATAGGTGTTTTCATGAGGTTTGTTTTTTTAGTTTGCAAATAGAGTTCGGAGGAATAGTTATTTCCCATGAAAATATTCATTCAAAAAGAAAGGAAGAAAAGAGAGTTTAACGAATTTAATCAAAAACTGCCCTGCAATGATACGCAGGGCAGTTTTTGCGGTTTAGGAATTAAATATGCTGTTAGTCAGCTAATTAATCCTGAAACTTATTCCTGGCATCGAATACTTTTTTCAGACCGTATCCGGCAGCCATGGTAAGGAGCAATACAATACCGCCACCCACAGGGGCAGTTCCGCCACCACCGCCAATGGGATCTCCACCAACGGGTCCACCGGTGTTACCTCCGGGGTTGGGTTGGGCAAGACCGGCAAAGCTTATAACCGTTAAGACAGTGATTGCAGCAAAAAATTTAAGGAACTTTTTCATATTTGAGTGATTTTTAAGTTTGTAAATGTAATCCCCGGCCGGTTAAGGCCGGGGAATGAGTTTAAAATTAATGGATGAACACTTTCTGGTTAACGGTACCCGAGGAGGTGATTACCTTAACTACATAAGTGCCTAAGGCCACTTGCATCGGAATGCGTGTGGTGGTTGAGGAGCCTATGTTGGCATTGAGTAATTCACGTCCGGCGAGATCATAAATGCGCACGTCTCCGGCCAGACCGGTGGTATTGGTGATTACAACAGTGTGATCATAGCTGTAAACAGAAATACCCGTGTTTAGACCATCAACTAAGCCGGTTGAAGATTTAAAGTGCAGGTTGAAACGGTTTTCGTTGTCACCAGGCTGGTAGTTGAAGCTGTAAACAGGGTTCAGTCTCAGGTCCTGAAGTGTATTGAGTTTCAGGTCTTCGAGAAGAATTGGGGTTGAACCGCTGAAGCTTTCCATACCGGAAGCTGTAACACTATATGTTCCTGCAACACCGCATGTGAAACCAACTTTAACAATTTCATTACCTTCGAACGGGAGTTCGTTGATACTGAGTTTGTAGTCAGCAATGCTATACAACTGAGGAGCAGTTTCGAGGCCTTCCAGTTTGAATGCATCATAATTGCTGTCAAAAGCAGCGGTAGCATAATCGTTGAAGTGAACGTAGGTTGCATCGTAGTAATTGTTACCGGTGGCGCGCAGTTCAAGTGCATTGGCAACGGCATCCTTATAAAGGGCCATTGGGCTGTGCACCTGTGCTGCCATAGGAATGGTGATACTTGCACCATCGGTAGCGGTTTTTACAAAGAAACCATTCTGGGTAGGGATAATACCATCGGCAAGGCTACCAACAGTGCCATTCCAGTAAATGTAGTTACCGGCAACAGCCTCATCCCATACTGCAACCTGAGCATCATAGTCACCTGTTGAGAAAGCATCCCAGTCAATGGCTGACGGGAATGGATTTCCAAGCAGGTTCCAGCCAACGCGGTCAACATCGCCACCTGGGTTTGTGTTTGCCAACGTACGGGTAATATCCATATCATTGAGCGCACCGGTAAAGGTAGCTGTCTGCGGGGCAGTGGTCATCTGTACAGAATAACCCAGGCCAACAGCAAGATGGTCAGCGATGAAACGGTTTTCCCAGTCTCCGCTGGCTTCGTTGTATTCACGAGCCCATACTTCAAACCAGTAGGCTGGCAGGAATACATCGCCGAAAGTAACGTCATCAACCGGTGATCCAATCAGGTGGAAGAATGAGTTTGAAATCGTGCGTTCAACAACCGCATCGCTACTTACAGTGAGGAATTGTTGTCCGATCAGTGAACCGCCATCATTGATGGTAAGTCCAGCAATAGAAGCAGCGGTCATTAATGTAGGATATGCTGGGCATCCGCCAGGAATGGTAACAATGGTGGTTATACAAGGAACAACCACTGGTGTCCAGTTATCAGCATCAAACCAATCGTTGCTTACGCTTCCGTTCCAGGTTGAAAAATCAGGACAGGGGATAACCACTTCTTCAACAGTGATTTCCATCTCACTGGCTTCGCCCACGCCGCATTCGTTTTCACCATATACGGATAATGTTCCGCTTGTAGCACCTATTGCAAAATCAAGGGTAACAGCCATGCCACTGCCATTAATGGTAACACTGGTGCCGGAATAAGTCCACACGTAAGTGTCGGCATCAGCAATAGCAGCTACGGAATAAGCAACATTCATGGTTCCTTCCTCAACGGTAGCAAGACCGGTAATGATACCGGCATCACCAGGCAAAGCATTCACCAGGACGGTCAACGTAGCCGGTGAAGCGCATTGGCCTGCATCCGGTGTAAAGATAAAGTCGAATGATCCGGCAACATTTGTACTAATAAAGGCAGGTTCCCATGTTCCGCTAATTTGGTTAAGAGAATTAGCTGGTAGTGGTTCGGGGTTACTAAACTGACAGTATGGGCCAAACACTCCAAAGGTTGGGGTGGTCAATGGTGTTTCAACAACATCAGCAACACCATTCATCTCGGTTGTGCCTGCGGTATTGGTTCCTGATACGGTATATACACCGGCCAATTGGTTGCCAAAATTGAGGGCAGCACCAGTTCCGTCTAGGTTTGCGTGGATGGCTCCATCTTTAAACAAGGTATAGTTTACCCCATTTTCAGAACCATCAAGTCCCACAACAACACCGGCTTCACCTGCGCAATATGAGCCACCGCCAGTAACATTAAATGCGACAGGAGCTAAAATCTCGTCCTCAACTACCATTATAATGTGATTAGATTCAACGGTTTCTGGCGATGCACAGGGAGCATTGCTTGTAAGTTGAACATATACGTTGTCACCATCAACAGGAATGTAGCTGTAAGTATCTGTTGTGCCAACAGGGAGAACATTTACTACCCATTGATATGTCGGGGCATCGCCACCGTTAACCGGGATTGCGGTGAAGGTAACTTCGGTGCCTGTAGTAACTGCACCTGCCGGATTGGCCGTAATAGTTACTGAAGGTGTGAGCAGCGGATTAACAACTATACTTACCACATTTGAAGTAGCCGGGTTATTTGATACACATTCCAGATCGGAAGTAAGCATCACATAAACTTCAGCGTCAAGATCAGGTGCAAAAGTATAGGTGGCAACATTAACCCCGGGGACAACTTCTCCATCCACATACCAGGCATATTCAGCATTTCCACCATTTTCCGGAGTAGCGGTAAAGGTTACATTGGTTCCGGCACAAACTTCTGTTTGATCAGCTACAAGGCTTACACTAACCGGAAGGACTGGGTTCACAACCATAGTAATAACATCTGATGTAGCATCACCTGCGGAACAAAATGTGTCCGGAGTCAGTATCACATACACTTCATCATTATTTAATGGTGCATAGGTATATGTTGCGGTAATTTCTGACGGAACAACCTCACCATTTACATACCAGGTATAGAAAGGCTCATCACCTCCATTTTCCGGATCGGCTGTAAAGGTAACTTCTGTACCTGCGCAAACCTCTGTGGCACTGGCACTAAGCGTTACCGTTGAATAAATCAACGGGTCTTCCGTGATTACCGCTGAGCCGGTCATATCGGTACTTCCGCCACTACTTGTACCAACAACAGTATAAGTGCCTGCCAGTTGGTTGCCAAAACTAAGGGCTTCACCGGTGCCGGGTATAATAACAGCCGGAACTAGAGAAGCGCCATTAAGCAACAACTCATAGTTTACATCCAGTTCTGATTCATCCAGGCCAACCGGCAAACCGCCGGCACCTTCGCAATAGCTTCCGCCACCGGTTACATTAAAAGCGGTGGGGGCGGTGGAAGGATTGAAAACCGGATTCTCATATACATGAGCATTGGTGCCGGCTTCTCCAACTTCGCCCGGAATAACATCAAGCTGCACATTCAGCGGGGGCACAGCCCAAGTGTACTCCTCAGTTATTGGGTCCAGAACGATGACGGCATTCGTATAATCGTAATGAGCAACCCTTGATGGATATAAAGGAACAATAACCGAAGAAGCCATAAACTCGAAATTACCCTGTGAGTTTGCTACAAGAGGAAGAGAGGAGTTAACCCTGATTCTACAAATCCAGGTTCCATTGCCGGTTTTTTCAATAATTGTGCCGGCCGGTTGATAAGTATCGGGCCCTGTTGGGAAACCTGGTCCCGGAGGAACGCGGCCTGCCACCTTTATTAGATTGGTGGCTGCTTCGTACTCTATAGCGTTAGGCCTTTGAGCTGGAAGCAGCGTTGAGTATAAATTTACGTTTACAATAGCAACACTTATTTCTGCTCCCTCAGGGAATATGCCGGGATTAACATACAAACCCAGCTGATGACCAGCCAACACTAAATCCTGTGAAGGGTCAGTGTCCAAAACATAGACGTCAAAATCGAAGCGACCCAGATTCGTAGTCGAAGGCGTAATATTGCGAATCGTTGTTTCGAAGTCCTGCAATATTTGAGGCCCGTAAAGCCGCTGTGCATTTACCATTGTAATGCTTAGCAATAAAGCCAGCAATGGTAATGACTTAATAAGGTGAGTGATTAGTTTTCTCATAATTGTTTGTTTTTGGTTATTAATTTGATTTTGGTTAATGATTGTTTATAAGAATAAGCGGTAGCCCTCTTATAGAGAAAGAGGGATACCACTTAATTTCATTTATGGAATTGGAATAATCTTTTTCACAAAGTTGTTGGCGTTATTCTCATACATGGTGTAGTCGCTATTACCTAACTGTCCGTCACCGTCAACATCAATGGTAAGATAACCCTTGGCAAAAGTGTCCACACCATTGCCGATATCAGAAGCATCAGCATTTTCAACCTGTCCGTCCTGATTAACATCACCTGCGTAAATGCAGTAGAAGCCATCTATTAGTTTGAGGTTGCTGCCAAAACACGAAACATCCGTGTCAAAAGCATAGGAAATTAAGCCTCCTGAAAAATCAACAGGCAGTGCTGAGGTAACTTCAATGGAGTTGCGGTGTTTAATGGTAATACTGTAGCTGCCGTCGGGAATATCAATACCTGAAACGCTGGCAGTGCCGGTTTGGCTTAACAGAACACCGGGATAGGTGCGCAGAATGGTAGCATAGTTGCTTGCATCGTGCAGCTCAACTGTGATAACATCGGCAGTAGGTGCAGCGTATTCAGGCCCGATTTCATTGTAAGCCTGGTTCATCATGCCACCTGTACCTTCAACAAACAATGACTCTAACCGAACACCCGAGAGGTTAAGGGTTTTGGTAGCTGCGCTCTCCATAAGAGAGAAGTCATCAAAACTCAGATACCATGGACCAAAAGTGGCATTTACCCGTATAGCGAAATAATATATGCCGCTTGTTGCAGGAGTAAACGTCCTTGTTACCTGTTCATATGTTTTGGTTGTTTCAGTTGCAAAATCTACGAAAGGAGCTCCTAACTGCGTTGCTCCGATAGAGGATTGTGAACCGTTAACGAACACATCACCATCCCATTCGTCGTATCCATCACCAGCCCACCAGAATGAGAAGTCATAGGCCTGACCAGCAGTAAGGGTAAAGCCGGGAGTCCATACATATTCGTTGGTAGCACCATAAGACTCCCTGAGGAATTGGGTTCCTGAACGAGCATCTGCATCATAAGTTGAACTTGCATTATTGGTTGTAGCCCAGTCTCCATTTTCTTTTAACCAGCAAGAAGGTAAAGTAGGGATAGTCACTCCATCAAAATTTTCAACCCATGGCAATCCTATCGGAGCGCAGGCAGTTGAGAATGTAATTGGTGCTGTCCAATCACTATAGCTTGCTCCACAGTTAGATCTTACAAATACATTATAGGTAGTGCTTGCTGATAAATCTGCAACACTTGCTGTTGTGATTCCAGCAGCGGTTGTTCCAGAACTAATTACTGCACTAGCATTATCTCTAACTTCCCATTGATAGCCCGCTGAGGGAGCTGAACCAGGAGCTGTCCATGATATGGTAGCTGTCGCTTGGGTAATATCAGTAACCAAAACATCGGTTGGCGCAAAACAGGTAATGGGTAATCCAATCCTGAAGTTGTCAAAGGCCAGATCGTAATCTCCCGATAATCTGTTCCCAACAATTCTTACTTTGACAACTTGTCCGTTATAGGCCGAAAGATCATATTCTTTACTTTGCCATCCGGCTATAGCATTGTTAACTACGGTTTCAAGAACAGTATAGTTTGCTCCATAATCAGTCGAAACAGAAACAATATAATTGCCTGAACCATCTGCAGGAGGATCGTAAGGTGAACTATAGTTGGCAAGCTTGTAATCAAAAGTCAATAACATGCCGGTAGAAACAGGCCCTACGTTTACAATAGTAAATGTAGCTGGTGTCGCAGTATAAAGATTCTTGTAGATATTGTTTCCAGGGTTACCTGTAACACCACGTGTGCTGCCAATAGCCCATCCGGTGGTATTCCAACCGGCAGGAGCAGTGGTAGTTGCGAATCCCTGAACATAAGGAGCAGGAACAACTGTTTGAGTAGTGAATGTATTCACCACAGACCAGTCACTAGTTTCTCCACCACAATCAGCCCTGACATAATATGAATAAGACGTTGATGCTTCAAGACCTGTTAAAGTATATGGATTGGTAACACCATTAATTACGGTTCCTTCTCCCTGGGTAAATCCTGAGGCGCCCCATTCTATATCCCATAAGCTGGCGGTTCCGTTTTCAGTCCAGCCAAGAACTGCTTCAAATGCGGAGGGCGCGGCTGTAAGGGCTGTAGGAGTCGGGCAATCGGGAAGTGGTTCAAAAGCAAGATTCAGCGTGAAGTCTGTAAAATTAGGTGTTGGGAAGGTAGAAACTATGGCAAAATAGGTTCCTGCCTGTAACAAAGTGCTGGGTATAGCACCACCCGTTGAACTACCTGCAAATGCGAGTCGAGCGGCAGGGGTAGTCGGATTTGGACAATCCTGTACAATAATCAGTCCTAACCAACTTCCACTTGCACCGACTACATTTCCTGAAAGATATCCAGCTTCAGCGAGTGTGAATTGAGCTACAAAATCATACCCATTCAAATAGCTGCTTGATGGTGTTATCCATGCACTCGCATAATCATTGCCGTATGCCTCGGTATTGTCAATATAATCAACAAGAGGCAATGTAACCATATATGGATTTCCACAAGTAGAACCTGCGGGCCGCTCAAAACCGGTACCTGTAAGTGGTATATTGTTGGTGCCTTTTGCAAGATTATCCACGATAACAAGACTGGCTTCTTTTACTCCTGCAGAAGTTGGCATAAAAGCTACACTGACGGTAGCTGATTGCCCGGCGGTCAGGTTGAGTGGATAGGTATTACCATCAGTTAGCATAAACTGATCAGCATTGGTACCTGTAATTGAAACAGCAGGATCAATAACCAATGTTCCTCCACCAGTATTTGAAATAGTAAATACCTGATTGGCAGATTCGTCTACGCCCACAGTTCCATAATCTTTAGAAGCCGGAGTAATGCTAATAATGGGTGTATCTGGAATTTCTTCAACAGTAACATTGTCAACAAATAAATCATTGTCGGCATTGGAAACTGTTGATTCGCCATAGAACCCAATTTTGACAATTCCACTATAAGAAGTCAAATCAATGATTACTATCTCGCCTGTTGTTGAAATGTCATTATAAACAAAAGCAGAGCCTGCGTTGTCCCACAATCTCAGCGTATTCGCAGAAGTCCAGGTTGCCCCATTGTCAGTAGAAATAACAACGGCAAATTTGTCATCAGTACCTGTTGTACCAGCTGCTCCTGTTGAACCATACGCAGTCAATGCCAGATCGAACCTCAATTGGTAATCTACAGAACCAGTACCAAGATCAATGGGTGGAGTGAACATCCATTCTTTTCTGGTGGTACCATAGATATTTAATCTGGCACTTCCCGTGGTTCCTACATTTGCAAATCCATCTTCAGACCAGGCACTTGATGCTCCGCTTAAAACAGTAGGTGCTTCGAGAAGACCAGTTGCCTCTGTCCAATTTATTGGCGGATAGGTGTCAAATACCTGGGTGAAGGGTGGCGTAAGCGTCGGATTTGCCAAAGTTGTAAATGCCCACCTGTCACAATCTGTTGCACTTCCTATAGCATTATAAGGTACAACACGCCAAAAATATTGAGTTTCATAATCCAATGCGATTGCAGGAGTATAGCTTGTTACCAGGCCTAAATCTATCCCATTTGCAATATTAGTAGGAGGGTTGTCAGTACCCATATAAATCCTATATCCGGTTGCAATGGGGTCACCCGTCCAGCTTAAACTAACATCAGTTGCAACATCGGTAGCTGAAATTGCTGGAAAAGGATTGGTAGCACAGACTGGGGGCGTAGAAAGGACGCCACCATATAGCTCAAAGGCCATGTCATAAATGTCTTGTTCCCTGGTTGAACCATTCGAAATCTTTGCCAGATCGATGTTTGAAAAAGGTGATCTGGATGCCGGACTGCCATCAAATTGCCATGATTGTCCGTCACCAACTTGCGAATTTAACCAGAGGAACCAAGTTCCTGAACCATTATTTGCGTCTATTTGTGCAGATATCCATCCTGTTGCTAAATTCACGGGAGTATTTAAAGTTACTGTGAATTTATATAGCTGGTATGCTCCTGACCAAACGGTTCCAACATTTTCCACGGTGGCCGTAACAGACTGAGAAGATAGAGGGCTGTTCCAAACAGGTTCTACCGCAATTACAAGACCTCCCGCCATAATACCAGTAGGAGCACTTGTTCCGGGGGCAGCCATGGTGCCGCCATCTTCAGCTATTATATTGCCATCCGGATCCAGAATAGCATAGTAGTTCTCAGTAGCCCAAGAGCCTTCAGTATAAACTGTGGAAATGTTGTCACCGGCATTAGCTTCAAAGTCATAGTACTCTGGACCTGGTCCATCCTCTAAGGTTAAATCGGACAAGACTTCTATTCCGTTAACAAATACACTTACTAAACCACCAGACCATCCGTCTCCATATGCATCAATTAACTCTATTTGGTGAGTTCCAGTGACAGTCGCAACTAAGCCTTCGCTTATTGCTGTCTCATAGTTGTAAAATCGAATAAAGAATGGTTCCGTAGCTGCAGGAGTTTGTTCAACCCATGCACCGTCATATTTGAGTGTTAGGCCATAAAATACAAACTCTTCAACAGGATCTGTTAGACCGTTAAAGTTGTCGGCCATCTGATAATCGATGCCAGAAGCATCATCTATTATTGAACTATTGCTGGCACTCCCACCATCGTAGTAGGGTTGGTTGAAAAGCAAATTGTACTGCGCTGAGGCTGTAGTAACAATTAGCATCATCAAAATTAATAATGTGAAAAGCTTTCTCAATAATGTTGTTTTTGTGTGTGAATAAAAGGGTTTGTAACACATTGAAAATGAGAAAAATACGTCTTTTTCTCGATGAGAGCCTGGTAAATAGTTTAAAACCGTGCCGGGTTTGGGGGAAGATACAAATCGTTTATGATACTGTTAATTAGTGAGTTATGAGTTCTGGCACCCGGCAAAGCGGTACACAATTTTAGTGCTGCTAAAATACACTGCCATATAAGCGAATGCAAATCAAATGGGTTGGAATTTATAAATCAGGTCAACTTAAATGGTCTGCCGAATTTCATACTTTATTAATATTTTTAATAACATTAATCTAGAATAGAGGGAGTGGCTGCCAAAAAAATGTAAAGAAATTTCATATTTATTGTACTTATATCCGGCAAATCAGGCTGGCCGGAGTTGAAATTGAGTGATAATAGTACAAAAAGATATGTACTAAGATGTTGTATAACAAGTATATATAAGATATTACGCGGTTTAGTTACTTATATATTTCAATCAAGTTCAGTTGAAAAGTGTATAATTTTCATACCTGATTGGTAAAGAAATGATTCACTTTTGATAAATGTTAATTAATTGTTAATGGGTTAAGATGTTGATATTTAGGGCCATAGCTTATTTGCCCTTGTTCATTTCCCCGAAGATAATCCTATTTAATGCCGATAAAGATGGGTAACTAACACATAGACAGGTGTTTATTATAAATACATTTGAATATCGTGATATTAAAGATAATGCATGTGAGGTACTGATTTCTGAATCCGTACCTTGTATTTTCATTTTTTATTTCGTACTTTTGTACAAAGTTAGTAAATTCCTTTATTGGAAATTGAAGAAATCAGTTTTAAATGATGGAATAATGCTTAAATTTGACTTCGAGTTTGAAAAAGGATAAATCACTGATTTTACTGTGTTTTGATGTGAAATTTAATCTATACTCTTTACCTGAAGTTACTTGTTGACTGAACTTTTTTAAACAAATAGGGTCTGTATTCGTTGATTTAGTACTTTTATTGCAAGTTTTAGCGTGTTCTTTATCCTTATTCAATGGAAAACCTTTACAAAGGACTGTTTATAGTTGGCAGTGGTATTTTGCTACTTATCGGTATGCTGGCTTTGGAAAAAGCCTTGCGTAAAGAAAACAGGGCGCGACTTTACCTCGTAGTATTTATGGTAATGGCCGCCTTATATTATGCCTCCTATGGTGTGTATTTTATTGCACCCCTGCCTTATAGCGAATATGGCAATATCATCCGATTGCCCATAGTCCTCTCCTTTATTCCTCTATTCTTTCTTTTTCTCCGGGATACGGTGACGGGGACTACGCAAAAATTCAAATATGTAGTCAAGCATCTTATATTACCGGTACTCTTTTTCGCATCCATTCCTTTTCTGCTGATATTCTCTCCCGAAGCTGACCTCAACCATGCCAGCGGAATAAATGTTATTCATCTGTCTGCTCAGATTATTCTGGTATTACAGACCGTATTTTATACCCTGAGGATGTTCCGGCGTTATTCCCGGTATTCAGGTAAGTTACAGGTGTATTATAATGAGGCGCCAAAGCAGACCTTTAAGATTCGCAATTTACTGGTTGCTTTTGTCCTTTTTTTGCTGGTGCTCGATAACTGGATGATGTCACTGATAATTCCGCCCCACCTTTTTAATATTGTCTATCCCCTATTATTGCTGGCGGTAGCCTCGTTAACCGGCTGGCTTGGTTTGATTACCGAACCACGAAAAAGTCCTGACGTCTTGGTTCATGCGAAGATGCCTGTTCCCTCTACGGAAGAAATGAAAACTGCTGACCTGGCAAGTGAAAGGCCTGCCAGGCTCTCTCAACCGTTAGCTGAACCGGTACAGGAGAAATCCATGACGGAAACACCTTTAGATGATAGCGCAAATGCCTGTGTCACCTTCGATCTGGAAAAACGCAAATCTTTGCATGCAGCCTTGTTGACCTTTCTGGAGGAGAAGGAACCTTTTACCGATTCCAAACTTACCATCAAGCAACTGGCTTCAGTATTGGATACCAACACCCGTTATCTTTCCATGATAATCAATGAATTTGAAGAGTGTAATTTTAACCAGTTGATTAACCGGTACCGTGTAAATAAGGTAATCCGGTTGTTGGTCGATAATCAGGCAAAGTCATATTCCTTTTTTGGATTGGCTCAAAAGGCCGGCTTTCACAGTAAATCGGTATTTATTTCTTCCTTTAAAGCCCAAACCGGGCAAACCCCCACTGCTTTTGCCGCTTCTATGAAAAAGCTGATTCAGGTGTGAGGAATTGTTGATTTGAAGATTTGATGATTTGAGGATTGACCTATTAGGTTTTCTTCTAACCTGATAGGTCTGGGTGATTTGTGGATTTGTTGATTTGAAGATTTGATGATTTGAGGATT
>Ga0265295_1006228_pt1 | contig 14579 bp, 21 predicted proteins | sample Munlansysbiofilm_FD_192503 | JGI IMG/M metagenome (GOLD analysis project Ga0265295, IMG submission 192503) | Leachate microbial communities from a municipal landfill in Southern Ontario, Canada - Methane capture system biofilm | ecosystem: Engineered > Solid waste > Landfill > Unclassified ... | reverse complement strand
TGGTACCTATGCGATGACTTTCGACCACTATAGTGAAGTTCCAAAGTCCATTGCTGAAAAGGTTGCCAAAAAGAACTCAAGCAGTAACTAGTCCTTGATTTATACTAGGGATTAGCATAAAATAGAATTGCATTTTACAAAAACCAATTAGGAGGAAATTTAAGATTATGGGAAAAGAAAAATTTGACCGATCCAAACCGCACGTAAATATTGGTACCATTGGCCACGTTGACCACGGTAAAACTACTTTAACGGCAGCGATCACGCATTACTTGGCTAAGTCCGGTGGTGCTAAAGTAATGAATTATGACCAAATTGATGGAGCACCTGAAGAAAAAGCTCGTGGTATCACCATCAATACCGCTCACGTTGAGTACCAAACTGCTGCTCGTCACTACGCACACGTAGACTGCCCAGGACACGCCGACTATGTTAAAAACATGATCACCGGTGCTGCTCAAATGGACGGTGCTATCTTGGTCGTAGCTGCAACAGACGGACCAATGCCACAAACTCGCGAACACATCTTGTTGGCACACCAAGTTGGTGTACCTCACATGGTTGTTTTCTTGAACAAGTGCGATATGGTCGATGATGAAGAATTAATCGATTTAGTTGAAATGGAAGTTCGTGAACTCTTGAGTGCTAACGGCTTTGACGGCGATAATGCGCCTGTTATCCGTGGTTCAGCATTGAAGGGGGGCGAAGGCGATCCTAAATGGGAACCTAAACTACAAGAGTTGATGGATGCAGTTGATGCATACATTCCTAACCCAACTCGTGAAACTGACAAGCCTTTCTTGATGAGCGTTGAAGATGTCTTCACAATCACAGGTCGTGGTACTGTTGCGACAGGTCGTGTTGAACGTGGTATGTTGAAATTGTCTGAAGAAGTTGAAATCGTTGGTTTGCATGACACAAAGAAAACCGTTGTTACGGGTATCGAAATGTTCCGCAAATTGTTGGACTTCGCTTCTGCTGGTGATAACATCGGTGCATTGCTCCGTGGTGTCAACCGTGACGAAATCGAACGTGGACAAGTCTTGGCAAAACCAGGATCCGTTAAACCTCACACTCAATTCAAAGCGCAAGTTTACGTTTTGAGTAAAGAAGAAGGCGGACGTCACACACCATTCGTTGCGAACTACCGTCCTCAATTCTACTTCCGTACGACAGACGTTACGGGTGTTATCAAATTGCCAGAAGGCGTTGAAATGGTTATGCCAGGTGACAACGTCGAAATGGAAGTTACTTTGATCGCTCCAATCGCTGTTGAACAAGGTACGACTTTCTCCATCCGTGAAGGTGGCCGTACTGTCGGTGCTGGAAACGTTATTTCCATCATCGCTTAATCAGTCAAAAAGCTTAAAGCCAGTGCAAACTGGCTTTTTTCTATGTAAAAAGACATCCTTTTGGGATGTCTTTAGATGTTTTGTTTAATCAGATTCCCCAGTCTACGAATGCCCTCCGCGATACGCTCAGGTGTCTCGTTCGCGAAACTTAGGCGTAAACTGTTGGCGTCTTGCTTATCCACATAAAACGGGTCACCAGGTACAAAGACAACTTTTACCTTTACTGCTTCATAAAATAGCTTTACAGATGACATGCCTTCAGGAAGTTCAATCCATATGAACATGCCACCGTTGCTTGGATAGACTTTGACTTCCTTTGGTAAATAGCTTTGTATCGCATCCAACATGATGCGATGTTGTGAAGCATAGCGTTCCCTAAGTTTATTAAGATGATCATCATAGTCATTGTCTTGAAGATAATTGACTAAAATCCTTTGGTCAAGTGAACTCGAATGAAGATCACTGGCCTCTTTCGCTGTAAACAACTTCCTATAAACTTCTTTACTTGCGCTCACCCAACCGACGCGCATGCCTGGTGAGATGGTCTTTGAGAAGCTTCCTAAGAGAAGCGATCGATCCTTTACATGTGTGCTAATGGGTAACTGAACACACCCTTCATAATAGAGTTCGTTATAGGGATCATCTTCAACTAAGATGACATCATATTTATTAAGTATGTCCGCAACGGCTAAGCGCTTTTCTTTGCTATAAGAAATCCCGCTGGGATTCTGAAAGCTTGGTATCAGATAAATCAATTTAGGATGATAGTGATTAATCTTTGTCTCAAGATCGACAAGATCGATTCCATCTTCCTCGAGCTTCACCGTTTGAATATCCACTTCATATGAAGTAAAGGTCTGAATCGCTCCAAGATACGAAGGCTCTTCAATTAAAATCGTATCACCGGGTTCAAGGAATACTTTGCCAATGAAATCAAGCGCTTGTTGGGAACCACTGGTGATTAAAATCTGATCCGCTGGAACGTCTAGTTTTTGACGGATGCGATAACGTTTAGAAATGAACTTGCGTAAGTCTAAATCACCATTGGTTGTGGCATATTGTAAAACAGAACTTCCTTCTTTTAAGAATACCTTTTCTGCACTAGTGTGGAGTTCGTTCAATGGGAAGGTAGCCGGATTTGGAAAACCTCCTGAAAATGAGATGACTTCCTTATCTTGCAAGTATTTGAAGATTTCAGTAATAAAGGAATCCTGTGTTAATCGAGCTCTGCGTGCGAAACGATAGTCCATGGTCTTACCTCAACTTAATGGTTCAATTAAAGCATATCCAGGGATAGCTGACAATATTTTCAGAAAACTTTCAGAAAACTATCTTGTTTATATGGCTAAGTAGTCATAGAATGAATGTATCCTTGGAGAAACATGATGAAAAAGAGTTTAAGCACTAAAATATTCGAACAAAATCTTTTGAAAGGTCAGCTGATCGCAGGCCAAGAGATCCAATTAAAAGTGAATCAAACACTTACGCAAGATACAACAGGTACGATGGCGTACCTACAGTTTTTAGCCATGGATGTGCCTCAGGTTAGAACAGATTTGAGCGTCGCTTACATCGACCACAACATGCTTCAAACCGGTTTTGAGAATGCGGATGATCATGCGTTCATCCAATCCGTTGCCCAGAAACATGGCATTATTTTCAGTAAGCCTGGAGCGGGAATCTGTCATCAGGTTCACTTAGAACGTTTTGCGAAACCATGCACGATCCTCTTGGGCTCCGACAGTCATACCCCAACTGCGGGGGGCTTAGGTGCCATCGCGATTGGCATGGGTGGTTTGGATGTGGCGGTGGCCATGGCAACCGGTATGACAACTATTGTGATGCCAAGAATTTTCAATATTAATCTAATCAATAAACCAAATTCTTATATTAATGGTAAGGATATCATTCTCAAAGTCCTCCAACAACTCAAAGTCACAGGTGGAGTTGGTTTTATTATGGAATACAGTGGCGATGGACTTCAGTATCTTAGTGTCACCGATCGTGCTACCGTTTGCAACATGGGTGCTGAACTGGGTGCGACGACCTCCATCTTCCCAAGTGACAAGAATACTTTACGTTATTTAAGCCAACAAGGTCGTGCTCAGGATTATGTGGCACTGATTGCGGATGATGATGCGGAATATGATCAAACCTTGACAATTGATTTAAGCTTACTCAAACCCATGGTTGCGCAACCCCATATGCCAGACAACGTGGTTGAAGTTCAAACTGTTGAAGGTTTAAAGGTTGATCAAGTTGCGGTGGGAAGCTGTACGAATTCATCGTATACCGACATGATGAAAGTTGTGGAAATCCTAAAAGGAAAGACGATCCATCCCGATGTCAGTCTGGTTATTTCACCGGGTTCTGCAAATATACTGCGATTATTATCCGAAAATGGAGGCTTATCCGCATTGATTTCTGCGGGTGCTCGTATCTTGGAATCCTCCTGTGGCCCTTGTATTGGAATGGGCCAAGCGCCACGTTCAAATGGAATCTCAGTACGCTCCTTCAATCGTAATTTCAAAGGTCGATCTGGTACATCCAACGCTCAAGTCTATTTGGTTTCGCCTGAAACGGCTGCGGCTTCGGCACTCATGGGTGTCTTGAGTGATCCAAGTCGACTTGATTTGAACTTAGATATCCAAGAGCCAGAATCCTTTGGCAAAGTCGATGGGTACTTCATCTATCCAAGTAATGATCCAAGTTCGATCGAAATCGCCTTAGGACCCAACATACAACCTTTCCCTAAGGCAAAAGCACTGAGTGATACAATTGAAAGTCAAATCGTCTTGATTACGAAAGATAATGTGACGACGGATGATATCGTACCTTCGTATGCGAAACTTCTACCGTACCGATCCAACATTCCTTATTTAGCCGATTATTGCTTCCATGGGACTGATCCTGATTTTGTGCAGCGTGTCAAAGAGCTCAAGGGTGGAGTCATTATTGGGGATGAAAACTATGGTCAAGGTTCATCACGTGAACATGCGGCACTGATTCCTTTATATTTAGGTATTAAAGCCGTATTGGCAAAGAGTTATGCACGCATCCACCGATCCAACTTGATCAATGTGGGCATTCTTCCTTTGGTAATCGAAGAAAATGATTTTGATGTCTTGGATGAACTTGTCTTCAATAATCTATTTGAACATGTAAAGCAAGATGAAAGCTTCACCGTCTTTAATAAGACAAAACAGAAAGATATTCGAGTCAAACTTAATGCGACACTCAGAGAACGTGAAATTCTGATTCAGGGAGGCTATTTGAACTATGCTAAATCCATTGCATAAACATATCGTAACCTTGATTCCGGGTGATGGCATTGGGCCTGAAATCACAGAAGCAATGAAACAAGTGGTGGGTGTGTTGGATGTGAATATCATTTGGGAAGAACATAATGCAGGACTGAAGGTGTTTGAAGAAACAGGAACACTTATGCCCCAAGCAATCTATGATAGTTTTGAGAAGAATAAAGTTGCCTTAAAAGGCCCCATTACGACACCGATTGGAACGGGATTTAGAAGTATCAACGTAGAACTTAGAAAACGTTATGATCTCTATGCCTGTGTACGTCCCATTCAGTCCATCGGAAAGGTGCCAAGTCACTACCATGATGTGGATATTGTGCTTTTTCGTGAGAATACCGAAGACCTGTATATGGGTTTAGAAGAGAAGATCAGTGACGATGAAGCACGTAGCATCAAGGTCATCACACGTCCTGCAAGTCGACGAATTGCGCTTGCGGCGTTTGAATATGCCGTAAGCCACAATCGCAAGAAAGTTACGGTTGTGACCAAGGCAAACATCATGAAGCTGAGTGATGGCTTGTTTCTGGATACGGTACGTGAAATGTCCAAATACTATCCAACGATTGAATTCACAGAAATCCTTGTGGATAACATGTGCATGCAGATGGTCTTGAATCCCAATCAGTTCGATATGGTGGTGACAGAGAATCTCTATGGCGATATCTTATCTGATTTAGGCGCAGCACTTGTGGGCGGTTTAGGTTTTGTGCCAGGTGCGAATGTCGGTAAGGAAATGGCTTTGTTTGAGGCGACACATGGTTCCGCTCCAGATATTGCAGGCAAGGGTATTGCGAATCCAACGGCCATGTTATTGAGTGCTGCCATGATGTTGGATCATCTTAACTATAATAAGGAAGCAAAGCACTTGCGCTTTGCAATCAATGAATTGTATCGAGATGAAGCCAATTTTACCAAGGACATCAAGGGCCCATTGAATACACATGAATATACGGCGAAGCTGATTCAAATCATCCAAGCTTCAAGAGGTAAGGTATATGCCAAAACAGAATGATTTTGAACAGCATATTGAGTCATGGTCGAAAATCATTGAAGAAAGAAATACGATTGATCCCAAACTTTATCCTCAACACAACATTAAACGAGGTTTACGTAATGAAAATGGGACCGGTGTTTTAGTTGGCATCACACGGGTGGGATCCGTCATCGGTTATCGTAAAGAAAACGATGTGAAGATTCCAACCGAGGGAAGATTGTACTATCGTGGTTATGACCTTTTTGACTTGGTGAATGGGTTTCAGAAAGAGCAACGTCTCGGTTTTGAAGAAACAATCTATTTGCTTCTGTTTGGGAAATGCCCAAGTGCCCAGGAGTTGGCAGAATTTAACCAAGCACTCGAAGATCGACGCGATTTGCCAAAGCAATATAAAGAAGATGTGATCATCAAGATTCCAGCACCGAACATCATGAATAAGCTTCAACGGGCAATCTTGACGCTCTATTCTTATGACGATAATCCAGATGATGTCAGTGTGAACAATGTCTTGCGTCAATCGATTGATTTGATCGCAAAGCTTCCGCTCTTGGCGGCGTACAGTTACCAAGTCAAACGGCATGCCTTCAATCATGAAAGCTTGGTGATTCATCGCCCTATAAAAGGCGTCGGAACTGCCGAGAACTTTCTGCATTTGATTCGTCCGGATGGTAATTACTCGCGTGAAGAAGTTGAGACATTGGATTTACTGCTGGTGCTCCAAGCTGAACACGGTGGCGGTAACAATTCGAGTTTTGCGACGCATGTGGTCTCGTCCACGGGGACCGATACCTATGCAGCGATTTCGACTGCTTTGGGCTCATTAAAAGGTCCTAAACACGGGGGTGCAAATAAGATGGTCGCTGAGATGTTTGCGGACATCAAGGCTAAAGTGGGCTTGAATTACACCGAAGAAGAACTGAGAGCGTATCTTCGTAAAATACTGAGTAAAGAAGCATTTGATCAAAAAGGTTTGCTCTATGGCTTGGGCCATGCGGTCTATACTCTATCCGATCCACGTGCTGTGATTCTAAAGCAAAAAGCGGAACAACTGGCTCTTCACAAAGATCGTATAAAAGAGTACAATCTCTATGCGGACATTGAACGCATCGGTTGTGTGCTCTTGAATGAGAAAGTCAAGAATGACAATGCGATGGCTGCCAATGTGGACTTCTATGCAGGCTTCGTGATGGATATGCTTAATATCCCAGAAGATCTCTATACACCCGTCTTTGCGATCAGTCGCATTGCTGGATGGTCGGCCCATCGCTTGGAACAAATCCTCGATGACAAGATCATGCGTCCAGCCTACATCACCTTAGGGGATGAGCAGACGTATTATCCACTTGAAGAAAGAAAATAGATCAGGTAAAGCAAGTACAAAAAGTGCTTGCTTTTTATTTGACAGAGCAGTATAATATTGAAGCGCACGCAAAGACGTACGAGGTTACTGACACACTGATAAGCGTTGTCATGATCAGTGAGAAGACAGAGAATTCGTACTGAGCGATTGGTATTAATCCAGAGGCGTAAGAAATAGGAGGATTTCATGGCAAAGAATAGCATTCGTATTCGTCTAAAGGCTTATGAGTCAAGATCATTAGATGCAGCAACGAAGAAGATCGTAGATGCAGCAAATGACTTTGGTTCAAAGAAAGTCATCGGACCGGTTCCACTACCTACCGAAAAACAGGTAATCACAGTATTACGCGCGGTTCACAAATATAAAGATTCGCGTGAACAATTCGAAATTCGTACACACAAACGTTTAATCGAAATCGTTGGTCCGTCCGCGGCTACCATCGATGCATTGAGTCGTTTGGAATTGCCAAGTGGCGTCGATATCGAAATCAAACTATAGTTAGGAGCACAAAATCATGAAAGGACTATTAGGAAGAAAGCTCGGTATGACGCAAGTCTTCACTACAGACGGAACATTGATTCCAGTAACTGTACTCGAAGTATTGCCGAATGTCGTTCTTCAACAAAAAACCAAAGAAACAGATGGTTATGTGGCAACTCAGTTGGGTTATGAAGATGTTAAACCTCAACGCGCCAACAAACCACTAGTCGGACATGTCGCTAAAGCTAACACAAGCCCTAAAAAATTCATCAAGGAACTTCGTTCGGAAGAATTGAGTCAATATGAAGTAGGTGCCGTTATCAAAGCCGATTTGTTCGCAGCTGGAGAAATCGTCGATGTTTCCGGCACATCAAAGGGTAAAGGGTTCATGGGTGCGGTTTACCGTAACAACCAGACCACAGGCCCAAACTCACACGGTTCTGGACATCACCGTGGACCTGGTTCATTAGCAACCATCGGTCGTAACAATGGGATCATCAATAAGGGACGTATCATGGCTGGTCATGAAGGTCACTTGTCCACAACGAATCAAAATTTAGAAGTCATTATGGTTGATACAGACAAGAACGTCATGTTGGTAAAGGGAAATGTACCTGGACCTAAACGTGGATACGTCGTTGTCAAAACCACAGTGAAACGTGTTAAATCCGTTCCTGCTAAGGAAATCTTGGTTCGTACGGCAAAAGTAGAAGAAGTTGTTGAGACAACAAAGGAGGACTAAGCCATGCCAAAAATTACTGTATTAAATCAAGAAGGCAAGGCCCTTCATGAAATCGAATTGGCTGAAGCGGTCTTTGGAATCGAACCAAACCAACAAGCCATCTTCGATACTGTCTTGATGCAAAGAGCTTCAATGCGTCAAGGTACGCACAGTGTTAAGACCCGCGCGGAAGTCCGTGGCGGTGGTCGTAAACCTTGGCGTCAAAAAGGAACAGGACGTGCTCGTCAAGGTTCCATCCGTTCTCCTCAGTGGAGAGGTGGTGGTATCGCCTTCGGTCCTACACCGCGTTCCTATGCATACCGCATCAATCGTAAAGTAAGACGTTTGGCTGTTCGTTCGGTCTTGTCTGAAAGACTATTGGAAAATGCGATTGTCGTTATCGATGGAATCAAATTGGATACGCCGAAGACGAAAGAATTCGTTAAGATCCAAAACGCATTGAATTGCACAAAGAAAACATTGTACGTTTTCAACGGTGAAGAAGAATGGGAAACAGCATACTTAGCGATGCGTAACTTACCAAATGTATTCTTCACAACGGTTGAAGGCCTCAATATGTTTGATATGATGCGTGTTTCGAACATCGTCTTCACTGAAGCGGCTGTTCAAACTGCTGGGGAGGTATTAGCCTAATGTCTAACGCAAGAGATATTATCATTCGTCCGATCATCACTGAGAAGTCGATGCATTTGCAAGAAGTTGACAATAAGGTGACCTTCGAAGTGGCTCGTGGTTCTAATAAAACCCAAGTCAAGATTGCTGTTGAAGAAATCTTCAATGTCAAAGTTGAAAAGGTCAACATTCTCAACCAACGTCCTAAATCAAAACGTGTTGGCAAATATGTTGGGACAACAAGTGCTGTCCGTAAAGCGGTTGTTAAGCTTGCGGCTGGCCACAAGATCAACTTAATCTAAGCTGATCACATAACGGAAGAAATTACGCTATTTCCGGATAACACTGCGTAAGGAGGAAACACATGGCGATTAAAAAGTATAAGCCGACCACGCCAGGTCGCCGTGGCATGACCAGTTTGGTTTTTGATGAAATCACAACAAACAAACCAGAACGTTCATTGCTTCAATCTCTTGGTAAAGAGGGTGGCCGTAATAACAACGGTCGTATCACAACACGTCATCAAGGTGGCGGTCATAAAAGACTCTACCGTATCATCGACTTCAAACGGAACAAGGATGAAATCGTAGCGAAAGTCGCAACGATCGAATACGATCCGAATCGTTCTGCAAATATTGCATTGCTTCACTATAAAGATGGTGAAAAACGCTACATCTTAGCACCTAAGGGTTTAACCGTTGGGATGGAAGTTGTCAGTGGAAAGACTACCGACGTTAAAGTCGGGAATGCGATGGAATTGGGCAGCATGCCTGATGGTACATTCATTCATAACGTTGAATTGAAACCTGGTAAGGGTGGACAATTGGCTCGTTCAGCAGGTGTCAGTGCTCAAATCTTGGGTCAAGAAGGCAAATACTCCATCATTCGTTTAGCGAGTGGTGAAGTTCGTAAAATTACAAGCAATTGCCGCGCTACAGTTGGGACCGTCGGAAACGAAGATCACAGCTTGGTCAATATTGGTAAAGCAGGTCGTACACGTTGGATGGGTATTCGCCCAACCGTCCGTGGTTCGGTCATGAACCCAGTAGATCACCCACATGGTGGTGGTGAAGGTCGTACGCCAATCGGTCGTACTGCTCCAATGACACCTTGGGGTAAAAAAGCAATGGGTGTTAAAACTCGTAAGAAGAAACAAGCGTCTACTAAATTAATCGTAAGACGTAGAAATGACAAGTAGGAAAGGAGATACACATGAGTCGTAGTTTGAAAAAGGGTCCATTCGTTGATGACCACTTGATGAAGAAAGTGGAAAAACTGAATGCGGCAAGTAAAAAAGAAGTCATTAAAACCTGGTCTCGTCGTTCTACCATTTTCCCAGAATTTGTCGAACACACATTTGCTGTTTATAACGGTAAGGAACACGTTCCAGTCTATGTAACCGAAGATATGGTTGGACACAAGCTCGGTGAGTTTGTCCCAACACGTAAATATGGTGGTCATGGAGCTGATGATAAGAAGGCAGGTAAGAGATAATGGATGTTAAAGCTACTGCAAAGACACTTCGTGTCCCACCGCGTAAGGCTCGTCTCGTTCTAGACCTGATTCGTGGAAAGAATGTCAAGGAAGCTGCGGCGATCTTGAAGTTCACACCAACCAGTGCATCGGATGCGACCGGTAAAGTTTTACATTCAGCTGTGGCGAATGCCGTAAACAATCACCAATTGGCTGAAGAAAAATTATACGTGAAAGCGTGTTATGCGGATGAAGGTGTTGTCTTGAAACGCTTTATGCCTCGTGCTAAAGGTTCAGCAACACAAATCTTAAAGCGTACAAGTCATATTACAGTCGTTGTGGCTGAGAGAAACTAGGAGGAACGATCATGGGTCAAAAAGTAAGTCCAATAGGATTACGCGTTGGGATTATCCGCGATTGGGAATCCCGTTGGTACGCAGAAAAAGAATATGGAGCATTGCTTCAAGAAGATATCAAGATTCGTGAGTTTCTCTTCAAACGTTTGAAGAAAGCTTCGGTATCCCGTATCGAAATCGAACGTTCTAAACATCGCGTCGAAATCATCATCCGTGCTGGTAAAGCCGGTGAGATCATCGGTCAAGATGGTAAAGAAATCGAAAACTTAAAGAAAGAATTAACAAAGTTGATCGGTGATAAGACAGTTAAGATCACTGTATTGGCTGTTGCGAATCCTAACTTGGATGCGACATTGGTTGCTCGTTTGATCGCTGATCAACTCGAACAACGTGCATCCTTCAGAACAGCTCAGAAACGTGCCATTCAACAATGCATGCGTTCTGGTGCGAAAGGTGTCAAAACCTTGGTTTCCGGTCGTTTGGGCGGAAATGATATCGCTCGTAGCGAAGGCTATTCCGAAGGTGTCGTACCTTTGCATACCTTGCGTTCCGATATCGATTACGCACATGCGGAAGCCGCAACCACGTATGGTCGTTTAGGTGTTAAGGTTTGGATCTGTCGCGGTGAAGTCTTGCCGGGTCAAATGGTTCAAGAGCCTGAAGCTCCAAAGGAACAACAACGCGATCGTCGTCCACGTCGTGATGACAAGCGTCGCAATGATTCCCGTCGTCCTCAAGCTACAGAAGTGAAGACGGCAACGGAAGTCGCTAAAGAGGGAGGTGCCGAATAATATGTTGATGCCAAATCGTACAAAATATAGAAGACCGCACCGTGTCTCTCACGAAGGCCGCGCTAAAGCGGGTCGTGAAGTCGTGTTTGGTGAATATGGTTTGGTAGCTGAGTCTGGCGCATACGTAAGCAACCGTCAAATCGAGTCTGCTCGTATTGCAATCACGCGTTATATGAAGCGTGGCGGACAAGTCTGGATCAAAATATTCCCGCACTTAGCTATTACAAAAAAACCACTTGAAGTCCGTATGGGTAGTGGTAAGGGGGCACCTGAAGGTTGGGTAGCCGTCGTACAACCCGGACGTATCTTATTTGAAGTTGGAGGCGTTAGTGAAGAAGTCGCACGCGAAGCGTTGCGTCTAGGAGCACATAAGCTTTCTGTGAAGACCCGTTTTGTTAAGAAGGGCGAGGAGAATGCATAATGAGAAATGATATTCGCGAAAAAAGCAATGTTGAGTTGCTTAAAGATATCGATTCTTTAAAAGAAGAGTTGTTCACCTTGCGCTTTCAAAAGGCAACAGGTCAGCTCACGAACTTTGGTCGTATGAAGGAAATTCGTAAGACCATCGCAAGAATCAAAACCGTGATCACTGAGCGCGAACTCAGTGAGAAGAAATAGGAGGGCAGAACGATGGAAAGAACAAGTCGCAAAGTATATCGTGGAACAGTCGTTTCCGATAAAATGGATAAAACCATTGTCGTAGAAGTCAGCACTTCCAAAACTCACCCTTTGTACAACAAGCGTGTAAAGTATTCGAAAAAATATAAGGCTCATGATGAACTTAATCAGGCTGGTATTGGTGACATCGTTGAGATTATGGAAACCCGTAAACTCTCTGCTACCAAAAACTTCCGTTTGATCAAGGTTGTCCAAAAAGCCGTTGTGTTATAGGAGGCAATCATGATTCAAAATGAAACAAGATGTAAAGTAGCCGATAACACTGGCGCTAAGGAAGTTTTGGTTATCCGTTGTTTAGGGGGTTCTCGTCGTAGAACATCCAGCATCGGCGATGTGGTTGTATGCACCGTTAAGGAAGCTACACCAGGTGGATCCGTTAAGAAGGGTGATGTCGTTAAGGCGGTTGTTGTTCGTACCGTTTATGGCGTACGTCGCGCAAATGGATCTTACATCAAATTCGATGATAACGCTGTTGTCATCATTAAAGAAGATCAGACACCTAAGGGTACCCGTATTTTCGGACCAGTTGCTCGTGAGCTTCGTGATAAAAACTTCATGAAGATCGTATCGTTGGCACCTGAAGTGTTATAGGAGGAAAGCTCGATGAAAATTAAAAAAGGCGATAAAGTCAAAGTCATTACTGGCGATGACAAAGGAACCATTGGTGAAGTTCTGAAAGCATTCCCTAAAGAAGATAAGGTGATCGTGGAAGGGGTCAAGCTTGTTAAAAAAGCTTTGAAACCAAACCAAGCGAATCCTGAAGGCGGAATGATTGAAAAAGAATCTAAGGTTCATGTTTCAAACGTTCAGCTGTACGAAGAGAAAGCTGCTAAGGCTAAGAAGACCAAAAAGGCTCCTGCTAAAAAAGCAGTAGATAAAAAAGTAGAAGAAAAGAACCCCCGTGCTAAAAAGAGCGCGGCGAAAGAATAGGAGGGTACCATGAATCGTTTACAAGAAAAGTATGCACAAGTAGTGGTTCCTGCCTTGATGAAGGAATTTGAATATTCCTCAGTCATGCAGGCTCCTAAGGTTTTGAAAGTAGTCATCAATATGGGTATCGGTGATGCGATCGCAAACTCCAAAGCATTGGATGAAGCGGTTGCGGAATTGACTCAATTGGCTGGTCAAAAACCAGTGATTACAAAGGCTAAGACTTCCATTGCGAACTTCAAATTACGTGAAGGCATGGAAATCGGCTGTAAGGTTACCCTACGTGGTAACAAAATGTATGAATTCTTGGATAAGTTGATGAATGTCGCACTTCCACGTGTACGTGACTTCCGCGGTGTCAATGGCAATGCCTTTGATGGTCGTGGGAACTACACTTTGGGTGTTAAAGAACAACTGATTTTCCCAGAAATCAACTTTGATAAAGTCAACCGCGTTCGCGGTATGGATATCGTCATTGTCACATCTGCATTAACCAATGCAGAAGGACGTGCCTTGCTTAAGGGCTTGGGCATGCCATTTGAAAAGAAATAGGAGGACATAATCATGGCAAAAACATCATTAATCGTTAAAGCACATCGTCCTCAAAAGTTCAAAGTGCGTGAATATACTCGTTGCGAACGTTGTGGACGTCCACATTCAGTATTGTCTAAATACAAACTCTGCCGTATTTGCTTCAGAGAATTGGCTTACTTAGGTCAAATTCCTGGCGTCAAAAAGGCGAGCTGGTAAGAAAGGAGAACACCCATGATGAATATGACAGATCCAATTGCGGATATGCTTACTAGATTACGTAACGCCGTACAAGCGCGTCACGATGCGGTGGAAGTACCATCCAGCAAGGAAAAAGTTGAAATTGCTCGTATTTTAAAAGAAGAAGGTTTCATTAACGGATACATCGTATCTGGTGATCTTCAAAAGGTTATTACCATTTCTTTGAAATACGGTCCTAACAAAGAAAAAGTATTATCTGGTTTGAAACGTATTTCAAAACCAGGCTTACGTGTCTATGTTGATGTTGAGCGTATCCCTAGAGTTCTAAATGGCTTAGGTGTAGCAATTCTTTCAACTTCTCACGGATTGATTACCGACAAACAAGCGCGCGCACAACGTGTGGGTGGCGAAGTTGTCGCCTACGTTTGGTAGAAGAAAGGATAAACCATGTCACGTATCGGAAATAAAGCGATTACCGTTCCGGCTGGCGTTGAAGTAACAATCAACACAGGGAATGAGGTGACGGTCAAAGGTCCTAAAGGAACTTTATCACGTCAATTCAATCCGGGATTAGGGATTGAACTTAATGAAGGTGTCCTCACCGTTTCTCGTCCTAACGAACAGAAACAAATGAAGCAACTTCATGGGACGACCCGTGCTTTGCTCTTCAATATGATTGAAGGCGTAAGTAACGGCTACACCCGTGCATTGGAATTGGTTGGTATCGGTTACCGTGCCAACGTTGCTGGAAGCAAGTTGACC
>Ga0265295_1006227_pt1 | contig 14581 bp, 6 predicted proteins | sample Munlansysbiofilm_FD_192503 | JGI IMG/M metagenome (GOLD analysis project Ga0265295, IMG submission 192503) | Leachate microbial communities from a municipal landfill in Southern Ontario, Canada - Methane capture system biofilm | ecosystem: Engineered > Solid waste > Landfill > Unclassified ... | reverse complement strand
TAATGAGTCGATTGCTTGTGTTTACAGGCTTCAAATTTGCGACCTACGAGGAATTTGTACTAATTCAAGAACTCGGAGAGGAGTTCATTAGATTAGCACAGGTCGAAATAATAATCCTTAAGAATCTGGTCTATCCTGACTACTATCCAGTAGATCTAACAGATGAAGGAATGGGTCCTTTACTTGATCTAGCTTATAGCTATTTTAATACTTCCTCCGAGGAATTTGAAATAGATGAAGAATTATCAAATTTACTTAGATTTTATGGAAACATTAAATACATAGATGGCAAATACTATATTTCATATAAAAATCAAGAAAGAGTACTGGATAACATACGGACAATTGAATACCCAGAGAGTTTAGAGGATGATGTTCTTAGAAAGCTAGAAAAAACCACTAACGTAAGTACAGAGATTATATTTGAGATAAACTCTGAAATTGAGAGTTATCTTAGAATTGTTGAAAGCCTCAATAGCCAAGTATTCAAGTCAGTTGGTATAAAAATAAATGATCAACTATATTTCAATAAATACCTTCAACAAAACTTCAATGCACTGGTTAATAAATTCAATGATATAAAATTTATGATCGTTAGTGATACTGTCTCAGCTAAGACTTACAGGAAAGATTTTGATGAATACCTCGAGGATATTTGGGGATACAGCTCATTTAAAGAGCTTCAGGTATATCAGAATCCAGATGAGAACAAAGATGTTATATCCGTTTCCCAAGGCCAGATTATTGAAGACATTGTGAACCAAGCAGAGAGAGCCTTTAATAAGGAGAACTTCCAGGATGTTTTTATTACAGCTCCAACAGGTGCTGGGAAATCAATTATATTCCAATTATCTGCTCTTTACCTTGCCAATGAATATGACAAGCTAACGATAATCATCTCTCCTTTAATAGCTCTTATGAAGGATCAAATCAAGAATCTTCACAAGAATAATATTGAAAATGCAGCCTATATAAATTCAGAGTTGAACTTTATTGAAAAAGAAAATGTGCTACAAAAGATAAGATCTAAGGAGATAGATATTCTCTACCTCTCGCCAGAAACTTTGCTATCATATACGATCGAGAACTTCATAGGTGATAGAGAAATAGGCCTTTTCATTATAGATGAGGCTCATATTGTCACGACTTGGGGTAAGGGCTTTAGGCCAGACTATTGGTATTTAGGCAAGTACCTCTCTAGAGTACGTTCAAAAAACCAAATATTCCCAATCGTAACCTTCACGGCAACTGCTGTATATGGTGGAAATGACGACATGTATGATGAAACAATAGAAAGCTTAAATATGAAGTCTACAATAAAATACCTAGGAAGAGTGAAGCGAGACGACATAAGCTTTGATATTAATGTTGATCTAAATCCGAAAAGCAAGGAACAATACGAGAATGATAAAATAGAAAAAATGCTTTCTAGGTTTAATGAATATCTATATAAAAATAAAAAGGTAATTTCATATTTTCCTTATGCATCAATCGCTGAATCCATTAGCTATGATAAGCATTTCTCAGCTATAAAGGACAAGTTTACGGTATATACTGGACGTTTGCACAAGACGCAAAAAGATATTTCGGAGAAGGACTTCTCCGGTGGCGAGAAGCCCATAATGTTAGCAACAAAGGCATTCGGTATGGGAATAGATATTAGTGACATAGAGGTAGTATATCATTACGCACCGACTGGGAATCTAAATGATTACGTTCAAGAAATCGGAAGGGCTGCAAGGGATGAATCAATAAAAGGAACTGCATGTATAGACTTCATGACTAAAGATTTTAAATTTGTAAATATGCTCTTTGGTATGAGCTCAATTAAGCAGTACCAGGCAAAGGCAGTACTAAAAAAACTATACAATGTATATTCAAAGAGGGAGAAGCAAAATTTCTTGGTAACACCAAATGATTTCTCCTATATCTTCTCAAAAGACAGCAAAAGTGGTCCAGATGACTTGGAGAGAAAAATTAAAACAGTGCTTCTAATGTTAGAAAAGGATCTTGAACAAAGCTACGGATTCCCGGTGCTCATTTCAAGGCCAAAGAGCATGTTTTCGAAAGCCTTTGTTGTATTAGATAAGGATGTAGACCAAGAAATTCGAGATAGCAAATATGGGATATATTTCGATAGAATCCAGAACGGCAGGAACAATCACAAGGAGGGGGCTTGTACTGTAACTGATTTTGGGGACATATATCTTTTCAATCTTAGAAAGCTTTGGGAAGACCATTTTCCAGAAATGAGCTTTGCAAGCTTTAAGTACCATGTTTTCAGTAAATCTGACGAACTGAAATTTAATTACTCGAAAAATATTCACCTAAGGTATAAGATAGGAATTCAGACAAAGAATGGTCTAAAAATAAAAGATCTTAAAAACCAATTAGCCCTAGAGATTGATAAAATAAATAGGATATTAGATAACTACAAAGATTCAGGGAAGATGTTTACAGTACAGGAATTTACATCAGATATAAATCAGATCTATAACAACAGAGAGAAAGCACATGCTATTGCTTCGTCTTATATAGATCTTATATCTCCGATTACGGATCAAGGGAAGTTTATTCAAAGAGCAATTGAATTTAATAGCAGCTTTAATAAGTACAGAATCATTAATAGAACCTACAACATGGTAAAAAGAGATATAATATATAAAAGCGATATTATTCGGAGATTGGATACAGATGATGATCACCTTAATCTGTTTTATCCAAAGTCAAACAAAAAGGATTTCGACCTATTCAGAGGCTTATACCTACTTGAGATATTTGACCTCGCAAGCTATGAAATTCTCGGTGGGGAGAGCCCTGAGATTTTTGTGCGTCTAAATGATCCACTTAAAGTTAGAAGACTGACCTCGGAGAACTTTAATTATCGCAATGAAATATTACAAGCTGTCAAGAAAAGGCACGAGAACTCAACTAAGATTCTAAGAAAATTCTTTGTTGATTTAGAAACAGATGTTGAGAGATGGAATTTTATAGAGGATTACTTCTTGGGATATGATCTTGTTGATGATATTGAGAATGAAGCTATTGAAGACTAAACCAATAGTCGCGTAGAGTCTTTGAAATAACCCATGCTTATTTTGTATAGACTGAATAAGTATTATATATAGATATAATTGATACTCTGCAACTCTTAATTTGGGGGAAGTTATGGAAATAATCGATAACATAAATAAAACTGTAAAGGAAGATCTCGAACTGACAATATCAAAGGGAGATAAGTTAGCGATTGCATCTGCATATTTCTCGATTTATGCCTATGAAGCTCTCAGGAAGCAATTAGACAGTATTGATGAAATGAGATTTATATTTACAGCACCAACTTTTTTAAACGAGAAGATACCAAGAGAAAAAAGAGAATATCTCTATGAAAACAATTCTTCTAAAATGGTAAAGGATGGCACTTTCACTACTGTCTTAAAGCAACAATGTGGGAAGAGAAGGTTAGAGGTAATCAATAAAATCTTGAATATAGAGGAAGATTATTGATATGGCTGAAATATATACAAAATACAACTTTGATTTAGATTTAATAAAGAGAAATAAGCTACTAGGCCTACTTTGTATGAGCGCTGATGAGTTTTTAAAGCATATAGAAGTAAAAGACTTAAGCATAATTAATCTAGGCTTAGATTTAAGTCATAAGCTTAAAGAATACCCTATGGAATATAGAAATAGTAAAGTCTTAGATGAACTAACAAATATATTAGCCAAAGCCCAAACAGAATATATTTTGGTGAAAAATATAGACATCTTATTTAACCCAGATTATAAACTCAATATACTAAGCTACTTTATAAATTTATCTAGAAGAAGGCTAATATTTGCAGAATGGCCAGGCAGGCTAAAAGGTAGAATGCTAGAATACGCTGATATAAATTCACCTGACTACCATAAATATAATATTGATGATTATAAGATTATTCTTATTAAGTAGAGAGGAGCTTAAAAATGAAATATTCAGATATTATTAATTTTAATCCCATCCAAACAGTAATTCAATTAAAGGATGCCAATGATGAAACCAAGGCTAAAAGCTTAGTAGAATCTTATGTTATGTCTGATGAAATGGCAGAAAAATTTAATGGAGGCATCTTAGAAGAGCTACAATTTGATGAGGTAATAGATAACAAGGGAGTACTTATAGTAGGTAATTATGGAACGGGTAAGAGTCACCTAATGTCTCTTATATCAGCCATTGCCAATAATGCTGATAATCTTAATTACCTAGGTAATAAAAAGTTTGCTGGCTATTCAGAGAAAATAGCTGGTAAGTTTGAAGTCTTAAGAATTGAAATAGGATCAGTAAGTAACTCCCTTAGAAATATTATAACTGGAGAGTTGGAAAGGGACTTAGAAAAAAGAGGTATTAAATTCGAATTTCCCAGTGCTGATAAAATCACAAACAACAAAGAAGCTTTAATTGAAATGATGTACAAATTTGAAGACAAGTATCAGGATAAGGGATATTTACTAGTGGTTGATGAGCTTTTAGATTATCTTAGGACTCGCAAGGAACAGGAACTAATACTAGACTTAAATTTTTTAAGAGAAGTGGGAGAGTTTATAAAAGATTCTAGATTTAGGCTTATTTGTGGTATCCAAGAACAACTATTTGACAATCCAACTTTTTCTTTTGTTGCTAATTCCCTTAATAGGGTTAAAGACAGGTTTGAACAGGTCATAATTAGAAAAGAAGATACTGCTTATGTGGTAGCAGAAAGAATTTTGGGAAAAAGCAAGGAGCAAAAAGCCATGGTAAGAGACCATCTGGCTCCCTACCATAAACTTTATTCAGGAATGTCAGAAAGAATTGATGATTATGTAGACCTTTACCCTATTCATCCTGCCTACATAGATATATTTAATAGAGTATATATAGCCGAAAATAGGGAAGTCTTAAGGACCATATCATTAACGGTTGAATCCTTATTGGACAAGGATATCCCAGAGGAAGCTCCTGGAATAATATCCTTTGATTCATACTGGACCTTCATTAAAGATAATTATGCTAGAAAATCCGAGTTTGAAGTTAAAGAAGTTATGGAGAAAAGCGGGGTCTTAGAAGAGAAAATCAAGAAGACCTTCCCAAAAGGGAAAGGAATCTACAAGGATATGGCTTTACAAATAATCTATGCCCTAAGCGTTCATAGATTAACTACCAGTGGCATAGATGTTAGAATAGGTTTAACAGCTGAAGATTTAAGAGATGACCTCTGTCTCTTTATGGAAAATATGCCTGAACTAGATGCTGATTTTCTTTTAGCAACAGTACAGACTTCAATAAATGAAGTTATAACCCTAGTTAGCGGACAGTTTATTGAACATAACAAAGATAATGGCCAGTATTTCCTAGATCTAAAAAAAGACATAGACTATGATGCAAAAATCCAGCAAAAAGTAGACATGATGATTCCAGAGGACTTTAATAGATATTTTAATAGTTTAATATATAGTGCCTTAGATTGGGATGCTGAGCAGTATGTGACAAACTTTGATATTTACGAGTATACCTTAAATTGGGAGTCAAGAAATGTATATAGGGAGGGTTATCTCTTTATGGGGCTACCTACTGAAAGGTCCACAGCCCAGCCACCAAGGGATTTTTATATCTATATACTACCTCCTTATCTTGATAAATCTAAGATAGAAAATCCAGAATCAGATGAAGTCCTATTTAAATTTATAAATAATGATGACTTCCATGAAAACTTAAGTCTTTTTGCAGCAGCCAGTGCCATGAGACAGGATGCAGCAGAACAAAACACAAAAAATATATACGGGAAAAAGGTAGAAACCTATAGAAAGAATTTGTTGAAATGGCTAAATGACAATAAAAACACCTGCTTTTCCCTTGTGCATCAAGGTAGTGAAAAAACTTTAATAGAAGCAACAGGAGGGAAATCTAGGTTACAAACAGACTTAAAAAGTTCTATTGACTTGGCATCTTCCATAGCCTTGGAAAACAGCTTCCAAGTAAAATACCCAGAATTCCCTAAATTTAAAAATAAGATTACCATAGAAAATAGGGCTGGGGTTTTAGAGAGGGTAATTAGGAGTTTTGCAGGTAAGCTAAGCCAGGATGTTATGGAATATCTAGATTCATTTGGCCTAATAAAGAATAGTAAAATTGATGTGACAGGCTCCAAATATGCTATGGAAATAGTAAAATTAGTTAAAGACCTACCAAGGCAGGGAGTCCTTAATCGTTCAGACTTTATAGAAGAAGTTTATGACAATAGCATGGTTAAAAAGTTCAATATAGATTTAGGCTACTTTACACCTGTTCTTCTAGCCTTGGTCTATGCAGGCCATATAACTATTACCTTAAAAGATAACAGGGTCCTATCGGCCTCTAATATGGAACTTACAGCTAAACTAGGCAATATGGATATGCAAGAATTTAAATATATATCAAAACCTAAAGAGGCTGCAATGGTAGAAATAAGCAAACTTTTAGAAGTTTTAAAACTACCTACTGGCCTAGCTTCAAGTCCTAAGGAATTAGAAAAAGGATTAGACAAAATACTAGAAACCTGCTCTGATTGGGCTGGTAAGGCTATAAACACCAAACAAGTAATAAATAATGATTTTAACCTTTGGGGAGAGCCACTTATCCAAGGCCATTTCTTAGAAAAATATGAAGGAGATATATCTATAGTTGTGGATGAATTTGGAGGATTTGCTAGTAAGTATAACACTCCAGCTAAATTCAACAACCTAAACTTGACCCTAGAGAGAATAGAAGAGATTGGAAGAGGAATAGAGAGCATTGACCTTATAAAGAATTATATAGACTTAAGGAATTCTACAGGAAACTTAATCAACTATATATCTAATATAGAAACCATGGACCTACCTAGTCAATTTACAGAAAAAATAAGCCAAGCCAAGGAAAGATTTAGGGACCAAAGAGACAGTTTAAAAGATGGAAAAGAATTAGAAGGTGTAATCTTTAATATTAGCTCTGATTTAAAGGAAATAAAGAAAGAATATATTGATTACTATATTAAAAAGCACCAAAAGCTTAGACTTAACCATAAATCCGCTGTTAAATTAAATGAATTAAAAAACTCAAGGGAAATCACCAACTTGAACAGACTAAAAAATATAGAAGGAGTATTTTCTTTAGGACAATTATCTGCTCTTGAAAAAACTCTGTCAGACTTAAAAATCTGCTATGACTTGGAAGTAAAAGAACTTGAAGAAAGTCCAATTTGCAAGCATTGTAAATTAAAGGACCTAAGAGAAGATCTTGACTATAATAATAAGATTGACTCCTTGGAAGAGGAAGTTATTAACCTGCTTTCCCAGTGGGAAGACTTACTTATCCAATATATTGAAGACCCTCTAGTCTTAGAAAATATGGACTTGCTCAACAAAGAGGAAAAAGAAATAGTAGAGTCTTTTATTAAAGGGAAGAAGCTACCACAAGCTATAGAGCCTAATTTTATAAAGTCTTTTAACCTTCTCTTTTCTGAACTAAATAAGGTGACAATAAAACTAGATGATTTATCAAAAGAACTATTAAAAATTGGTCCAACGACGGTTGAAAATTTGAAAGATAAGATTTCAGATTTTATAGACCAGCAAATTAAAGATTTGGACACTAAAAACTTGAGAATTATATTAAAGGACGAAGAAAGTAACTATAACATCATAATAAAAGAGGAGGAGCAAAATGGCTAATAAATTTGAGCAAGGCAAAGTCCTTAACAAGGAAATACTAGACCAGCTAAGGGATATAGAAGGATTTCCCCTTGGGAAAGATGAGGATATAATAAAGCTCTCTGCTCCACCCTACTATACAGCCTGCCCCAATCCTTTTATTAATGATTTTATAGAAGAGTATGGCAAGCCCTATGACGAAGCGACAGATGACTACCATAGGGAGCCCTTTGCAGCAGACGTATCTGAAGGGAAAAATGACCCTATATATATGGCACATGCCTATCATACCAAGGTGCCTCACAAGGCTATAATGAGGTATATCCTCCACTATACTGAACCAGGAGATATAGTTTTTGACGGTTTTTGTGGAACAGGTATGACAGGTGTAGCTGCCCAAATGTGTGGTAATCCTGAGGCTGATTTAGAATTTAAGCATCAACTTGAAAAAGAAATGCCCTATATCAAATGGGGTTCAAGAAAGGCTATACTTAATGACCTCTCCCCAGCAGCTACTTTTATTGCCCATAACTATAATACACCTGTTGATGTGGAGGAATTTGAAAAAGAAGCCAATAGGATTTTAGATGAATGTGAAAAAGAGCTAGGCTGGATGTATGAAACCAATCATGTGGACGAAAATGGTAACCAGATATATGATATGGCAGGACCAGTAAAGGGAAAAATAAACTACACTGTTTGGTCAGATGTATTTATCTGTCCTAATTGCAATAATGAAATCATCTTTTGGGATGCAGCTGTGGATGAAGAGAAGAAAAAGGTGAAAGATACTTTCGAGTGTGATAATTGTCATATGGAATTGAAAAAGAATGATTGCAGTGAAGCTACAGAGTTGATATTGGATAAAGGTTTGAATAAACCTATAACAATTGTTAAACAGAAACCAGTTTTTATTAATTATTCGGTTGGAAACAAGAGGTATGAAAAAAATATAGATGACAAAGATTTAGAACTACTTAATACTATTGAAACTATGGACTTTAAATTCTGGGTACCAACAAATAGGATGTTTGAAGGGGTTGAGACAAGCAGGAATAATAAAAGAGGAATGACTCATATACATCATTTTTATTCTAAAAGAAATTTATTAGTTCTTTCATATCTATATGAAAAATTGCAGTATAATAAAAAACTAATGTTTTATTTTACATCAATAATACAAAGAGCGTCTAAGTTATTTCGTTGGAGTAAAAATCAAGCGGGACCTTTATCAGGGACATTATATATAGCATCAAATGTATTTGAAACCTCTATTTTTTCGCTACTTAAAAATAAATCTAACATATTTAAGTGGTGGATGATTAAAGAGGCTAATAATATTTTGATAAATACTGGTTCTATGACGAATATATCAAATATAAAGGATGGCTGCATAGATTATATTTTTACAGATCCGCCTTTTGGTGCTAATTTAAACTATTCAGAATTAAGTTACATTTGGGAAACATGGTTTAAAGTTATAACAAATAACAAAATGGAAGCTGTAATAAATGTTGTGAGAGATAAAAATTTGGTTGAATATCAATCTCTTATGACCCAATGCTTTAAAGAATATTATCGTGTCTTAAAGCCTAATAGGTGGATGACGGTAGAGTTTTCCAACTCTAAAAACTCTGTTTGGAATGCTATCCAAGAGTCTCTAGTAAGGGCAGGTTTTATAATTGCGGATGTTAGGGTTTTAGATAAAAAACAGGGTTCTTTTAAACAGGTAAACTACTCATCTGCTGTAAAGCAAGACCTAGTTATTTCAGCCTATAAGCCTAGGGAAGGATTTGTTGAAAACTTTATAAAAAAGTCAGGAACTGAAGAAAGTGTTTGGGACTTTGTTAGAGAACACTTAGAAAAACTTCCCGTTGTAATTGAAAGAGGGTCTTATTTAGAAAGGGTAGCTGAAAGAGATGCTCATTCCCTTTTTGATAGGATGATTGCCTACCATGTTGTCAATGGTGTGTCTATCCCCCTAGATATCCAAGAATTTTTCAAAGGCCTAGATGAAAGATTTATAAAAAGAGACAATATGTATTTCCTATCAGACCAAGTAAATGAATATGATAATGCAAGGATAAAGTTTGATTTGCCAGAAGTTCAATTTTCACTGTTTGTAGAGGATGAAAAATCTGCCTTGGCCTGGTTATACTACCAACTAGATACTCCCCAAACCTATAGTGAACTCCAGCCTAAATTTATGAAAGAAGCCAAGCCAGCAAGGCATGAAAAGATGCCAGAATTAATAGACCTTCTACAGGAGAACTTTATACAAAATGAGGAGGAAAAGTGGTATATACCAGACATTACCAAATCAGGTGACATACAAAAACTTAGGGAGAAGAGACTTCTTAAAGAATTTGAAGAATATCTTAATTCAAAGGGCAAGTTAAAGAGCTTTAGGACTGAGGCCATTAGGGTAGGATTTGCCAAGCTTTGGAAGGAGAAGAATTATAAACTAATTGTAAAGATGGGAGATAGGATTCCAGAAAATGTTTTACAGGAAGATGACAAGCTACTAATGTATTACGATATATCTTCCTCTAGGATAGATTAGTAGAAGAGGGATAAAATGTATGAATTAGGCCAATGGATTAAGAAAAGAGAGAATGGACAAAGGGTACAGGTTTTAGAAATTTTTGAGACCTGGGGATATTCATCCCTGAAAGTTTACAACCCAGAGGAAAATAAGATTGAATTCTTATCAGCCAATAGGGTCTTAGAGGAATGGGATCAAGAAATAGATGGAGATTATATTAAATACAAGATAGTACTACTTAAGCTTTTACAGGAGATTTCCCAAGGCATGCTAACATCTTTAAAGGAAGGGGTAATCCCCCTTCCCCACCAGCTCTATGTCCTCAAAAGGGCCCTATCAGAATCCAGAATTCGCTATGTTTTAGCTGATGAAGTTGGACTAGGTAAGACTATTGAAGCAGGTCTAATAATTAGGGAGCTTAAGGCCAGAGGCCTAGTTAAAAGAGTACTAATAATCTGTCCTAAAGGTCTAGTTTCTCAATGGAACCTAGAATTAAAAGAAAAGTTTGATGAATATTTTAATATAATATTGCCTTCTGAGTACGAGACTATAAAAAGGATTATAAACAAGGATCAAGTTTATAGCCAATTTGATCAGGTCATAAGCCCCATGGATTCCATTAAGCCTATAGAAAGACGGGCAGGATGGACCCAGGATGAGATTAAAAAATATAATGAAGAGAGGATTTATTCTATCATAGAGGCTGATTGGGACCTGATAATAATTGATGAAGCCCATAGAATGGCTGGAAGTTCAGACCAAGTAGCCAGATATAAGTTAGGGAAGATGCTTAGCAAGGCAAGCCCCTATCTACTTCTTCTTACTGCCACTCCTCATTCAGGAAAAACTGACCAATTTCTTAGATTGCTAGGATTTTTAGACCAGGATGCTTTTCCAAATTATCAATCCTTAATAAAGGAAAATGTTAGCCAATATATAATAAGGACAGAGAAAAGAGAAGCTATAGATAACAAGGGAGAGAGATTATTTAGAGATAGGAAAACTCACTTAGTTGAGGTTAAATGGGATGAAAAGCACAGCAACCAGAGCCGCCTATATGAAATGGTAACTGAGTATGTGAAAAAGGGATACAATAGGGCAATAAAAGAGAAGAAATCCTATGTAGGTTTTCTTATGGTTTTAATGCAGAGACTGGTTACCAGTTCTACTGCGGCTATTAAAGATTCTATTAGTAGAAGGATAGAAATTTTAGAAAGCCAGCAGGTAAAAATTCACAATCTATCCTTTGATGATCTGGCAGACATGGATTTTGAAGAAGGTATGGGCCAGGCTTTGGAACTAGCTTCCATAGATATAAAAAATGAAATTAAGGATTTAAAAGAGATACTAGCTCTGGCAAAGCAGGCTGAGTATCAAGCCATAGATGCAAAGGCAGAAAGGCTTCTAGACTATTTAGATGAACTTTATTCCAAAGATAATGAAATGAAGGCTATTATCTTTACTGAATTTGTAGAGACCCAAAATTATTTAAAGATGTTTTTGCACAATAAGGGCTACTCCATATCTATTTTAAATGGCTCTATGGATATGGAAGAAAGAGATAGGATTTTATTAGAATTTAAAGAAGATAATAATATCTTAATTTCTACAGATACTGGAGGAGAAGGATTAAACCTCCAATTTGCTAATATTGTTATAAACTATGATCTTCCTTGGAATCCTATGAAAATAGAACAGAGGATAGGTAGGGTAGACCGTATTGGTCAAGATAAGGATGTGTTAGTCTATAACTTTATAAATATAGATACTGTGGAAAACAGGGTAAGGTCTATTTTAGAAAGCAAATTAGCCACTATATTGGATGAAACAGGTATAGATAAGTTATCTGACCTTTTGGATAATGAAATGGCTGAAATGGACTTTACTGATATATACATGAAATCTATCCGAGATGAAAAGTTTATAAACCATAATGTAAATAAGTTTGAAGAGGAATTTAGAAAACAAGTTGAAATAAGAAATCAATATAAGGAAATTATTAAAGATAATAAGGATTTGTCTGATGAGTCTTATAGTGAAAGGCACTTTGATTTGGATAAGAATCTTAATAGGATATTAGACTATTATCAAGCTAGCAAGGGTTTGACCTTGCCAAGGAAAAACTTATCACTGACTAATCCTTTAATTGAAAAACATATAAATAAGGATTTGGAGTGGCACATATTGGACTCGGTTCCTAGGTTTTCAATTAGGGATTTTCCCAACGAAGATGGCTATTTTACTATTTGGCAGATATCTTTAGGAGAGGAAAGGCAGTATAAGGATTATATTCCTCTCTTCTTGACTAAAAAGATGTTATATAGGCCCATGTCTGGTAGAAAAATATGGGAGGAACTTTATAGGGAAGAGGATAATATTGAATTTATTGGAATGTCAGAGATAGAAAGATCCCTATATGAAAGAATTGCTGAGAAGGCTGAAGAAATAGCCTATGATAACTTCTTGAGTCTTAAAAATAAGTATGAATTAAAAAATAAGGATAACTATAGGAAATACAAACATTCTATAGAAGTTAAAAAGGATTTGGCTATGAAAATAGGCATAGATAATATTAGAAACTCAAAGTTAAAGGCTTTAGACAAGGAATTAATAGAAATAGAAAAAGACTATGAGGAGAAAAAAGGCCTTGTGCCTATTTTGCTTCCAGTTTTTATTGCAGAGTTGGTGAAGTGATATGTTAGTTGAGAAAATAAAAAACATTCTAGGCTTACCCTATAAGGATTATATTATGGTTAAAGACCCTGATAATATACTAGGGGAAAAAAGGATACTAGATGCTATAGAGGAAGAGGATTATAGAATAATTTTATATAAGGATGTAGAAGAATTTAGGTATATCAGTCAAGTCCATTTTAGTGTGTAAATTCCTCGGGTATGATTTTGTGATGGGTCAACCAGCCTAATCGAGCAGTTTATGCCGCGAAAGCCTATTGATAGTGAGATATCGCCATGGTAGACTTTCCAATACGGCATCACAGACCCCGTTTATTGCATTCTAAATAGAGTGATGCCGCTGATGCCATTTGCCATGGCGTAAGAGGCTCACTGTCAATAGGACCGTGGAATAAATAGCGAGTTAAGCAACCTGGTTCTCTGGCTTCTCCTCTTGGATGATCGAGTTGTAGTAGACATCCATTTCAAAGTATTTGCGGCCTGTGGACCACTTTTCATCCTGCTCTATCAACAGGGCTCCAATAAGCCTGATTGCTGATGCTTCATTTGGAAATATTCGAATGACTCTTTCTCTTCTTCGTATTTCCTGATTGAGTCTTTCGATGCCATTGCTTGTTCTTAATCTCTTTCTGTATCTTAAAGGCAAGCTAAGGACTGCTGTTATGTCGTCAAAGCCTTCATCAAGCAATTCCATTGCCTTTGGAGCTTTTGACTCATACTTGTTTAGGATATGGTTTTTAGCTGCCCTTGCACTATCCATATCAACCGCTTCATACACTTTGCGGATGTCTTCTTTTAGCTCCGGTTGGACTGACTTAGGTGTCTTGTCCAATAGATTTCTTGAAAAGTGTGTTTGGCACCTTTGCCAGCTTGATCCTTGAAACTGCTTGTGAAGGGCTTTTACAAGACCTTTATGGCTGTCAGATGTAATAAGTCTTGGTGATTTTAGGCCCCTTTGCTTCAGGGATATGAAGAATTCATCCCAGCTTGTTTCTGACTCACTTTCGGACAGATGGAAGCCTATGATTTCACGGTATCCTTCTTCATTGACGCCTATTGCTATCAAGAGGCTTTTGCTCCTTACTCGGTGGTTGTCCCTGGCTTTGATGTAGATGGCATCCACCATCAGAAATGGATATTCGCTTGTGAGTGGTCTGTTTTTGAAGGCCTCAACAACAGGATCAAGTTTTTTACACAAGTCTGAGACCATGGATTTTGAAAATGATTTACCACAAAGTTCTTCGGTTATGTTCTCGATTTTTCTTGTTGAGACACCGTTGATTACCATCTCGATCATGGAGAGGACAAGGGCCTGCTCACTACGCTGGTATCTTTCAAACATGGTAGTGCTGAAATTACCATTTCTGTGCCTTGGAACACGAAGTGTAAGGGCACCAACCCTTGTTGTAAGTTCCCTGTCCCTGAAGCCGTTACGATAGGCTATGCGATCATCAGATCGTTCATAGGGCTCTGCACCAAGTTGCTCAGTAGATTGAGCTATGAGAACCTGATTAAATATTTCTTCAAGCAGTTTAGAAAATGCTTCGTCTTTTGATTCTTTTGTAAAAAGTCCGTGCAAAATTTCAGTATCCAGTGTAATATTTAATTGAGCCATTTTGTTCATCTCCTCAGTTAGGTATTTGTTGGTACTTTTAT
>Ga0265295_1006226_pt1 | contig 14582 bp, 11 predicted proteins | sample Munlansysbiofilm_FD_192503 | JGI IMG/M metagenome (GOLD analysis project Ga0265295, IMG submission 192503) | Leachate microbial communities from a municipal landfill in Southern Ontario, Canada - Methane capture system biofilm | ecosystem: Engineered > Solid waste > Landfill > Unclassified ... | reverse complement strand
GCTGTAGAATTTACAGCAGATAAAAAAACAATGTATTCAATAAACTATAGGGTTTTCACAGCGCTGAGAATTCTAGAATCATTTCATTCTTTCAGTTTCACAGATGTCCATGACTATTACGACAAGCTCAAGGCACTTCCGTGGAAAGATGTTTCAGGGCCAGATGACTCCATCGCCATAGATGCCACTGTTTTCAATTGCAATGCGTTCAACAACTCTCATTTTACAGAGATGAAAACCAAAGATGCCGTTGCAGATTATTTCAGAGATGAGTTCGGGCGCAGGCCATCAGTATCACTTGACAATCCTTCATTGCTAATCAACATATTTATTCAGGGAGATTCATGTCATGTTTCTCTTGACACTTCAGGAACACCTCTTTATAAAAGAGGCTATCGAGAGATGCTTCACGAAGCCTCAATCAATGAAGTGCTGGCAGCTGGCCTCATACGAATGAGCGGATGGAACGGAGAAGGCGACTTTTACGACCCCATGTGCGGAGCTGCAACCATCGCAATCGAAGCAGCCATGTACGCATCAGGAATACCTGCAGGTTTTTACAGGACAGAGTGGGGATTCATGAAATGGAAAACTTTTGACCCTGAGTTGTGGGAACAGGTTAAGAATGAGAATCAGCCTATGGGAAAAACACAGTTCCGCATATTTGCTTCCGACATTTCCCCACAAGCTATCAGGCTTGCACGCAAAAATATCGCTAGAGCACGCATGATGCGGATCATTGATCTTAAACAAATTCCCTTTGAACAACTCACCCCAGATGGAGAAACTGGCATACTGTTGTTCAATCCACCTTACAATGTTCGCATTGAGGTCAAAGACATCGTAGAATTCTACAAAAGCATCGGTGATCACCTGAAACATAACTTTAAAAATCATATCGCATGGATCATCAGTAGTGATGAAACGGCGATCAAGCATGTGGGACTAAAATCAACGGCAAGGTTCAATGTGATGAACGGACCGTTGGAAGCTAAGTTCAGAGGATTTTCTTTATATTAAAATAAAACTTACATTATTGTCATGAAAAGCATCAATAAAATTGCAATACTTACTTCAGGAGGTGATGCTCCAGGCATGAACGCGGCGCTGAGAGCCGTTGTTCGCACTGCAGCCTATCACAACATTGAGACAATCGGAGTTTACAATGGTTATGAAGGTCTTATTGACAAAGATTTTGTTACAATGGATACTTCCTTTGTTTCACACATTATACAGCGGGGAGGCACTTTACTTCGCTCAACCCGTTCCAAGAGATTTCGTGAAGAAGCATACATGAAAAGAGCATTTAAAAATCTTGAATCTGAAAATGTGGATGGACTCATCGTCATTGGCGGTGACGGCTCCTTCAGGGGACTCAATCAGTTTTGTACCGCACATCCCATAATCGGAATCGGTATTCCAGGAACCATTGACAATGATATGATTGGGACTGACTTCACAATCGGCTATGACACTGCCATCAATACAGTTGTTGAAGCTGTTGATAAAATCAGAGACACCGCTTATTCACATAACAGAGTATTCTTTGTGGAAGTGATGGGCCGTGATGCAGGTTTGATTGCCCTGCGGTCGGGAATAGCTGTAGGTGCAGAAGAAGTATTAATCCCAGAAACTTTAACAACCTTTGATGACCTGGCATACGACCTCATCACAAACCGAAGGATGAATAAAACTAGCGGAATCATCATTGTCGCCGAAGGAGATGAGCTAGGAGGTGCCGTTAAAGTTGCACAAAAGATGGAAGAAAGACTTCCTGATTACGAATTTAGGGTAACCATCCTCGGACACATTCAAAGAGGCGGGGCACCAACTTGCATGGATCGCGTAAGAGCCAGCATAAAGGGATATCATGCAGTGCTTGGCATGATCGATGGACATAATCTTGATATGGTTGGAATTGTAAACAATAAAGTTGTTTTTACACCACTGGAAAAAGCAGTTAAACACCATCATGAGATTCCAAAAGATATGGAAGAAATGATTCGGATTCTTGCAATTTAATTCATGAAAAAAAACCTCCTTCCTTATGCTGTTCTTATCCTTCCCGTCCCAGTGGGCAGGATGTTTACATATTTCATCCCTGAAGAACTGAGATCGGCTGCTGAACCTGGAAAACGCGTCATCGTGCAGTTCGGAGCAAGAAAATTCTATACAGGTATAATTTATAAGCTTACAGACAGTATCCAAGAAGGAATCACTCCAAAGCCAATTGACCTTATATTAGATGATGTCCCTGTTGTACAACCTGTTCACATGAAATTCTGGATTTGGATGTCAGAATATTACATGTGTAGTCCGGGAGACATAATGAAAACAGCACTACCCGCCGGGTTAAGAATTGAAAGCGAAACAAAAATAGAACTAAATCCTGCCTTTGACAGATCAATGCTTGAGACGCTACAGCAACACGAACAGATGGTTGCCATGGCACTGGAAGAACAGGAATCACTGAGTATCACTGATATTCAAAAAATTACAGGAGCTAAACATGTTCAGCACATCGTAAAAAACTTGCTCAGCAAAGGAGTGGCTGTCAGCTATGAAGAATATGCTGAACGATTTGTTCCAAAAAAAGAGAACTACATCAAGCTCAATGACGAACTGGCTGCTGATGAAAATAAGCTATCGGATTTAATCAACACACTTTCCACGAAAGCACCGCGACAATCAGACGTGCTCATTTTTTTCATACATGAAACCACTGTCCAAGGTCACACTGATGAGCTGTCGAAAAAAACTATAGTATCAAGGACTTCAGCATCCGCGTTGAATTCAATGATAAAAAAGGGAATTTTTACTGAAACAGAAAGAATCATTTCACGATTTCATAAAGATTCCGCGACTCCCATTGATGATAATTTCACTCTGACTCCCGAACAACAAGATGCGATGAATTCAATTGAAATGTCACTAAAAGAAAAACCAGTGCATTTGCTTCATGGAGTTACATCTAGCGGTAAAACTGAGATTTACATCAGACTGATGCAAAAAGAGCTTGCCGCAGGAAAACAGATTTTATACCTTTTGCCTGAAATTGCACTCACTGCCCAAATTGTGGAACGGCTGCGAACAATATTCGGTGATGCGGTAGGTGTTTACCATCATAAATTCAATTTCAATGAAAAAATTGAATTGTGGAACAGTGTGGCAGGCGAAGTCAATCCGACAAAATTCCGCATAATATTAGGAACAAGGTCTTCCCTTTTTCTGCCATTTTCAAACCTAGGACTGATTATCATTGATGAAGAACATGACGGTTCATACAAACAGAATGACCAAGCCCCACGCTACAATGCACGTGATTCTGCAGTAGTACTATCTCAGATGCTAGAAGCAAAAGTTCTCATGGGAACTGCCACCCCTTCAATAGAATCATACTTCAATGCCGAACAGGGACGATATGGACTGACAACTCTAAGCAACAGATTTGGCAATATGCCTATGCCTGAAGTAAAGATTATTGACATGACCAAGGAAGCACGTAACATACAGGCCACATGGTATATCTCTTCTCAGCTTAAGCAGTCGATGAAAGAAGCTCTTGAAAATAAGAAACAAATCATTCTTTTCCAAAATCGCAGAGGTTTTGTTCCAGTACTTCAATGTACACAATGCGGCTGGATTTCAGGTTGCAAAAACTGCGACATCAGTCTTACCTATCATAAACTACACAACCATCTAAAATGTCATCTTTGTGGATATTTCACCGATGTTCCCCACATGTGTCCTATATGTGGAAACACACATATTAAATTTATGGGATTCGGCACTGAAAAAGTCGCCGAAGAGGTAAAAGCAATTTTCCCTGAAGCAGCGGTTGAGAGGATGGATGCAGATACTACGCGAGGGAAATATGCACATCAGAACATTCTGAATGCCTTTCAAGATGGTGAAACGAATATCCTTGTGGGCACACAGATGGTAAGTAAAGGACTTGATTTTGAAAAAGTAAGTCTTGTTGGCGTTCTTAATGCCGACAATCTGATGCATTTCCCAGATTTCAGATCTTTTGAACGCGGCTTTCAGACTCTCACACAAATCATTGGACGCGCAGGCAGACACGGGAAACAAGGACTTGTAATTCTCCAGACGCGCAAGCCTGATCATCCTATTATTAAAGTAGCCGTCAGTGGAGATTTTACAACTTTTTACAATGAACAACTCAAGGAACGACATATTTTTCGTTATCCTCCATTTTACAGATTGATACAAATATCCATTCAACATCGTAACGAACAAAAAACAAATGAAGCCGCTGCAATCCTCAAAAAAAAGATTTCAATCATTGAAGGACTTACGATTCTGGGGCCCGAAGAACCGGTGTACGGAAGAGTAAAGCAATTTTACATAAGAAATATCCTGATTAAAATTCCACGCACACAAAAACATAACAAGAGCAGAATTACCATCAGATCCATCATTAGTGATTTTCTTGATAGCAAAGAACATCCAGGCATCAGAGTTTTTGCAGATGCTGATCCCGTTTAAAAACAGGACATCACTAGATTAAACTACAGTTTAATCATCTCATCTTTACTTCTAAAAACCTTTAGTTTTGTAGCAATTGCTGAATACGCTATAAAAACTAGTGTAACAAAAAACGCATGCACTGCGGCTGGAATACCAGCAATACTTTGCCCAGTGGCAAACACCACCACAGCAGCAAAAGCCGAACTTTTTGTAGTCAGAAAAAAAGTATCAGCGATAATTATTTCCTTTTTCACTCCTGTTTTAAAACCTATAAAATTAAAAATCAAAGGCCAAACGAACATGAGAATAGTAAACAAAAGAAGACTCTCCCATATAAGATGTTGATTTTCAAACATAATCTGCCTGCTTTGTCCAACAATGGGAACAATGATCAGAAAAAACCCCCAATTAATAACTTTGCCCTTGATTTTTTTGACTTTTTCTATGAGTAATTTATGACGCAACAACCTGCTAATTATCAGCGGAACAACAATTGTTTTTAATAAGAGTACAAGAATCAAAGTTGATTTTATGGGGTTTTCCATAGTAAATAAAGAAAGTACGAGAGGCGCCAAAGGAATAGCAAGCAGGTGCAGTCCAGAAAGGCCTATCAACGCCCTGCTAACATCACCCTTCATAAGTGAAGTGAAAGGCACAACAGATGGACCAGGAGGCGCGGCAGCCAGCAGAATGCATCCTACAATAATTTCAGAACCTGGAAAAAATAATCTAGCCAAAAGTATAAGAGAGCCACCGAAAACGATATAATTGAGAAAAAAAGACACTCCTAAACTTTTGAAGCTTTGCAGAGGTTGTTTAAAAACACCAAAAGAAAAATCAACAGACGCAAAGGACATGACCACTGCCAGAATATAAATTGAAGCCTGAGGAAGTATCCAAAGATTATCTCCCAAAAGGAGTCCCAATACCAATGCCGATGATAACAGGAAATTACGATGAAAAATAAACTTAAACATTATTTTGCCAATTTTCTGATAGCACTAGCATATTGAGCAGCCTGCTCATCCATAAAATTAAGAATACCTTCTTTCCCAGTGCGAGTAACTGATGAAATAAAAAACATAGGAGGAAGTTCTTCAAACATCTGAAGAAGTTTCTCTCTATAATTTGCAATATTTTGCTCCAGTTCTATTTTTCCGAGCTTATCTATTTTAGTAAAAACAAGCACAAATGGGATTTCCATTTTAGCAATATGCTCTACAAATTCAATATCCTGGGCCAATGGTTTATGCCTTGAATCAACGAGTATAAACAACCAAATAAGCGACTGCCTGACCCTCAGATATGAATTAATACTACGACTAAATTTTTCTCTTTCGGTTTTTGATGTTTTTGCATATCCATATCCGGGCATATCAACAATATTCCAAGCACCATTAATGCAAAAAAAGTTCAGAGTTCTAGTTTTACCAGGCTTATTACTTATTTTGGCAAGTAATTTTTTCCCTGAAAGCATGTTGATAAGAGAAGATTTGCCAACATTTGATCTTCCGATAAAGGCAAATTCGGGCAATTCGAGTTTTGGGAAAGATTTAGGCTCTACTGCGCTAATAATAAAATCTGCCGAACGGATAATCATTTGATTTCATTCAGGTAAGAATTGATATGTCTATTTTTCTTTGAGGGATAAATATCAGGAAGATGAACAAGAATACCAATTTCCTCAACCTCCCCAAACTCCTCATTCAAGGCAGAGCCGAAAGTTTTCATTGTGGGAGAAAGATTCATATAAGCATTAACCAAAGGGGGAAGAACTTCATTTCTTGATCTAACAAACTTTACCAGTTTGTTATGGTTTTCTTCATAAGTACCATCGTTAAAAATACTTTCCAATTTTGCCAAATCAGTTGAAAAACTTTTGGGAGCAAATGGCACCACGAGTTTATCATTATCTGGGAAAAATTTCATCATAAAATAAAGAATCGCATCCCTAGCTTCCTGATCATAAGAAAGATACAATGTAACTTTCCCGAAGAAATATTTCATTTCTGGATTGTCAACCATTAATGCACCAAGGCCATCCCACAGATTGTCCAGTGAAAAAATTCCCTTACGGCTTTCGCGGGCGGGTTGATATTTAGGCTGAACAAAAGAACGACCCAACTCTATTGTATAAGGAAAATAATTTTCAATAAAGCGCGGCGTAAAATTAAACATATGGGAAGTGGCAATATGAAAGTCCCCATTTGCCTCAGGCTTTGCTTCAGAGAGTTTGATATATCTGTAACCACCAATAATCTCCTGCTCAGAAGAGTTCCAAACAACGAGTTGCTGATAAGGCTGTCTCATCGTATCAAACTCATCAATGTCAATTTCTAAGCCTGTACCACCACCAGCCTGCCTGAAACTCATTTCACGCAATCTTCCAATTTCACGCATGACATTGGGAGAGTTATGAGCATTCACGATGTAAATTTCATTTTGAGCAAAATTTGTGTGTCTGACAAAACGTTCTTTTGTCAACTCACTCATAAGCAAGGCACGGTCAACGGCTTCAATTAATGGCTGCATGGTTGGAATTCGTTATTTTTAAAATCAATCCTTAGCATTTCATCTGTCTTAAACTGAGGGGATGCGGGAAGATCATACACCATTTTTTTAATATGTTCTGCAATTTGCTCATCATTCAGTCCTTGCAACGAATCATCGAATGAGATAGGGGGGCCAATGAATATATTAATATCCTGATTGTAATGTTTATACGTTTCGTCTACCAGATACAACATTTCTATATTGGATTTTATCTTCAAAAATTTTCTTAAGTTGGCTAAATTATAGAAAAAATTTGAGTTTTTGCCGTCAATATACACAGGAACTATTTTTCTTGAATGTTTTTTCGCTTTTGTGACAAAGGTTTTTTTCCATTTAAGATCGACAATTTTCTTCTTTTTCTTACGGCTGACAAGCCCTGCCGGGAAATACAGAATTGTTTTATCAGATGCCATCATGTCATCAAACATTTTGACAGCGCTCTTGGGATTGCCTCCGTGTTTATTTATCGGAATCAAATAATCTTTCAGATTTGTCAGATATAAAAGCAAATCATTCACGGGAAAAATAAGATTCGGTCGAACTCTTCCTACAACATTCATCAGCGCCACACCATCAAGTCCGCCTAGAGGATGATTTGAAGCTATGATTAGACGTTCATCATTTTCAATATTAGATAACCCATGAACCATAATCCTCAACCCAAAATGCGTAAGTATTGAATCTGTAAATTGAAGTCCAATAACATCTTTATGATCAATTAACAAACGATTAATAGAGTCTTCATGAAGAATGCGCTTGAGATATCTGAGAATAAATCGAGGTAATAATCTTGCCAAACGTTGACTCTTACCTGCAATAACTTTCTCAATGTCAATAATTTTGACATCGTCTTGCTTTGAATGCAGATCGTGCTTATTTCCTGACATACTCTCCCCCTTTCTGTTGCAAAATTATTGAAAGTTTTTCAATAATGAATCAGAATTTCAAATTACTAATTTTTTCGGCAAGGACAACAGCATGCCTTTTCAACGATTCGTGGGTGATTCCGGCAATATGAGGCGTAATAATGACCGACTGATGATTGAGCAAAAATTGAGCATCTTTATTTTCATGAATATTTTCAAGGTTAAAATGCCAGTTTTCCCAATCAACAACATCCAAGCCCGCGGCTATGACAATATTCATTTTCATAGCATCAGCCAGTGAACCAGTATTCACAACGCTTCCCCGACTTGTATTCAGTAAAACTACTTGCTTTTTTAACAATCCGAAAAACTTTTCGTCTGCGTAGCCAATAGTCTCATTGGTTTGAGGCACATGAAAACTCACAACATCAGCCTGTTCAAAAATATCATTTAAAGTGCATTCACTGACATATTCATTTGAAAAGCCACTCTTGTATTTGTCATAAGCAAGGATTTTCACATCCATTCCTCGAAGTTTTCGTGCAAAAGCACTTCCTGTATTCCCATATCCTATGATGCCAACAGTTTTACCCATGAGCTCTGTGCCCCTGTTGCTCTTTCTGTCCCATATTCCTTTTCTCACCTGAATTGAAGCCTCAGCAATCTTTTTGTTCAACGCAATCAATAGCCCCAGAGCATGCTCACCAACAGCATCACAATTTCCTTCGGGTGAATTGAGAACCGTAACACCTTGTTTTTCAGCATATTCAACTTCAATAGACTCTGTTCCGGAACCAACACGGGCAATAAATTTTAATTTTTTTCCCGCATCAATAATCCCCTTCTGAATACGCGGAGTACTTCTTACCACAAGACCATCATATTCGGCAATGACAGACATAAGAGCTTCTTCCGTATCAATTGAGTTATAAACAACTCCATATCCAAGGCCTTCAAGCATTGTCTGAAAATCAGGATGAACCAAATCAAGCAGAAGTATTGTGCGCATAATAAGTATATTATTTGCAAAATTACCGTTTTTTCATAACTTTGAATTTTAAAAATAGGAACATGAATACAATTGAATGCATCAAAACACGAAGAAGTATCAGGAAATATACAGGAAAAAAGCTCAGCGAGGAACAAATCAAGAGTGTTCTTGAGGCAGGGATGTATGCACCATCGGCACGAGACCTAAGAAGTTGGCATTTTTATGTTATCCGAAAACCCGAAATCCTTCAACAACTTTCTGAAGTTATCCCCCATGGCAAAATGCTTACAGATGCCGCTGCTGCAATTTTAGTTTGCGGTAATCTCAATATCGAGCCTGATGAATCTTACAATGTGGTTAACTGTTGTGCTGCCACACAAAATATTCTCTTGGCTATCCATGAGCTGGGACTCGGAGCTGTATGGCTTGGTGTTTATCCCCGAAGAGAAAGAATGGAAGGAATTTCAAAAACCTTATCTCTAAAAGAAAATATGGTTCCAATGACTCTCGTTTCAATCGGATATCCCGACGAGACGATAGAAATGCCCATGAGGGTTGAAGAGGAAAAAGTAAGTTATTATTAAAAAGGAAACTAGAGAACACTCATCAAATTTCCAAAGCTTCGGCAATCAGCTCGGCGATATCCATGTTCTGAATTTCTTCTTCCTTGTTTTTATATTTTAAACCATCAGTCAGCATTGTCATGCAAAACGGACATGATGTGACAATAACTTCAGGATTTGTTTCAAGTGCATCTTCTGTTCGTTCGATAAAGACTTCCTTGTCACCTTTTTCAGCATCCTTAAACATTTGTCCACCACCAGCACCACAACACAGTGCAAAGCTTTTATTTCGCTTCATTTCAACATTATTCAAGCCCAATTCATTGATGAGAAAACGTGGCGCATCATATTCATTATTGGCTCTCCCCAAATAACAGGGGTCATGAAAAGTGACAGACTTGCCTTTTAGTTTTGACTTATCAATGCTCAGTTTTCCATCTCTGATCAAATCTGCCAAAAACTGATTGGAATGAATCACTTCATAATTTCCGCCCAAATCAGAATATTCGTTTTTAAACACATTGTAGCAATGCGGACAAATGCATACGATTTTCTTCACTTCGTACATTGCAAAAGTATTGATATTGGTCAATGCCTGCATCTGGAACAACATTTCGTTTCCAGCACGACGGGCAGGGTCACCAGTACATGTTTCTTCAGTACCAAGCACAGCATAATCAGCTTTCACATGATTTAATATTCTTGCAAAAGCATTAGCTACTTTCATGTATCTTGCATCAAAAGCACCAGCACATCCAACCCAATATAAAAATTCAGGCTTGTGATCTTTTGCAAACACTTCTGACATTAAAGGAACTTCTATTTTCATGGTAATTTTCTTTAAATTTTGGTAATTACTCAGTCCACTTGAGTCTATCTTCGCGAGAATACTGCCAAGGTGCACCGTTGTTTTCTATATTGGCAAAAACAGTATTCAGAGCAGCAGGAGCAGCTGATTCTTCCATCACCAAATAACGACGCATATCAATAATAAATGTTGGATGATCAATATTAAGCGGACATTCTCTAGCACATGCATTACAGGTTGTGCAAGCCCAAATCTCTTCTTCACTGATATAATCACGAATAAGACTTCTGCCATCTGAAAAAGCCTTGCCTTCTTTAATAAGTCCACGAGCCTTTTCATTCATTCGCTTGCGGATATCCATAAACAGTTTCCTTGGTGAAAGCTCTTTTCCTGTAATATTGGCTGGACAAACTGCAGAACACCGTCCACACTGTGTACATGTCAGTGAATCAATATAGTTTTTCCAAGTAACATCCTCAATATCAAGGATTCCAAATCTTTCGATTGGAGCATTGGGATCAAAATCAGGAATCTGTTCTGCCATTTCAGGATTCAACATGATTTTCACTTCACGCGTAATATTTTCCATATTAGCCAACTTTCCAAGTGGTGTTAAACGGCTAAAAAACACATTGGGTAATGACATGAAAATATGAAAATGCTTGGAATAAGGCAGAATATTTGCAAACGCAAAAATCAACAGGATGTGGGTCCACCAGCTGATATTATGCAATAATACAATTGCACTTTCTGACATTCCAAAAAACAATGGAGCAATGAGTTCACTTATAGGAAATTTACCAACAAAGGCTTGTTGATGTTCTGCCAGATAAAAGATATTCATTCCTGCCAAAGAAATCATCAGCATAAGGATTAAGCTCAATGCAACATAAGCATCCCGATGGTTTTTATGACTTAGCTCCTTGCCTTGCAACCTTTTGATATTCAAGAAACTGCGGCGGATAATAAAAACAATGATGAATAATGCAATGATATAAGCAAAAACATCACCCAAGCCTATAAAAACATCATATGCCACGCCACCGACAGAAAGAAAGCGCTCTGTACCGGCCAGTCCGTCAATAACCATTTCGATGCTTCCCAGAAGAATCACACAAAAGCCCCAAAATACGAGGGCATGCATAAATCCAGCAATCCGATTCCGGAAAATACGCTGCTGCATAAAACCATTGACAATGGTCAACCAAATCCTTTTGCCAATTTGTTTTACGGGATACGCCTTGCGGGTCAGTTTGAACTTTGCAATAATCCTTGAAACCGACCATGCAAACACACCGAGGGTTATGAGCAGGACAATAAGAAAAATAATCTGTTTCATTTCACGAGATTTAAATAACAATACATTTGCGGGTGCAAATATAAAAAACTTCAGAACATAAAAAGATTGAAACACAGTGAAAAGTTTTCAAAGTTGGAAATCAAACTATGATATAAACATTGTTTTTTTAGGCTTGCAATTTACAAACCGCTGAAACGATTCATTATTTTCGTTTTAAATTCATTAGCCCACGCTTAAAATCGTGGGCTAATAAAATTGATTACTATACACTTAACTTTTGTGAAGATTTCAGAGAATATCCCTAAAAACAGATCACAACTTTATTTCTTCACTTTTCTGATTCCGTCAATGATTGTTCCATCAACCCATTTAACAACGGCAACAAATTCATCTTCAAGTTCTGGTTTTTCAGGTTTTCCACAGATTGCTTCGGCTTCGTCCTTCAGTTGTTCGATGGTTTTCAGCGGTATTCCTGCGGCTTTTGCTTTTTCAATCAGGTCTTTCCTTAGAGGATTAATAGCAATTCCTCGTTCGGTAATAATAACATCTACCAACTCTCCTGGACCAGTAACGGTGGTAACTTCATCTTTTATGACCGGCATTCTGTCACGAAAAAGAGGAATGGGTAAAATCACATTTTTGGCATGTAAGCAGTTTTGCCATCCTCCGATACCATGCAAGAGATATCCATCAGAATGCGTAACCACATTGCCGTTGAAGCTAAGATCCACTTCGGTAGCGCCTAAGATCATAATATCCATCATGGAAGTAAGGTTCCCTTTTGAATGGTAGTTATAAGCGTTAAACACTGAATAATCGTGGTGATTTTTATTTTCTCCAACAGAACGCACTGCATCTAAGTCGAAAACTTGTGCATCCATAATATGTTCCATCGTACCTTCTTCAAGCATTTGCACCATGTATTTTGTTGTTCCGCCAAAACCTAAGTGGGCTTTCCATTGTTTTTCCTTCAAAATACCGTGCATATAATTTCCAATTGCCAAAGAGGTACCACCAGCACCTGCTTGAATATAACAGCCGTCGTGTAGCATTCCTGTTTTATAACAAAAATCAGCTGTCAGCTCAGCAATGAGTAATCTATCTGGACTCTTGGTGATTTGTGTAGTTCCAGAAACAATTTTTTCGGGAATCCCTATTTTATCAACAACGACAACATAATCCACGTAATTTCCTTCGATTTGCATGGGCATACAAGGAAAGTCCACCAAATTATCAGTAACCACAATGACTTTATCAGCATAAAGATAATCTGCCTTTGCATATCCAAGTACACCACAAGCAGAACTACCGTAAATAGCATTTGCATTCCCGAATTTATCAGCAGAAGGCGCAGCAATTACAGCAATATCAATATTTACTTCTCCGTCTTGAATCGCTTGCACTCTTCCTCCATGAGAACGGAGTACAGCCATTCCTTTCATATTTCCTTCACTTACAAATTTGCCCAAAGGACCATTCATACTTCCTTCAATGCGATTGATAACACCTGATTTTAGATGTTCAACAATTGGCTCATTACAAGGAAATGAAGCGGAAGGAAACCACATCAAATCTTTAATATTTTTTGCAGCGGCAATATCAAAAATCTTATTGCTCACTAAATCTCCATCACGCAAATGATGGTGGGTAGAAATCGTCATCCCACTTTTCATTCCGCATTTTGTTAAAGCTTCTTCAATAGTGCTAACAACTTTATTTCCGTCGGCTGGATAATCAATGCTCGTAGGAATATACGGTGCGTGTTTGCGCCCTGTGGGTCTATGTTTTCCGATACCCATATAAGGGACATGCTCGGTCCCATTGATAATGGTTGGGACCATTCTACCGAGTGCATTTTTTACAACTTTATCATATTTACTGCTCATTGTATGCCTCCTTCCAGTTTGAATTGATTTTTTTTAGAATAATAGCAAGATTTATAGTATTGAAAGCTCTTTTAACAACAGGTGGATCGATCATTTTAGAACCAAGAGAAACAACACCGAGACCTTTGGCCTCAGCTTCTTCAAATGCAAGCACAATTTTCTGAGCACGTAGAATTTGTTTTTCTTCGGGAGCAAAATTTTCATGAATGACAGCGATTTGTCTTGGATGAATACACCCCATTCCTTCAAATCCTAATGATTTTGAACGAAGCACATTCTGTTTCAAAGCTTCCATATCACCAACATCACTAAAAACAGAATCTATGGGCTGAATTTTGACAGCTTTGCATGCCAAAACCATCTGTGTGCGAGCCAAGAAAGACTCGGTACCCTCATTGGTTCTACTCACTCCCATATCGGCTGTAAAATCCTCAAGTCCAATGGCCATTGCCACAACATTTGGCTCAGCAGCAATTTCATAAGCTTTGATCACGCCCAAAGCACTTTCAATAATGGGCATTAACCATATATCATAGGTAAAACCATGAGTTTTTCTAAGTTCCTCAATACGCTGATTCACCTGTTTGATTTCATCTGCTGATTCGCATTTAGGAACAAGTATTAAATTCACATTGTGCGGAACAATGAAATCTAAATCTTTCAATCCACGAGGAATCTGATTGATACGCACCATGCGTTCAGCGCCGTAGAAATTAACAGAACGCAAAACGTTTCTGACCATAAACTGAGCTTCGTGTTTTTTGTCGGGAGCCACTGCATCTTCAAGGTCGAGAATGATTCCATTTGGTTTATGAAGACCAGCATTCAACATCAGCGAAGGAGTATTTCCGGGAAGATAAAGCCGTGAAAGTCTCAAGCAATCACGTTTCGTTGTGTACACGTTTGCTTCGTCCATGGGGAGCAAAAACTCTTTCGTTTCGGGAACCAAAAGCTTCAGTGCAGCTTCAAAACGCGCTGCAATAACAGCAGGAATAGCACCTGAATCTTCAATGGTTACATCAGCATGCTGCAGTTCGAAGAAATTACACATCTTTAAAAGTTGCTCTTGGATGGACTTTCCGTAAAGCACTTTTACTTTACTTTTGATCTCAAAATTCAGTCCT
>Ga0265295_1006225_pt1 | contig 14583 bp, 11 predicted proteins | sample Munlansysbiofilm_FD_192503 | JGI IMG/M metagenome (GOLD analysis project Ga0265295, IMG submission 192503) | Leachate microbial communities from a municipal landfill in Southern Ontario, Canada - Methane capture system biofilm | ecosystem: Engineered > Solid waste > Landfill > Unclassified ... | reverse complement strand
ACGCCAGAATAACGGCTTTGGATATCCAGCCCCAGACAGGCCAGTAAAGAAGACTTACAATAACAGTTAACACAACGGCAACAATTCCTGTCGTTATAAGACTATTGAAACTGCGTTTCACAACATATTCATCTGCCATAGTATTACTCCCCTTTTTTTGAATAACAGATCATACAGAACAGATCAGAATCCCTGTCTCGGTCACAAGAGACAGGTTCAGGCGAAATGCCTGAAATTAAAATGCCACCTGGAACCACGTCCGGAAAAAGCGGTAGCCGGACATGGCGCTCAACACCCTTGCATTTTCACCTCCTTTCAGTAAATTTTATCAAGCAGATTCCTCGTATGCAGTGTCCCTGAACGATGCGCGGATACATTCATGTTTCCGTGATGGTTATGATTTTTTGCCCCTGCCCTGGGCGGTGGAGCATCGGGCAGGAAAAAACTTGCTCATTTTTGCTCTATCCTGATTAAAATGCAATCACAATGCGGCTAAAATTTCACATTTGACGGACGATGTCAACAGGAAGTTCTTGATATATGCGATATTCCCTTCTCGATCATCGTTCGGCCCAGGTGTACACCGGGGCCGAAGATCCTTGAAATCCAACTTTTTTCCCTGTTGCATTATAAGGTCAGGTATTGTACGTAAACTCTTCTTTCACGTTGCCGATGCATCCGCTCACAGTCCGAAAGACCGGGCCGGGGCCATGAAGATAAGAAAACGGTGGGACAGGAAAAGCGAGAGCACAACATGGTCAGCAGAATTGAAGTCGGTTTTCTTCCGGGGGTCCGGGACGCCTTGGGGGAAAAAACCCGGCGCAGGATAATCCACGATCTCCATCTTTCCGTGGAGCGGGTGGAGACGATTGAAGTCTATACCCTGGAAGGGGATCTGACGGAAGATTTGCTGGAGCGGGTTGCGGCGGGGCCTTTTTCGGACCCGGTCATTCAGCGCTATGCCATCGACGGCAGCCTGGCCGATCGTTTCGACTGGCTGATCGAAGTGGGTTTCAGGCCGGGCGTAACGGATAACGTCGGCCGAACGGCAACCGAGGCGGTGCAGCTGCTGATGGAGGTGGCACAGAAAAACAGCGTAAAGGTCTACACGTCGCGTCAATATCTTCTCACAGGGATCCTGGAACGCGGGCAGGTGGAAGAGATCGCCTCGGGTCTGCTCGCCAATGACCTGATTCAGAGATTCGAGATTGTGGACGGCCGGACCTGGCAGCCGGGGAAAAGTATCAAACCCTATGTCCCCAAGGTGGTCGTGGCGGATGCGCCCCGAACGGATTATGTGGACCTGCCCGATGATGATGCCCGGCTTCAGGAGATCAGCAGCCGCCGCGTTCTCGCGCTGACTGTGGAGGAAATGCGGATCATCCGGAATTATCTCCAGGATGAGACGGTGCAGCGCGGCCGCAGGGAAGCGGGGCTGGGCGAAGGGATCACGGATGTGGAGCTGGAATGCCTGGCCCAGACCTGGTCGGAGCACTGCAAGCACAAGATCTTCAACAGTTTCATTACCTACGAGGATGAGCGGGGAAACATCCGGGTCATCGACTCCCTCTTTAAAAGCTGCGTCAAGGGTTCTACGGCCGCCATCAGGGAAGAGCTCGGTTCCGCGGACTGGTGCCTGTCCGTGTTTGTCGATAACGCCGGCATCATAAAATTCAACGAAGACTACAATCTTGTCTTCAAGGTGGAGACCCACAACTCGCCTTCCGCGCTTGATCCCTACGGCGGTGCCCTGACGGGCATCGTGGGCGTGAACCGTGATCCTTTCGGCGCCGGCAAGGGGGCGAAACTCATCTTCAATACGGACGTTTTCTGCTTTGCCTCCCCCTTTCATGAAGGGCCGCTGCCGCCCCGCATCCTCCATCCGCGCCGCATCTATGAAGGCGTGAGGGAAGGGGTGGAACACGGGGGCAACAAGAGCGGGATCCCCACCGTCAACGGCTGCCTCGTCTTCGATGAACGCTTCCTCGGCAAGCCCCTTGTTTACTGCGGCACGGGAGGAATCATGCCGGCCCGGATCCTGGGTGAACCTTCTCACATCAAAGAGGTCCATCCGGGCGACATTGTGGTCATGACCGGCGGCCGGATCGGTAAGGACGGCATCCACGGGGCGACCTTTTCTTCGGAAGAACTCAATGAGAATTCACCGGTTACGGCTGTGCAGATCGGGGACCCCATTACGCAGAAGCGGATGACCGACTTTCTTCTCGTGGCCCGCGACCGTGGGCTGTACCGAGCCATAACGGACAACGGCGCCGGCGGTCTCTCATCTTCCGTAGGCGAGATGGCCAGCCTGTCCGGCGGATGTGAGATCGACCTGCAAAATGCGCCGCTGAAATATGCGGGTCTTCACCCCTGGGAGATCCTCATCTCCGAAGCCCAGGAGCGGATGACCCTGGCGGTCTACCCCGAAATGATCGAAGCCTTTCTGGGCCTGGCCGCCAAAATGGGCGTGGAGGCGACCGTCCTGGGCCGTTTTACCGATTCGGGCAAATTCCACGTGCGCTACGGCGGGCAGACGGTAGCCTTTCTGGATATGGAATTCCTCCATGAAGGGTTGCCCCAGATGAAGCTGAAGGCCCGCTGGACGCCGCCTGTCAACCCGGAACCCGATTTTCCCGAACCAACAAACCTTGGTCAGGCTCTCAAGGACCTGCTGGGCCGTCTCAACATCTGCAGCAAGGAAGCGATCGTTCGACAATACGATCATGAAGTCCAGGGCGGAAGCGTCGTTAAGCCTCTTGTGGGGATCGCTGAGGACGGTCCCGGAGATGCCGCCGTCCTGCGGCCTCTTCTGGAATCCTTTGAAGGGATCGTCGTATCCAACGGGATCTGTCCCCGCTACAGCGATATCGACACGTACGCCATGGCCGCCTGCGCCATTGACGAGGCGGTTCGGAATGCCGTGGCCGTCGGGGCACCGCTGAGCAGAATGGCCGGGCTGGACAATTTCTGCTGGTGCGATCCGGTGGAATCGGAGAAGACCCCCGATGGGCAATACAAACTTGCGCAACTGGTGCGGGCCAACGAAGCCCTGTATGAATATACCCGGATTTACGGCGTGCCGTGCATTTCGGGGAAGGACAGCATGAAGAATGACTACATGATCGGGGGAACGAAAATATCCATTCCGCCGACGCTGCTTTTTTCCGTCATCGCCCGGATGGAAGACGTGCGCAAGGCCGTGACCATGGATGCCAAGAAGCCGGGAGATCTGGTCTACGTTCTCGGGGAGACACGGAGGGAACTGGGAGGGTCGGAGTGGTATGCCCTGAACGGATTTGTGGGCAATGGTGTGCCTCAGGTTGATGCACTTAGGGCGAGAAACCGCTACGAGGCGCTGAACCGGGCGACGGATGCCGGGCTGATTGCCTCCTGCCACGACTGTGCCGACGGCGGCCTTGGGATCGCTCTTGCGGAAACGGCCTTTTCCGGTGGCTTCGGTATGGCCGTGGATCTTTCCCAGGTGCCTTCCTCAGGGATTGATCGCAATGACGAGCTGCTCTTTTCCGAATCTCAGAGCCGGTTTGTCGTCACCGTGGCACCGGCGGCGAGGGAGGCCTTCGAAGCCATCATGGCCGATTCAGAGACGGCCTGTATCGGCCGCATTACCGGGGATCAGACCTTTGTGGTTACAGGGCTTCAGGGCGCGGCCATTATTGAGGAGGATCTGGCTTCCCTGAAAGAGGCCTGGCAGCAGACGCTTCGCGATCTGTAGAAGCTCGCGGACGCGGAGAGAAGGATAAAAGACGCTGAATGGAAGGTTCCTCCGTCAGGAAATTCCAAAAAAAAGGATAAGCAGAGGGCGTTATAGGCGATGTTGCAACGGGTAAGATCCATGGTGATCACGGGAAACGGGACGAACTGCGAACGGGAGATGGCCCATGCCTGCCGTCTTGCCGGTTCGGATGAGGTGGACATCGTCCACATCAGTGAACTGCTCAGCGGGGAAAAGCGTCTCGACGACTATCATTTTCTCAACCTGCCCGGAGGATTTGTCGATGGCGACGATCTCGGTTCCGCCAAGGCCAACGCAAACCGCCTGCTGCACGTCCGGATTCGGGGAACGGAAGAGCGCCTTTACGATTCGCTGCTGCGTTTCATTGGTGAAGGGAAACTGATTCTGGGCGTCTGCAACGGTTTTCAGCTGATGGTGAAACTGGGGCTGCTTCCCGGTTTTGATGGCGGCTACGGAACTCAGACCGTCACCCTGACCTACAACGATTCCGGAAAATTTGAAGACCGGTGGGTCTACCTGAAACCGGATGCCGCTTCCCCCTGCGTGTTTACGCGGGGCCTGGGCGGGGTTTATCTTCCCGTCCGCCACGGGGAAGGCAAACTGGTGCCCGGGGACAAAGCGGTTTTGAAGCGGCTGCACGATCAGAATCAGGTGGTTTTTCAATACTGTGACGAATCCTTCCGGGAGCCCGAAATGACTTATCCCCGGAACCCCAACGGTTCCACGGACGCCATAGCCGGCATCTGCAATGAGACGGGTCGCCTTTTCGGTCTTATGCCCCATCCGGAGGCCTATCTGCATGCAACCAACCATCCCCGCTGGACGCGGGAAACGTTACCGGAAGAGGGGCAGGGGCTGCAGATCTTCCGCAACGCCGTCACCTTTATCCGTCGGGAGTTCTGAAGTCCCGCTTCAGACCTAATCCCGCCAACACAAGCCCGATGGGCGGCCGATTTCTCTCCATTATTTTGCACGCCTATACCTGATAAATCCTTCTGCCTGGAAGTTCTATGCAGGTCAGTTTCCCGCCATAGACCGCGCCCGTGTCGATGCCGATGATGTGTTCCGTGAGCAGGGGCCGGGCGAACGGAGTGTGTCCGAACACCACAACCTTGGAGAAATCGGCGTCTGAAAGGAAAAAGTCGTGGCGGATCCAGAGCAGATCATGAAGGTCCTGCTCTTCCAGGGAGAGCCCTGGGCGCAGCCCGGCATGGACGAAGAGGAAATCGCCGGTTTCAAAGTAAAAGGGAAGGGTTTGAAAGAACTGAAGGTGCGCGTCCGGCAGCCGGGGAGACGGTCCCTCCGATTTTTTCTTCAACCCATAGGAATAGAGGGTTTCCAGGCCGCCGTTATTTAGAAAGAGCGGCCCGTTTTTCCCCTCCAGATAAAAGTCGAGAAGAAGCTCTTCATGATTGCCCCGGAGACAGACCACATTCCTGAGATCCCGTTTCAGCTCGAGGATCAAGTCCACAACGCCTTTCGCATCGGGTCCCCGATCAATGTAATCGCCGACAAAAACGAGGATATCCCGCTCTCTGTCGATATCCAGGAGGGAAATCATCCCCTGCAGCTGGTGCAGGCAGCCATGGATATCCCCTACGGCAAAGATCCGTTCCATTGAGAATCTCCGTTACGAAACATCCCCCGATGCCGGACTGCCGTCAACCGGGTCCGGCGGGGAGTCGACGCCGCTCCCAAGAAATGCGCCGGAAAGACATCGCCGCAGAAGACAAGAGCGTCAGCTCCATGAAGGCAGCCGGGGAGAAAGCCTTCCTGGCGGACTATTGCAGGTCCTCGTCCTGTTCCGGTTCGGAATTCGGATCCGGATTTCCGTTTTCCTCTGCGTCTTCCAAGGTCACAAAGAAGGATGTCCTCCCCCTTTGAATGAGCAGCAGCCAGCTGTTGTTTTCCGGCTTCCGGGCCAGGGCGTTCGAGTAATCCTTCAGAGTGCGAATGGGCCTCCTGTTAATCGAGAGGATGATGTCCCGGACCAGGAGCCTTGCCTCATCGGCCGGTGATCCTGGGCGGATCTTGGTGATCATGACGCCCCCCGGTGTTCTGCGCTTCAGGTGACGGGCCATCTCCGGCGTGATCTCCTGGACGGTCATGCCCAGTGTATCTGGAACCGCTTCCCTGGATGCCTGAAGAGTGTCTTTTCTTTCGCCGACGATGGCCGAAAAGTTCATCTCCTTCCCGTCCCTCAGCGCCTGGAGCTGCACCGTTCTGCCCACTTTCAGCCCGGCCACGGTGTTGAGCAGATCCCTGGTGCTGTCGATGGCCTTTCCGTCAATCCGGGTGATGATGTCACCCGATTTCAGGCCGGCCCGGTCACCCGGTTCACTTTCCAGAACCTGGCTGACCAGCGCGCCCTGCTGATTCTTCAGCTTCATGTTGGCAGCGATCTCTTCCGTGATGTCCTGCACGGTGATTCCCAGCCAGCCGCGGGTCACCTTTCCCCTGGATTTTAGGTCGTCCAGAATTTCTTTGGCCATGTTGATGGGAATGGCAAAGCCGATTCCCTGAGCGTGGGCGACGATCGCCGTATTGATTCCCACCACCTCTCCACTCATGTTGAAAAGGGGGCCGCCGCTGTTTCCCGGATTGATGGACGCATCGGTTTGGAGAAAATTGTCATAGGGTCCGGAGCCGATCATCCGCCCTTTCGCGCTGACGATGCCCGTCGTGACGGTGTGGTCCAGGCCGAAAGGATTGCCGATGGCAAAGACCCACTCCCCAACTCGCAGCTGGTCGGAATTGCCCAGCGCCACAACGGGGAGAGGTTTGTCCGGCTTGATTTGGATCAGAGCGATATCGGTGTTGGGATCCTTTCCCTTGACTTCAGCGTCATACTCTTTGCCGGAGGACAGCTTCACGCGGATTTTATCGGCTTTTTCCACAACGTGATTGTTGGTGAAGATGTAACCGTCGCTGGAAATAATGAAGCCCGACCCTAGGCTTCGTTGCCTCAGTTCACGTTCGGGGAGATCGCCAAAGAAACGGCGGAAAAATTCATCGTTGCCAAAAAAGCGGTCAAAGGGAGTTTCACCGCTGAAGCCCCGGCTGGAACCTCTTTTGATGACTTTGGTTGTGCTGATGTTCACGACGGAAGGCGAAAGCTTTTCCGCCAGATCGGCCAACGAGGCTGGCGCCCCCGGGCCCGGGATTGCGTTGATGGCATAGGCCTTTCCCAATCCGGACATCGGCGATCCCATCGGTAAAGGAAAGGCGGGTGTCAGGACCCAGATCAAAATAAGGAGCATCAGAATTCCCCGAAGAGCATTTTTTTGACAGTTTTGTGGCATGGTAAACAACCCCCTGATCTTGTGGTGTAGCATGTTGAAAAAGCCCCGGGGAAAATGTCCCGCGGGTGGCCTGTCCTAATAGAGCATGTGCTGAAATTAACCATAGATTCAAGCTTTTGTCCATTTTGTTTTTTTTTGACGCGTTCCGGGGATGGGAGGGGGCTTCCGACGACGCTGTGGAAAGGGAAAAGGGACGAAGACAGGGTCTATCGAGACGGTCCGGCGCGGTTCCGGGTATTCAGGAAATTCAGGAAGTGCAGGAATATTCGCTTCTACATTCTGAACAAAATGTGTTATTAAACAGCAATTATATGTATGGATTGTCGCTTCCCGTGTCAGGCGAGCCTCCGGGGGCGAAACATGAGGCCTTGTTTTACAGGATGATGGAAACAGGGGGAAACGCTGAATTGAAGATGAAAGGAGGCAGATGATGATAACGATTCGATTGACCGAAGAAGAAGCCGCCGAAAGCCGTGCAATGCTCAAGGCCGTGATTAAACCGCTGGAGCGGCAGATAGCCGCTGTGGATCTGGGACACAGGGAATTCCGCCAGTTCCTGAAAGACAGGCGCGCCCTTGTCGATGAACTGCTGAGGCGTCTGGAGACCATGACGACCTTTGATCTGACCGACGAGGAAGCGGAGGGCAGTATTGCCATGCTCAAGGATGCGATTCCAGTCCTGGATCGGTCCATAGCCGCGACAAAGCTGGCGAACAGAGATTATCTTCAGTTTCTGAAAAGCAGGCGCGCCCTGATAGACGAGCTGATCAGCCGCCTGTCGAAATAAAAGAAATAAACGCCGAATTTTCTTCAAAAGGGATCACAATGCCGAGCCCAAGGGGTGGAAAACGCCCCTTGGGGCCATTCGGGGATGTCGTGCGGATCCTCTCTTTTGAAATGCCGTCCGGGACAACGGCAGAAAGGTCATTATGGAACTGAAGGTTCCTCAAACACTGAGGCTCGAACATCTGGAGCTGCGGGAACAGCTGTACGCCCTCACGAAGGAAGACAATGATCTTGGTGCGGCGGCGCGCGCCGTGATGGAGCTGTTTTACATGCACGCCGTCAAGGAGGAGGAACGGGTTCTCCCCGCCCTGGAAGCCCTGCCCCGGCTTGCGGAGGGACGGATTCCCGAATCCGTGAAGCCGATGGAGGAAATTGCCGCTGATCTGAAGGGAGGGCTCTACGAGGAACTCTTTGAAGACCACAGGAATCTTGAGGAGGCTCTCCAAAGAATCTCCAGCGCGGCCCTGGTCCTGGGCCGAAATGAAGAGGTCAGGTTTGTTGAACGCTTGACCCTGCATTTCCGCACGGAGGAGGAAATCCTTTACCCGGCGGCCCGGGTGGCTACCGAATATTGCCGACTGCTGAGGCAGTGCGGAGAACAATAGGCCCCGATCCTACCGGCTGATCTGGAGGAAGATCTTGGCCTTTTCAATTTCCTCCAGCACCGCGTTTTGAAGGCTGTAGAGCGAAGACTGGTCCATGTTGGCGTCATGAATCCGGATCAGAGCCGGCAGGATGTCCTGGTTTTTCACCGGGTTTCCCGCTGAGCCGATCCCCAGCGTGTTGATAAGAAAATCTGCCAGAGAAATGATGGAAATAAAGGATCGCTTATCGCCCTGAGCGTCCGCCGGGCGGTGATGATGGCGAAGCGTATTGAGAAACACCCCCCCCAGCTGCCACTTGTTGATGATCATTTCTCCCACAAGACAGTGGTTGAAGCCGAAAATCTCCTCTTCCATCGTGTGCAGCGACCTGTTTTCCTCCGCTGCTTTTTTCATGGCCATCGAATATTCCATGGCATATTCACGATTCAGAGGGATTTTACCCAGATCGTGGAGAAGCCCTGCGACGAAATACTCTTCCCTGTCCGCCAGGGGGACCCCCAGTTCAGCGGCAAGAAACTTGGATGCTACCCCTACGCCGAGAGAATGTAGCCAGAAGTCATTGGAGGAAAGGCCTCGGAAGGAATCCTTCCCTTCAAGGGATTTCAGGACGGCGGCGCTTAACGCGAGATTTTTTACAGTGTTGACGCCCAGCAGCATGACGGCCCGGGTCAATGATTGAACGGGGGTGCGCAGGGAATAATAGGCGGAATTGACCAGTCTGAGCACCTTGCCGGCAAGGACCGGGTCCAGGGAGATGACGCGGTTCAGGGCATCAGGCGAGGCTTCGGGGGAATTGCAGATTTCCAGAACCTTCATCATGGTGACGGACAGGCTCGGCATCCGGGCGACGGATTGTGAAAGCTGTTCCAGACGGGTATCTTGATTGGAGATCGGTTCCATCATTGCATATTCATAGAATTCGAAGAGTTATGATGCAGTCATGTCTGTCGGCCCCTCGACGCACGGCGTGGCGTACGCCTGGCATGGCCCTGATGTTCTTTCCCGTTTCGCGTTGAAATAAAAGGCTGATGCATCAACGCATGACCAGCACTTTCCCCCCGCGGACTTTTCCCTCCTTGAGTTCAGCCAGAGCTCTGTTAGCGTCATGCAATTCATATTCCTGTGTTTCCGGGTGAAGGGGAAACTCGGCGGCTAATTCAAGGAACTCCCTGATGTCCCGGCGTGTTACATTGGCCACGCTCTTGATTTCCTTCTCCAGCCAGAGATGATCGGGATAATCCAGATTCAGCAGCTCGCTTTTGTCCCGTTCTTCCTTGCGGATGGCATTGATGACGAGCCGGCCTCCCTTTTCCAGATTTTTGAGGGCTTCCACAATGGGTTTCCAGGCCGGCGTTGTGTCGATGATGGCGTCGAGTTTCCGGGGAGACGGCTCGGAGGTGTCTCCCGCCCAGACAGCGCCGAGCTGCCGCGCGAATTCCTGCTCCCTGGTGTTGCGGGCAAATACATAAACGTCGGTCGAGGGGCATCGTCGTTGGACCATCTTGAGGACGAGGTGGGCCGAGGCACCGAACCCCGTCAGGCCGAGCCTCTGGCCGTCTACCAGCCCCGTCAGCTGCAGCGACCGGTACCCGATGGCCCCGGCGCACAGAAGAGGTGCAGCCTCGATATCGGAAAAGATTTCAGGAAGAGGGATGGCGAACGACTCCGGCACCACCATGAACTGGGCATACCCCCCGTTGGCGTCCCGTCCCGTCGCCCGGAATTCCGAGCAGAGATTTTCCCGCCCCTCCCGGCATTCCCGGCATTGTCCGCAGGAGGAGTAAATCCAGCCGACTCCGATCCGGTCGCCGATCCGGAATGCGGAGGCGTTCGGCCCGTTTTTTTCGACCCTGCCGACCACCTCATGTCCCAGGATGACGGGAAAACGGGGTGGGGGGGTCCGGCCCTCGATTTCATCCAGCTCCGTGTGGCAGACTCCACAGGCGGAAACCCTCAGAAGAATTTCACCCGGGCCGGGTTCCGGGATCGGAAGCTCCACAAACTCCAGGGGGTTCCAGGATTCCCTGTACTGGGACAGGCTTTTCAGAATCATGGCTTCCATGCGCATGTGACGCGTCCTCCTGCTGTTCTAAAATTCACTCCAATGACATGAGGGCCTGCCAGCGCTCCTCTTCCGAGTCGCAGGGGAGTCCCAGTTCGCGAAGGAGACGGACAATGGGTTCGTCGTTGAAGCGAAGATAGGGGTTGATCCTCATCTCCTCCGCCAGGGTTGAATAGACGTGATTCGGATCGTAAAAGGAAAGAAACCGATCCAGGGCGGGATTGCCCGGTTCGAGATGGCGGGCCATGGCCAGGGAATCCCTGACGTAATCATGCCCGGCATAGATGACCGTTGACAGGGGCAGCGTCAGGATTTTTTTGATGGACCGGTAAAAGCTGTGCGTATCGCCGGAAAAACAGTTGCCGACCGTTCCATTGAACAGGGTGTCTCCGGTGAGGAGAATCGAATCCACGTGAAAGCACAGAGAATCGAGGGTGTGGCCGGGAGTGGCGTAAAGGGTGATGATTTCCCCCTCCAGCTCCAGCCGGCCGCGGCCGGCCAGGGTCGCGCAGTCCAGGAAGGCCGCCCGGGAATGCCTCAGCAGGTCTTCGTTGCCCCGGGTATGATCATAATGGCCGTGCGTATTTGTTACGAACAGAAGGTCGAGTCGGCGCTTCTGCAGAAACGTCAGGATTTCACCAACGGCGCCCCCGTCCACGGCGATGGCGCTCCGCTCGCCGAAGATGAGGTAACCCAGATTATCCGGCCCGTAGCGGAACTGTTCGACGGCTAAGGCGGTCATGAGCGGTGCCTTCAGGGTTTGACCTTGACCCGCTGGAGCGTTCTCTCCTTTTTTTTAGGAAGGATAATCTTCAGCATTCCATCCACAAAAGAGGCCTCGATCCGGTCGGTCTGCAGATCATCGGGCAGCCGGACATTCCGGATGCCGGCCTTTTTGATCATCTTCCGGTGCGATGCTCCGCCTTCCGAACCATGTTCGTAATTTTCGGCCTTCAGAGTCTTGACGGTCAGATTATTGCCCTGGACCGTCACTTCGATATCATCCTTGTCCATATCGGGAAATGCGATGACCAGGATGAATTCCCGCTCGTTTTCAAAAACCTGGCCGTCGGCAAAGGTCCCCACGGCAGGAATGAAATAGCGGCTCGTCAGGTCGCCGAAGAAGGAATCGAACAACTCCTCCATCTGCGCTCTCAATGTCGAAAATTCGCTTCGCTCCCATTCAATCCGATTAAGCATGGCTGAAAACTCCTCAACAACTCTGGCACTTGTCCCTGGTGTTGTCTTTCTTCTGCTCGTCCTCTTGCGCCCCGAATTCCTTTAACCCCTTTGCCAATTGCTCCAGCTTGTCATGAGCGCGGGCGTGGATCGTTCCTTCCGGGTAGACGCCCTCTGCGTCGGGTTCGCCTGCCGGGATTCCCGTGAGCAGTTCGATCCCCTGATCGACGGTGTGGACGCGGTAGATGGAAAATTCTCCGCGGGCGACGGCCTCGATGACGTCCGGGCGCAGCATGAGGTCCTGCTCATTGCTGGCCGGAATCAGAACGCCCTGCGTGCCGGTGAGCTTCCTTGCCCGACAGCAGTCGAAAAACCCCTCGATTTTTTCGTTGACTCCGCCGATGGCTTGAATCTCGCCCTTTTGATTGACGGAGCCGGTAACGGCGAGGTCCTGGCGGAGCGGGCACTCTGCAAGACTCGACAGGATGGCGTAGATTTCGGTTGAGGACGCGCTGTCTCCATCAACGCCGGAATAGGATTGTTCGAAAGCGATGCTGGCCGTCATGCTCAGAGGCTTTTTCTGGGCGTACTTCCGCCTCAGGTAACCGCTCAGGATGAGCACACCCTTGTTGTGCGTGCTTCCTGAAAGATCCGCCTCCCGTTCAATGTTGATCACGCCGCCACGGCCCATGGATGTCACGGCGGTGATGCGGGTGGGCTTTCCGAAGGCGTAGTCTCCCAGCATGTAAACGGACAGGCCGTTGATCTGGCCTTCAACGGATCCTTCCGTATCAATGAGCAGGGTTCCGCGGTCAATCATTTCCTGGATCTGTTCTTCGATCAGGTTGGAGCGGTAAATCCTGGACCGGATGGCCTGCTCCACATGCCGGGCTGAAACGATGTCGGCGCCTTCCTGCTCTGCGCGAAAATCCGCCTCAATGAGCAATTCCCCGACGGAAAGGAGGTGAGTGGAGATTTTTTCCTTCCGCCCGGTCATGCGTACCGCCTCTTCGATGATTCCAGCGACGGCCGTCCGGTCGAAGGGCCTCAGGCCGTCTTCATCGGACTTCATGCGAATGTAACGGCCCACCTGCCGGATCGTCTCTTCCGTTGTGTCCATGGTGTTTGCGAAGTCCGCCCGGACCTTGAAGATCTTCTGCGTATCCTCGTCATAGGCATTCAAAAGATAATAGAGATAGGCGTTGCTGATCACCACAACCTTCAGGTCCAGGGGAATCGGCTCGGGGGTCATGCCGCCCGTCGTGAAGATGTAGAAGGGATCAAAGGTTTGCGGCTCAAAGCAGTTTGCCTTGAGGGCGCGTTTCAAACCTTGCCAGACTCCCGGTTCCAGGATGGCATCCAGGAGATTGATGACGAGGAAGCCTCCGTTGGCCTTCAGAAGGGAACCGGCGTGGATGCGGCTGAAGTCCGTCGTCCAGATGCCCGTGCGGTCGACTACCCGTTCAAAGGTGCCGAAGAGGTTTTTAAAATTGGGGTAGTTTTCCACGATAATGGGTCGGGTTTCCGTGTCACCGTTGTCCACGATGAGATTCACCGAGTAGGGCAGGAAAGGGTTGCCCTGGGTGAAGGGAAGGGCTACTCCCACCGCCATCGGCTGCTGAGGACCCATGCGCAGCACGTTCAGATTGTCCGCCATGTCCTGGATCATCTCATCCAGATAGGCATGGACCTTTTCATTGTCGTAATTCTTCTTCAGCTCATCCGTTGGATTGGTGACGCTCTTGAGAAAGACGTACCGATCCATCTCCTCCAGCTGCTTCTGCACCTCGCGCTGCATGTCCCGGATCTCCATGAAGATGCGGTCCACCTGTTCCGTGAGCTGATGGTGCTTGTCTTTGATCGCATCATACTTTTCCTGCGGATACTCCCCCCGCTCAACGATGGATTCCAGCTTTTCCATGGGGGTTGGCTGATCATTGACGATGGGCATGACCACGGGGCGCGTCATCTGTCCGATTTGGATCTGAACGATGGCAAATCCCTCCTCCTTGACGCGGGCATCCAGGTCCTTGAAGAACTGTTTTCCCTTTTCCTCGTACTTTTCAAGGATGTCCTTCTTCATGGTGAGGTAGTCTTCGCTCTCAAAGAGCATGGGGACGTCTTTTTTCAGGCTTTCCACAAAGGAGTGGATATCGTCTCGGAACTTTCGCCCCATTCCGGCCTTGAAGCGCAGCAGGTGAGGCGATTCCGAATTCTTGAAGTTGTAAACGTAGCAGAGGTCGTCGGGGATGAATTCCTTCCCGGCCATTTCTTGAAGAATTTTAAGGACTGTGGTCATTCGGCCCGTACCGGTGGAACCGGTAACAAAAACGTTGTAGCCCTCCTTCCGGACGCCCAGCCCGAAACGGAATGCCTCCAGGGCTCTGTCCTGGCCGATAATTTCCGTCAAGGGATCGAGTTCCTTTGTCGTTTCAAAAGGCAGGGTCTGGGGGTCCAGTTTCCAGCGAAGATTTTCCGGGGATATGGCTAAAAGAGTTTGAATGTCCGACATGGCGTATCATCATCCTTTCTGTCTTTTCAGGCATGCAATCCAATGGTTAAGATTTAACGGCTGAATTCAGTCTTCATGAATGAGCGATGAAGGCATGTTATCAAATGTCCATTATAAATACAATCAGAGCATCGAAGTTCCCTCGCCGTTTTGCAGGGTCAAGTCATTCAAAGACCTAAATACTGACGATACCAAATAAATAAAATACTTCTGGCTTTCCGGCTTGCTTCATGATATCAAGGAATCATGAATCAGTGTCCCTTGAAGTCGGAGCTGTCCGATAAATTTCCATTCCATTGCCTTGTCGTGCGTCCCATCTTTCCAAGTGAGCGGGACGTCTGGGACGGGCTCATGTCCGAGCACCATTACCTGGGATTTAA